>Ga0182748_1000276_pt1 | contig 57431 bp, 42 predicted proteins | sample eDN3rd37CKraftOP_FD_128877 | JGI IMG/M metagenome (GOLD analysis project Ga0182748, IMG submission 128877) | Enriched Organic Plus compost microbial communities from Emeryville, California, USA - eDNA 3rd pass 37_C Kraft OP (version 2) (version 2) ... | reverse complement strand
CAGACCATCGTGCAGATGGACGAGACCACCCAGCAGAACGCGGCCCTGGTCGAGGAGGCCTCCGCCGCGGCCCGCTCGATGGAGGAACAGGCCGCCGGCCTGGCCCAGGCCATCGCGGTGTTCAGGCTGGAGGATGCCCACCCCGCCACGCCGGAGGCCGCCTGAACAACCGGGACGAACGTCCGGAAAGCCCCCCGCCCCTGGCGGGGGGCTTCATTCCAGGCGCCCCCGGTCGATAAAGGCAACAGCGGCACAGTGCCGGTTCCCCCGAACGACATGAGCGCCAACCACTTGCCCCATCCCCCCGAGGAACAGCGCGATTTCGTCTTCACCGATCGCGACTTCCAACGCGTCCGCCGCATGATCCACGCCCGTGCCGGCATTGCCCTGGCCCCGGCCAAGCGCGACATGGTCTACGGCCGCCTTTCGCGGCGGCTGCGGGCGCTGGGCCTGGAGCAGTTCGGCACCTACCTGGACATGCTCGAGTCCGACCCGTCCGGGGACGAGTGGCAGTCCTTCACCAATGCCCTGACCACCAACCTCACCGCCTTCTTCCGCGAGCCGCACCACTTCGAGCACCTGCACGGCCAGCTGCAGGCGCTGGCCGCCGCCGGCGGCCCGGTCCGGCTCTGGTCGTGCGCCGCCTCCACCGGCGAGGAGCCCTACTCCATGGCGATCACCGCCTGCGAGGCCTTCGGCAGCATGACCCCGCCGGTGCGCATCCTTGCCACCGACATCGACACCCAGGTACTGGCCACCGCCCAGCGCGGCGTGTACCCACTCGAGCGCATCGCCAACCTCGACGCCGGTACCCGCCGCCGCTACTTCCAGCGCGGCACTGGCCCCAACGAGGGCCGCTGCCGGGTCCACCCGGCCCTGCAGGCGCTGGTCGAGTTCCGCCCCCTGAACCTGCTGGCGCCCCGCTACGACGTTGGTGGCAGCTTCGCCGCGATCTTCTGCCGCAACGTGATGATCTATTTCGACAAGGAGACCCAGCGCGGGGTGCTCTCGCGCCTGGTCGCCCACATGGATGCCGACAGCCTGCTCTATACCGGGCACTCGGAGAACTACCTGCACGCGGCCGACCTGATCCAGCCCTGCGGCCGCACCCTCTACCGCCGCACGGTGCGTGCATGAGCGTCGCCCTGGAATCCGATGGAGTGATGCGCTACCGGGACCCGCAGTTCCAGGTCCCGGCCGCCAAGCTGCTGCCCACCCAGTACCTGGTGGTGGACGACGGCACCGCGCTGGTGACCGTGCTCGGCTCCTGCGTGGCCGCCTGCATCCGCGATCCCCTGCTGAACCTGGGCGGCATGAACCACTTCCTGCTGCCGGACGGCAATACCGGCGACGGCGCCCCGGCGCGCTACGGCAGCTACGCCATGGAAGTGCTGATCAACGAACTGCTCAAGCGCGGCGCCAACCGCAAGCGCCTGGAAGCCAAGGTGTTCGGCGGGGCCAACGTGCTCAAGGGCTTCACCAGCAACCCGGTCGGCACCCGCAACGCCGACTTCGTGCTGTCCTACCTGGACGCCGAGCGCATCCCGGTGGTGGCCGAGGACCTGCGCGGCATCCACCCGCGCAAGGTCTGGTTCTTCCCGCAGACCGGCAAGGTCATCGTCAACCGCCTGCCGCACGCGCACGGCGCCGAGGTCGTGGCGGCCGAAACCGCGGTCCGTTCGCGCCTGTCGCGCACCCCGGTCAGCGGCGGCGTGGAGCTGTTCTGATGGCCATCCGCGTACTGGTGGTGGACGATTCGGCGGTCGTGCGCCAGGTCCTGTCCGAACTGCTGGCCGCCGACCCGGAGATCGAGGTCGTCGGCACCGCCGCCGACCCGTACCTGGCGCGCGAGAAGATCAAGCGCCTCAACCCCGACGTCATCACCCTGGACGTCGAGATGCCGCGCATGGACGGGCTGGCGTTCCTGGAGAACCTGATGCGGCTGCGGCCGATGCCGGTGGTGATGGTGTCCTCGCTCACCGAGCGCGGCGCCGACGTCACCCTGCAGGCGCTGGCCCTGGGCGCGGTGGACTTCGTCAGCAAGCCGAAACTGGGCGTGGCCCGCGGCCTGGAGGAATACGCCACCGAGATCGCCGCCAAGGTCAAGGGCGCGGCGCGTGCGCGGGTGCAGGCACTGGTGCGCCCGGCACAGCGCCTGGCGCCGGCAGCGCCGGCGCCGGCAGCGATGGCCGCGCGCTTCCGCACCACCGACCGCCTGATCGCGATTGGCGCCTCGGCCGGCGGCACCGAGGCGATCCGCGCGGTGCTGGAGCAGATGCCCCCGGACGCGCCGGCGATCGTGCTCACCCAGCACATCCCCGGCGGCTTCAGCCGCGCCTTCGTCGAGCGCCTGGACCGGCATTCGCCCATGCTGGTGCGCGAGGCCAGCGATGGTGAACTGGTGCTGCCCGGCCACGCCTACCTGCCGCCGGGCGACCACCACCTGCGCATCATCCGCGACGGCGCCCGCTGGCGGTGCCGGATCGACCACGGCCCGCCGGTCAACCGCCACCGCCCGGCGGTGGACGTGCTGTTCCGCTCGGTGGCGCAGAGCGCCGGCCCGAACGCGGTGGGCGCGATCCTCACCGGCATGGGCGACGACGGCGCCCGCGGCCTGCTGGAAATGCGCGAGGCCGGCGCCCCCACCCTGGTCCAGGACGAGGCCACCAGCGTGGTCTGGGGCATGCCCGGCGCCGCGGTGAAGCTCGGAGCGGCGGATGAGATCCTGCCGCTGGAGCGCATCCCCGCGCGCCTGCTGGAACTGGCCGGCAGCCACGCCCACGCCGGCGCCTGAGCCGGAGGCTAGCCTTCGACGTTGGCCACGCCGTGCGGCACGTGGCCGGCGGCCACGTGCATGCGGGCGCTGTCGATGTTGTGGCGCGAGTCGTCGAAGAAGATGTCGGCGCCGAACGCGGCCAGGAACGGCCCCTTGTCGCGCCCGCCCAGGAACAGCGCCTCGTCCAGGCGCACGCCCCACTCGCGCAGGGTGCGGATCACCCGCTCGTGCGCCGGCGCCGAGCGCGCGGTGACCAGCGCGGTGCGGATCGGCGCGTCCTCGCCCGGCGGGAACGCCGCCTGCAGCTCGTGCAACGCCGCCAGGAAGCCGCGGAACGGGCCGCCGGACAGCGGCTCGCGCGCGCGTTGCCGCTCGTGCAGGCCGAACGCCTCCACGCCCTGCTCGCGCGAGATGCGCTCGCTCTCGTCGCCGAAGATCACCGCGTCGCCGTCGAAGGCGATGCGCAGCTGGTCGCGCGAGGCGTTGGCCGCGCGTGCCGGCAGGATGGTCGCCGCGGCCACGCCGTGCTCCAGCGAGCGCCGCACCGACTCCGGGTTGGCCGACAGGAACAGGTTGGTGCCGAACGGCGCCACGTACGGCCAGGTCGGCTCGCCGGCGGTGAACACCGCGCGCACGATGCCCAGGCCGTAGTGCTGGATCGAGTTGAAGATCCGCAGCCCGGTGTCGGCGGAGTTGCGCGACAGCAGGATCACTTCCACCTGCGGCGCTCCCTCCGGCAGGCGCCGGTTGAGCGCCAGCAGCTTGCGCACCACCGGGAAGGCCACGCCCGGCTCGAGGATCTCGTCCTCCAGCCGGCGCTGGTATTCGGCGTAGGCCTCCAGGCCCTCGCGCTCGAACAGCGCGTGGCCCTCCTCCAGGTCGAACAGTGCCCGCGAGGTCACCGCCACGGTGAGTACGCGCGGGGCGTTGTCCTGGATATGGCGCTCGGGCAGGGTCATGCCCGGATTATGGCATCGCCGCGCCAACGCCGCCGGCTCAGGGCATGGCGCCGACCCGGAACTGCACCGGCGGGCCGCGCCAGCCATCGGCCGTGACCGCACGCAGCTCCAGCAGCAGGCGCAACGGCTGCTGCTCGGCCGGCGGGCCGTCGACCCAGGTCAGCTGGTGCTCGGTGCGGCGGCCGCGGATCGACGACGCCACCACCGGGCCCTGCGGCACCAGGCCTTCCGGCGCCTCGCCGCGCACGACCCGGTACTCGAAGCCGATGTCCTCCAGGTCGTAGTCGCCACGCGGCCAGCGCAGCTTCACGGTGAGGAAGCCGAGCTGGTCGCACACCGCGCCGCCGCCCAGGCCGCGGGTGAAGGAGACTTCCTCCACTTCCGGCGCCGGCAGGTCGGCGGTGTCCACCAGGCTGCTCCTGGCGACGTGGAACGGCTTGAGGTTGGTGTCGAATGCACAGGCTGCCAGCGCCTGCACCGGCAGCGCGCACAGCAAGATCAGATACTGCAACTTCACGGGACCCCTCCCCTTCCGTTGAAGTTTCTCCGTCCTGGTTGTCATTCCCCGGCGGTGGCGCTCCCTCGGCCACCGCCACCGCGCGAACGCGGATCTGTCGTCATACCACGAATTGTTCGCTCAGGATACGTTCCTCCAGGTTGTGCTCCGGATCGAACAGCAGCGTCACGGTCCGGTCGCGCGACTCGCGGATCACCACCTCGACCACGTCGCGGGTCTCGTGCGAATCGGCGGTCACGCTCACCGGGCGCTTGTACGGATCGAGCACCTCGAACCGCACCTCGGTCTCGGCCTTGAGGATGGCGCCGCGCCAGCGCCGCGGGCGGAACGCCGCGATCGGCGTCAGTGCGATGGTCTGCGAGCCCAGCGGCAGGATCGGACCGTGCGCGGAGAAATTGTACGCAGTGCTGCCGGCGGGAGTGGCCACCATCACGCCGTCGCAGATCAGCTCGTCCAGCCGCTGCTGGCCGTTGAGGTCGATGCGGATGTGCGCCGCCTGCCGCGTCTGCCGCAGCAGCGAGACCTCGTTGTACGCCAGCGAGCCGACCGTGCTGCCGGATTCGGTCTGCGCCACCATCTCCAGCGGACGCAGGATCGCCGGCTCGGCCGCCGCCAGGCGCTCGAGCAGGCCCTCGGCGCGGTAGTGGTTCATCAGGAACCCGACCGTGCCCAGCTTCATCCCGTACACCGGCTTGCCCAGGCCGCCGTGGCGGTGGAGCGTCTGCAGCATGAAGCCATCGCCCCCCAGCGAGCAGATCACGTCGGCTTCCTGCACCGGGCAGGTGCCGTGCCGCTCGACCAGCGCGGCCAGCGCCTCCTGGGCGCCGGGCGCGGCGCTGGCGAGGAAGGCAATGCGGGGGTTGGGGGGGATCATCGGTAGCTCCGTCCGTTGGCCATCCATGCCAGGGGAGGATAACCGGCCTGCGCCTCCGCTGCGCCCGCGGTTGCCGCGGAAAGCAAACCGCGCAAGCTCCGCGGCGGGCGGCGACGCGAGGCCGCGCGCCCGCCACGGGCCGGGTGGCTCAGCCGGCGGCGGCCAGCTGGCCCAGCTTCTGCACGGCCACCGACAGGGTCGGATAGTCCAGCGTCTTCTGCGCCGACAGCTCCTCGAGCATGCCCAGGGTGAAGCGCAGCGAGGCGTCGTCGCGCTCCAGCCACTGCCGCACCTTGCCATCCGGATCGGACGCCGGCTGGGCCACGGCCTGGCCGGCGAGCACCCGGTGGTGCGCCGCCAGCGCATCGCGCATCACGCCGCGGGCCACCGCGTGCCAGCGCCCGTCCACGGCCAGGGCGTCGATCTGCTCGAACAGCCACGGCAGGCGCAGCGCCTCGCCCAGGCGGAAGTGCACGCGCGACACCTCCACCGGCTTGAGCCTGCGCTCGGCGGCCAGCTCGATGATGTCGAACGCCGGCTCCAGGTACGGCAGCTCGGCCAGCTGCTGCGCCAGCGCCGGGGGCATGCCCTTGTCCTTCCACTCCTGCAGCGCGGCCTCGTAGGCCGGGCGCTGCGAGGCCGGCAGCACCCCGGAGGCGGAGCGGATGTCGTTGAACGCGTCGTGGTAGCGCGCCACCGCCGCGGCGATGCTCGGCATCGGGCCGGGACGGTTGAGCAGCCAGCGCACGAACGAGCGCTGCAGGTTCCAGATCACCTGCAGGGCGTCGATCTGCGCGGCCTCCGGCAGCTTGCCGTCGAGCGCGTCGATCTGGTTCCACAGGCTGCGCGCGTCCAGCACCTCGCGGCTGATGGTGTAGGCCTTGGCCACGTCGGCCGCGCTGCGGCCGGTGTCCTCCTGCATGCGCAGCAGGAACGTCGCGCCCATCCGGTTGATGGTCTGGTTGGTCACCGCGGTGGCGATGATCTCGCGCTTCAGGCGGTGCTTCTCCATCAGCGGCGCGTACTTCTTCTGCAGCGGCTCGGGGAAGTAGCGCTGCAGCTCCTTGGACAGGTACGGGTCCTCGGGGATGTCCGAGTCCAGCATCTGCTGGAACGCGACCAGCTTGGCGTAGGACAGCAGCACCGCCAGCTCCGGGCGGGTCATGCCCTGGCCGCGGGCCTTGCGCGCCGCCAGCTCCGCGTCCGAGGGCAGGAACTCGATCTGGCGGTCGAGCAGGCCCTGCGCCTCGAGGGTGCGGATGAAGTGCTGCTTGGAGCCCAGGCGCCTGGCGCTCATCCGCTCCATCAGGCTGATGGCCTGGTTCTGGCGGTAGTTGTCGAACAGCACCAGGCGCGCGACCTCGTCGGTCATCGACGCCAGCAGCTTGTTGCGCGCGGCCATGGTCAGCGAGCCGTCGCGCACCGCGGCGTTGAGCAGGATCTTGATGTTCACCTCGTGGTCGGAGGTGTCCACGCCGGCGGAGTTGTCGATGAAGTCGGTGTTCAACAGCACGCCGTTCTGCGCCGCCTCGATGCGGCCCAGCTGGGTCATGCCCAGGTTGCCGCCCTCGCCCACCACCTTGCAGCGCAGCTCGTTGCCGTTGACGCGGATGGCGTTGTTGGCGCGGTCGCCGACGTCGGAGTGCTGCTCGCTGGAGGCCTTGACGTAGGTGCCGATGCCGCCGTTCCACAGCAGGTCCACCGGCGCGCGCAGGATCGCCTGCATCAGCTCCGCCGGCGACAGCGAGCGCACGTCGTCGGCCAGGCCCAGCGCGGCGCGCACCTGCGGGCTGATCTCGATCGATTTGGCGCTGCGCGGGTACACGCCGCCGCCCTTGCTGATCAGCTTGGCGTCGTAGTCGGCCCAGCTGGAGCGCGGCAGCTTGAACAGGCGCTCGCGCTCGGCGAAGGAGCGCGCCGGATCCGGGTCCGGGTCCAGGAAGATGTGGCGGTGGTCGAACGCGGCGACCAGGCGGATGTGCCGGGACAGCAGCATGCCGTTGCCGAACACGTCACCGGACATGTCGCCGATGCCGACGCAGGTGAAGTCCTCGCCCTGGCAATCACGGCCCAGGGCGCGGAAGTGGCGCTTGACCGACTCCCAGGCGCCGCGCGCGGTGATGCCCATGCCCTTGTGGTCGTAGCCGGCCGAGCCGCCGGAGGCGAACGCGTCGCCCAGCCAGAAGCCGTGGGCGATGGCCAGGCCATTGGCGATGTCGGAGAAGGTCGCCGTGCCCTTGTCGGCGGCCACCACCAGGTACGGGTCGTCCTGGTCGTGGCGGACCACGTCGCGCGGCGGCACGATCCTGCCGTCGACGATGTTGTCGGTGATGTCCAGCAGGCCCTGGATGAACAGCTTGTAGCAGGCCACGCCCTCGGCGAACCAGGCGTCGCGGTCGACCGCCGGGTCGGGCAGGCGCTTGGCGTAGAAGCCGCCCTTGGCGCCGACCGGCACGATCACCGTGTTCTTGACCATCTGCGCCTTGACCAGGCCCAGGACCTCGGTGCGGAAGTCCTCGCGGCGGTCGGACCAGCGCAGGCCGCCGCGCGCCACCGGGCCGAAGCGCAGGTGCACGCCTTCCACGCGCGGGCCGTACACGAAGATCTCGCGGTACGGGCGCGGCTTGGGCAGCTCGGGGATCAGCGCCGGGTCGAACTTGAAGCTGATGGTCTCGGCCGGCTGGCCGTCGGCGTTGCGCTGGTAGTAGCTGGTGCGCAGGGTGGCGTCGATGACGTCGATGAAGCTGCGCAGGATGCGGTCGTCATCGAGGCTGTCGACGCGGTCCAGCAGCTTCAGCAGCGCCTCGCGCACCGCCGCCGCGCGCGCGGCACGGTCGCCGGCGAACGCATCCACCACCTCCTGCAGCACGCGCACCGTGGCCTCGTCGCCGCGCGCCAGCGGGCGCAGGCCGTCGGCCAGGCGCTGCTGCGCGGCGCGCAGCTGGGCCGGGGTCGGGTTGCCCGGCTCGAAGCGGGCCTGGAACAGCTCCACCAGCAGGCGCGCCAGCAGCGGGTAGCGGCCCAGGGTCTGCTCGACCGAGCCCTGCGAGAACGGCACGCCGGTCTGCAGCAGGTACTTCCAGTAGCCGCGCAGCAGCGCGACCTGGCGCCAGTCGAGCCCGGCCGCCAGCACCAGGCGGTTGAAGCCGTCGTTCTCGGCGCGGCCGGACCAGATCGCGGCGAAGGCCTGCTCGAACTCGCGCGCCAGCGCGCCGGCCTGGGCGGCGTCGGCCTGGGCCTCGACCTCGAAGTCCTGGATGTAGATCGGCTGGCTGCCGCCGCCGGGCAGGCAGGCCTGCAGCCGGTACGGGTGCTCGGAGATGACCCGCAGGCCCATGTTCTCCATCAGCGGCAGCACGTCCGACAGCGGGATGTCGTCGTGCTGCCGGTACAGCTTCAGGCGCAGGCCGGCACCGCCCTCGCGCGGGGCCGAGTGCAGGCTCAGGCGCAGGTCCTCCGGGCCGGCGAGCGCGGCCAGCTGTTCGACGTCGTTGGCCGCCAGCTCGGGCGAGACGTCCTCGATGTAGCCGGCCGGCAGGGCGCGGCCGTAGCTGGCCGCCAGGCGCAGGCCCTCGACCTCGCCGTGGCGGGCGATCAGCAGCTCGCGCAGGTCGTCCTGCCAGTTGCGCAGCAGGTGCGCCAGGCGGCGCTCCAGTTCGGCGATGTCCAGGTCCACCACCTCGCCGGCCTTGGGCCGCACGATCAGGTGCAGCTGGGCCAGCGGCGACTCGCCCAGGACCACGCTGGAATCCACGTGCTCGCCGTGCAGCGCCTCGCGCAGCATGGCCTCGATGCGCAGGCGCACGTCGGTGTTGAAGCGCTCGCGCGGGATGTACACCAGCGCGGAGAAGAAGCGGCCGTAGCGGTCGCGGCGCAGGAACAGGCGGCTGCGCACCCGCTCCTGCAGGCTCAGCACGCCGGTGGCGGTGCGGAACAGCTCCTCCGGGCTGGCCTGGAACAGCTCCTCGCGCGGCAGGGTCTCGAGGATGTGGCGCAGGGCCTTGCCGCTGTGGCTGTTCGGCGCCAGGCCGGACTTGCGCATCACGTACTCGTGGCGCTCGCGCACCAGCGGGATCTCCCACGGGCGGCGGTTGTAGGCGCTGGAGGTGTACAGGCCGAGGAAACGCTGCTCGCCGACGATGCGGCCGCCGGCGTCGAACTCCAGCACGCCGATGTAGTCCATGTAGCCCTTGCGGTGCAGGCGCGAGCGGGCGTTGGTCTTGGTCAGGATCAGCGGCTCGACCGCGGCGCCGGACTCGCTGAGGCCGTGCGCGGCCAGGGTGCGCACCGGACGCGGCGCGGAGCTGTCGCGGCCGCGCATCAGGCCCAGTCCGGTGCCCTCCACCGGGGCCAGCACGTCCTCGCCGCCCTGGCACAGCACGCGGTACTCGCGGTAGCCGAACAGGATGAAGTGGTCGTTGGCGGCCCAGCGCAGGAACTCCTGCGCCTCGCGGCGGTTGGCGTCGTCCACCGGCATGCGCCGGGTGGCCAGGTCGTCGGCCAGGGTCTGCATGCGGTCGCGCATCAGGCCCCAGTCGGCCACCACCGCGCGCACTTCGGCCAGCACCTGGGCCACGCGCTGCTCGATCGCGCCCATGGCTTCCGGCGGCTGGCGGTCGATCTCCAGCAGCATCAGCGACTCGGGCTTGCCCTCGCCCACCTTGACCAGCTTGCCGGCGCGGTCGCGCTCGATCCGCACCAGCGGATGGCCCAGCACGTGCACCGACACGCCCATGTCGGCCAGGGCCATGCTCACCGAGTCGACCAGGAACGGCATGTCGTCGTTGACGATCTGCAGCACGGTGTACGGCGATTCCCAGCCATTGGCCTTCCGGGTCGGGTTGAACACCCGCACGTTGGCGGTGCCCGGCTTGCGCTTGCGCGCGAACTCGAGCATGTCGGCGCCGATCGCGGCCCAGCCCTGCGGGTCGTGCTGCGGGAACTCGTCCTCCTCCATGCGGCGGTAGAACGCCGCCAGGAACTCGCGCAGTTCTGCCTGGCGCGCGGCCGGCACCAGCTTGCGCGAGGCGGCGAACACCGGTTCCAGCGAGAACGCGGGCGCCTGGGCCGCTGCCGTGGCGGCGGGCTGCGCCGGCTTGGTGGCCTTGGCGGCCTTCGCGGGCGCGGCAACGGACTTGCGGTTCGGGGATTTGGCAGGTTTGGCAGCCTTGGACGAAGGCTTGGGTGTCATGGCGGATGCGCCGTGGTTGAAAGGTGGCGCGATTGTATCCCTTGCAACCGACAAAGCCGTGACGCACAGCGGCAAAAACGGCGCTTTTCATTTAATGAACTGGACGGTATAGTCCACTCCGCATGCACGCCGCCACACCATCCGCCGCCGCCGGAGGCCCGCCCGACGACGCCCGCCACCAGCGGGTGCGCGATGCCGTGCGCGCCCTGGTGGCCGAACACGGCGTGAACGTGAGCATGGACGCGATCGCCGCGCGCGCCGGCTGCTCCAAGCAGACCCTGTACGCGCGCTACGGTTCCAAGCAGGCGCTGATGCACCAGGTGGCGCGCGAGGGCATGGCCGCGACCGGCCTGCCGCAGGCGCCCACCGCCGCCACCCTGCGCCGGGCCCTGCTCGACTTCGCCGAGGCCCACCTGGCCCACCTCTCCGAGCCGCGCACCCTGGGCACCGCCCGGCTGGTGACCGCCCAGGCCCAGGAGTTCCCGGAGGAAGTCGCCGCCATGTACCAGAACTACGCCGGGGCCCTGCTCGACCGCCTCGGCGGCTGGCTGCAGCAGGCCATGCGCCGGGGATTGCTGAGACATGACGATCCGCACTGCGCGGCCGAGCTGTTGCTGGGCATGATCGTCGGCCTGGATTTCGACCGGCAGCGCCATCTCGTGCCCCACCGCGACACCCCCGAGGCGCGCGCCCAGTGGGCCGCGTTCGCCGTCGACAGTTTCCTGCGCGCCTTCGCGCCGCCCCCATTCCGAACCTGAAACACTCCACCCCATACTCCGGAGCCATCCAATGACGATGTACCGCCCCCTGCTCCTGGCCTGCAGCCTGCTGGCCCTGGCCGCATGCTCGCAAGAACAGGCCGTCGCGCCGCCACCGCCCGAGGTCGGCGTGATCGAGGTCCAGCCGCAGACCGTGCCGCTGCAGCGCGAGCTGGTCGGCCGCCTGTCGCCGTACCGCTCCGCCGACGTGCGCGCGCGCGTGCCCGGCGTGCTGCTCAAGCGCCTCTACCAGGAAGGCAGCGACGTCAAGGAAGGCCAGGCCCTGTTCCAGATCGACCCGGCGCCGCTGCAGGCGCAGCTGGGCGTGGCCCGCGGCGAGCTGGCCCGTGCCGAGGCCAGCTACGCCAATGCCCACGCCAGCGCCGAGCGCGCCCGCCAGCTGGCCCCGCAGAACTTCGTCTCGCAGAACGACCTGGACAACGCCATCGCCGCCGAGCGCAGCGCCGCCGCCGCGGTCGAGGCCGCCCGCGCCGCCGTGCGCACCGCCGAGATCAACCTCGGCTACGCCCGCGTGACCTCGCCGATCCCCGGCCGCGCCGGCAAGCAGCAGGTGACCGAGGGCGCCCTGGTCGGCCAGGGCGAGGCCACCCTGCTGACCACCGTGGACCAGCTGGACCCGCTGTACGCCAACTTCTCGATCAGCTCGACCGAGCTGGAGCGCCTGCGCACCTCGGCCAACGTGTCGCTGGCCGGCGCCGGCAAGTCGACCGTGCAGGTGCTGCTGCCGGGCGGCCGCACCTACGACCAGGCCGGCACCCTGGACTTCTCCGACACCACGGTCGACCCGGCCACCGGCGCGGTGTCGCTGCGCGCGGTCATTCCCAACCCGGACAAGACCCTGCTGCCGGGCAGCTTCGTGACCCTCAAGGCCAACCTGGGCCAGGTCGCCGGCGTGTTCATGGTGCCGCAGGCCGCGGTGCTGCGCGACGCCAACGGCGCCTACGTGATGACCGCCAACGACGAGGGCGCGGTCTCGCGCAAGAACGTCGAGGCCAGCGTCGCCGAGGGCGGCAACTGGCTGGTCACCTCCGGCCTGGAGGCCGGCGACAAGGTGATCGTGTCCGGCGTGCAGAAGGTGCGCGAGGGCGCCACCGTGAAGGCCACCCCGTGGCAGCCGGGCCAGGACGCCGCCGGCAACGGCCAGCCGGCGCCGGCGCAGGCCCCCGCCGGCGAAGCCGCGGCCGACGACGCGGCCGCCGAAGCGCAGCCGGCCGAGTAAGGACTTCCCCCAATGCCCAAGTTCTTCATCAACCACCCGGTCTTCGCCTGGGTCGTTGCGATCCTGATCTCGCTCGCGGGCGTGATCTCGATCCTCGGCCTCGGCGTGGAGTCCTACCCCAACATCGCCCCGCCGCAGGTGACGGTCAGCGCGACCTACCCCGGCGCCAGCGCCGAGACGGTGGAGAAGGCGGTCACCCAGGTGATCGAGCAGCAGCTGACCGGCATCGACCACCTGCTGTACTTCAGTTCCTCCTCCAGCGCCACCGGCCGCGCCAGCATCACCCTGACCTTCGAGACCGGCACCGACCCCGACATCGCCCAGGTCCAGGTGCAGAACAAGGTCTCCCTGGCGACCCCGCGCCTGCCCAGCGAGGTGACCCAGCAGGGCGTGGTCGTGGCCAAGGCCAACGCCGGCTTCCTGATGGTGGTCGGCCTGGTCTCGGACAACCCGGCGGTCGACCGCAACGCCCTGAACGACCTCAACGGCTCGCGCGTGATCGACCAGATCTCGCGCATCCCCGGTGTCGGCAGCGTGCAGCAGTTCGGCGCCGAGTACGCGATGAACATCTGGCTCGACCCGGAGAAGCTGCAGGGCTACGGCCTGTCGGCGACCCAGGTGCTGGCCGCCGTGCGCGCCCAGAACGTGCAGTTCGCGGCCGGCTCGGTCGGCTCCGACCCTGCGCCCGAGGGCCAGGCGTTCACCGCCACGGTCTCGGCCGAGAGCCGCTTCAGCTCGCCGGAGCAGTTCGAGGAGATCATCCTGCGCGCCGACGCCGACGGCACCACCGTGCGCCTGAAGGACGTGGCGCGCGTGGCCTTCGGCCCGGGCGCCTACGGCTTCGACACCCGCTACAACGGCAAGCCGATCGGCGCCTTCGCGATCCAGCTGCTGCCCGGCGCCAACGCCCTCAACGTGGCCGACGCGGTGCGCGCGAAGATGGACGAGCTGCAGGCCACCTTCCCGGCCGGCGTCACCTGGATCTCGCCGTACGACTCCACCACCTTCGTCAAGATCTCGATCAAGGAGGTCGTCAAGACCCTGTTCGAGGCGGTGGTGCTGGTGTTCCTGGTGATGCTGATCTTCCTGCAGAACATCCGCGCCACCATCATCCCGACCCTGGTCATCCCGGTGGCCCTGCTGGGCACCTTCGTCGGCCTGTCGGTGATCGGCTTCACCATCAACCAGCTGACCCTGTTCGCCCTGGTGCTGTCGATCGGCATCGTGGTCGACGACGCCATCGTGGTGATCGAGAACGTCGAGCGCATCATGACCGAGGAGGGGCTGCCGCCCCACGAGGCCACGGTCAAGGCGATGGGCCAGATCACCGGCGCGGTGGTGGCCATCACCGTGGTCCTGGCCGCGGTGTTCGTGCCCTCGGCGCTGCAGGGCGGCGCGGCCGGCGAGATCTACAAGCAGTTCGCGCTGACCATCGCCATCGCCATGGGCTTCTCCGCGTTCCTGGCGCTGGGCTTCACCCCGGCGCTGTGCGCGACCTTCCTCAAGCCCAGCCACCACGCCAACTCCAACTGGGTGTTCCGCACCTTCAACAAGTACTACGAGCGGATCAGCAAGACCTACGTCGGCCACATCGGCAGCGCGGTCAGGCACGCCCCGCGCTGGATGATCCTGTTCGTGGTGCTGGCGGTGCTGTGCGGCTTCAGCCTCTCGCGCATGCCCGGCAGCTTCCTGCCCGAGGAGGACCAGGGCTATGCGCTGGCCATCGTCCAGCTGCCGCCGGGCGCCAGCCTGCAGCGCACCCAGGGCGTGTTCCAGCAGATGCGCGAGCGCCTGGAAGGGCTCGAGGGCTTCGAGAGCATGCTGCAGGTGGCCGGCTTCAGCTTCATCGGCCAGGGCGAGAACGTGGGCATGGGCTTCATCAAGCTCAAGCCCTGGGACGAGCGCAAGCTGACCGCGCCGGAGTTCATCCAGCAGGCCAACGGCGCCCTGTTCGGGATCAAGGAGGCCACCATCTTCGTGGTCAACCTGCCGACCGTGCAGGGCCTGGGCCAGTTCGGCGGCTTCGACATGTGGCTGCAGGACCGCACCGGCCAGGGCCAGGCCGCGCTCACCCAGGCACGCAACATGCTGCTGGGCGCCGCCTCGCAGAACCCCGGCCTGATGGGCGTGCGCCCGAACGGCCTGGAGGACGCCCCGCAGCTGCAGCTGAAGGTCGACCGCGTGCAGGCGCAGGCCATGGGCCTGCAGGTCGGCGACATCTACAACGCCATCAGCCTGATGCTGGCGCCGGTGTACGCCAACGACTTCTTCTACGAAGGCCGCATCAAGCGCGTGAACCTGCGCGCCGACGCCCCGTACCGCACCGGCGCCGAGTCGCTGGCCCACTACTACACGCCCAACGCCGAGGGCGGGATGATCCCGCTGTCGACCGTGGTCGATGCCAAGTGGGCCACCAACCCGCCGTCGCTGAACCGCTACAACGGCTACGCCGCGGTCAACATCGTCGGCTCGCCGGCCCCGGGCCACAGCTCGGGCGAGGCCATGGCGATCATGGAAGGCATCGTCAACAACGACCTGCCGCCGGGCTTCGGCTTCGACTGGTCCGGCATGTCCTACCAGGAGATCCTGGCCGGCAACACCGCGACCCTGCTGCTGGTGCTGTCGATCGTGGTGGTGTTCCTGTGCCTGGCCGCGCTGTACGAGAGCTGGTCGATCCCGGTGGCGGTGCTGCTGGTCGTCCCGCTGGGCGTGCTGGGCGCGGTGCTGCTGAGCCTGGCCCGCGGCCTGCCCAACGACATCTTCTTCAAGATCGGCCTGATCACGATCATTGGTCTTGCGGCCAAGAACGCGATCCTGATCGTGGAGTTCGCGGTGGAACAGCGTGCGGCCGGCAAGACCCTGCGCGACGCCACCGTGGAGGCGGCCCGCCTGCGCTTCCGCCCGATCCTGATGACCTCGTTCGCGTTCATCATGGGCGTGGTGCCGATGGCCCTGTCCACCGGCGCCGGCGCCAACGCCCGCCACGCCATCGGCACCGGCGTGATCGGCGGCATGCTGTTCGCCACCTTCCTCGGCCTGCTGATGATCCCGGTGTTCTTCGTGGTCGTCCGCCGCGTGCTTGGCGACAAGCTCGACGAGCCGTCGAAGGAATACCTGGAGAAGCAGCAGCGCGAAGGCACCGCGATCACGCAGTAAGCCGTCGCCGCAAGCGCCAGCCTGGAAGCCCCGGCCCCTGCCGGGGCTTCTTTTTGCGCGCAGCCCGGACAAGGCTGAAGGCCGCATCCGGGGTGGCCACTACCTTGGGATGCCCCCGCGTATGCGCACGCGCAAGGTCGAAGCGCGTGGCGGAGCCGCCGCGAGCCCTGGCGTTGCAGCGGCGCGGTGCGTCCCGCTTGCCCGGGCTACGCGCCCGATCGGGAGATGAGCCAAAGAAAAACGCCCCGGCATGGCCGGGGCGTTCTCGCGGGACCGAAGGAAGCCGGGAGGCTTACTTGATCGCCTCCTGGTAGCGGCGCTCGACCTCGTCCCAGTTGACCACGTTGTAGAACGCGCCGATGTAGTCCGGGCGGCGGTTCTGGTACTTCAGGTAGTAGGCGTGCTCCCACACGTCCAGGCCCAGGATCGGGGTGTTGCCGTCCATCAGCGGGCTGTCCTGGTTGGCCGAGGATTCGACCACCAGCTTCTTGTCCGGGGTGACGCTCAGCCAGGCCCAGCCGCTGCCGAAACGGGTCAGCGCCGCCTTGGTGAAGGCTTCCTTGAACTTCTCGAAGCCGCCCAGCTCCTTCTCGATGGCCTCGCCCACCTTGCCCTTGGGCTGGCCGCCGCCATTGGGCGACATCACCGTCCAGAACAGGCTGTGGTTGGCATGGCCGCCGCCGTTGTTGCGCACCACGCCCTGCAGGTTCTCCGGCAGCGACTTGGTCTTCTTCACCAGCTCCTCGACCGGCAGGTCGGCGTACTCGGTGCCTTCCAGCGCGGCGTTGACGTTGTTGATGTACGTCTGGTGGTGCTTGGTGTGGTGGATCTTCATCGTCTCCGTATCGATGTGCGGCTCCAGCGCATCGTAGGCATACGGCAGCTCGGGAAGGGTGTAGGCCATGTTGGTCTCCTTGATGGCGTGCCCGGAAAGTCGGGCGGCCCCGACAGTGTAGGGATGCCGGCGCGGGCAACCAAGGTCCGCGGAGTGAAAAGCCGGCGTTCCGCCGGTGGAAAACGCCGCGACCGCGGCATTGCGTGAAGCGCGCGCGAACGAAGCGTGCAGGCCGCGCCTATCCCGCGCGTGCCAACCGCATACTGGCAGGCATGTCCGCTTCGCGCCGCGCCCCCCTGACCCGCACCCTGCCCCTGCTGGCGGCGGCCCTGCTGCTGGCCGGGCTGGCCTGGCTGCAGCGCCCCGGACCGGAGCAGGTCGTGCCTCCCCCTGCGCCAGCAGCCGCCTCCGCGCAGGCCGTGCCAACCACGCTGCCGGCGTTCCTGCCGGCGGAAGCCGGCCCGGTGGTCGCGTCCATCCGGCAGGGCGGCCCGTTCCCGCACCGCCAGGACGGCAGCGTGTTCGCCAACCGCGAAGGCCGGTTGCCGCCGCGCCCGCGCGGCCACTACCGCGAGTACACCGTGCCGACGCCCGGCGTGCCGCACCGTGGCGCGCGCCGCATCGTCACCGGCGGCGATCCGCCAACCGAGTGGTACTACAGCGCCGACCACTACGGCAGCTTCCGCGCCTTCCAGGTGCCCATGGCGGAGGCACGGCCATGACCCACTCCGGATTCGACCTCGGCCTGGACGATGCCACCCGCGCCGGCGTCTACGAGGTTGCCGCCGCCGACCTGGCGGCGCTGGCCGCGGCCGCGCGCGATGCCGGCCTGCTGGTGCGGCGGATCGATCTGGAGGGCTGCCGCGACAAGGCCGCGCTGCTGCTGCGCATCGCCACCACGCTGGACTTCCCGGCCGGCTGGGGCCGCAACTGGGATGGCCTGCTGGATGCGCTGCGCGACCTGTCCTGGGCGCCCGCTCCGGGCTACCTGCTGGCGATCGACGGCTTCGCCGGGCTGCAGGGCACCCGCCCGCAGGACCTGCAGACCCTGGTCGAGGTACTGGACGATGCAGTGCGCTGGTGGGCCGAGGCCGGGGTGCCGTTCTGGGCGTTCCTGGCGCCGGACAGCACGCCGCGCAATACCGGCCGCGCGAAGTAGTAGCCCGCCCCGGGCCCGTCGCGCGCCGGCAGCGGCCGGGTGCATGCGATGCGCGGCCGGGCTCAGCCGTCCAGTTCGGCCCAGCGGGCGTAGGCGGCGTCCAGCTCGGCCTGGGCATCGGCCATGCGCTTGCCATGCGCGGCGACCACGCCCGGATCCTGCTGGTAGAAGGCCGGGTCGGACATGGCCGCGGCCAGTTCCGCCAGCTCAGCTTCCAGCGCCTCGATCCGGCCCGGCAGCTGCTCCAGCTCGCGCGCATCCTTGTAGCTGAGCTTGCGCTTGCCGGCCGGCGCCGGCGCCGCGGGCGCGGCGGCCGGGGCCGGCGCGGGCCTGGCCGCGGCGGGCTTCGGCGCCGGCGGTGCCGGGCGCTGGCGCAGCCAGTCGCTGTAGCCGCCCACGTACTCGCCCACCCGCCCCTCGCCTTCCATCACCAACGTAGAGGTCACGACGTTGTCGAGGAAGTCGCGGTCGTGGCTGACCAGCAGCAGGGTGCCGTTGTAGTCGGCCAGCAGGTCTTCCAGCAGCTCCAGGGTTTCCACGTCCAGGTCGTTGGTCGGCTCGTCCATCACCAGCAGGTTGGATGGCTGCGCGAACAGGCGCGCCAGCAGCAGGCGGTTGCGCTCGCCGCCGGACAGGCGGGTGATCGGCGCACGCGCGCGCTCGGGCGTGAACAGGAAGTCCTGCAGGTAGGCCAGCACGTGCTTGCGCGAGCCGTTGATCTCGACGAAGTCGCGGCCGCCGGCCACGTTCTCCATCGCGTTCCAGTCCTCGCGCAGGGTCGCGCGGTACTGGTCGAAGTAGGCCACCTGCAGGTTGGTGCCCAGTTTCACCTCGCCGGCCTGCGGCTGCTGTTCGCCCAGCAGCAGCTTCAGCAGGGTCGTCTTGCCACTGCCGTTGGGGCCGATGAGGCCGATGCGGTCGCCGCGCAGCACGGTGGTGGAGAAGCCGCGCACCATCACCTGCCCGCCGTGGGCGAAATGCAGGTCCCTGGCCTCGATGACCTTCTTGCCGGAGGACTCGCCCTGGGCAGCCTCCATGCGCACGTTGCCGGACAGTTCGCGGCGCTGGGCGCGTTCCACGCGCATGGCCTTGAGCCGGCGCACGCGGCCTTCGTCGCGGGTGCGGCGGGCCTTGATGCCCTGGCGGATCCAGGCTTCCTCCTGCGCCAGCAGCTTGTCGAAGCGCGCGTTCTCCTGCGCCTCGGCGTTGAGCCGCTCCTCGCGGCGGCGCTCGTAGTTGGCCCAGTCGCCCGGCCAGCTGGTGACCTGGCCGCGGTCGATCTCGACGATGCGGGTGGCCAGGGCGCGCAGGAAGCGGCGGTCGTGGGTGACGAACACCACGCTGCCGCTCCACTCCTTCAGGAAGCCCTCCAGCCAGTCGATCGCCTCGATGTCCAGGTGGTTGGTCGGCTCGTCCAGCAGCAGCACGTCCGGCGCGGAAACCAGCGAGCGCGCCAGCAGCACGCGGCGCTTCATGCCACCGGACAGGCGCGCGAACACCGCATCGCCATCCAGCTCCAGGCGGCTGAGCACCTCGGCCACGCGCCGGTCCAGGGCCCAGCCGTCGGCCGCGTCGATCTTCGCCTGCACCCGCGACAGCTGCGCCGCGTCGAATTCCGCGGCATGGCTGATCTGGTGGAACTGCGCCAGCCAGGTGCCCAGCTCGCCCAGGCCGCCGGCGACCACGTCGAACACGCTGCCCTCGGTGCCGCCGGGCACCTCCTGCTCCAGGCGCGCCACACGCACGCCTGCCTGGACCCGCACCTGGCCATCGTCCGGCTGCAGTTCGCCGGCGATGAGCTTGAGCAGGGTGGATTTGCCGGCGCCGTTGCGGCCGATCAGGGCGATGCGTTCGCCCGGCTCGATCGACAGGTCGGCATGTTCCAGCAACAACGGGCCGCCGACGCTGTAGTCGACGTTCTGCAGGGTGATCAAAGGCATCCGCGCATTGTACGGGCCACACCTGCGAGAATGGCGCATGACCGACTTTGCCGCGCTGCCGCTCTCCCCCGCCCTGCGTCCCGGACTGGACGCGCTGGGCTATACCGCCGCCACGCCGATCCAGGCGCAATCACTGCCGCCGATCCTGGAAGGCCGCGACCTGCTGGCGCAGGCGCCCACCGGCAGCGGCAAGACCGCCGCCTTCGGCCTGGGCCTGCTGCAGCGGCTGGATCCGGGCCAATCGCGCTGCCAGGCGCTGGTGCTGTGCCCGACCCGCGAGCTGGCCGACCAGGTCGGCCGCCAGCTGCGCCGCCTGGCCACCGGCATCCCCAACCTCAAGCTGAGCGTGCTCACCGGCGGCGTGGCGCTGGAGCCGCAGATCGCCTCGCTGCAGGCGCACGACCCGCAGGTCGTGGTCGGCACGCCGGGCCGGGTGCAGGAGCTGGCCCGCAAGCGCGTGCTGCACCTGGGCGTGGTCCGCACCCTGGTGCTGGACGAGGCCGACCGCATGCTGGACATGGGTTTCGAGGAGCCGGTGCGCGAGATCGCCAACCGCTGCCACGGCCAGCGCCAGACCCTGCTGTTCTCGGCCACCTTCCCCGATGCGATCCGCGAACTCGCCCGCCAGCTGCTGCGCGATCCGGTGGAAGTCTCGGTGGACGGCGGTGAATCGGCGCCGGACATCGAGCAGCGCTTCTTCGACGTGGACCCGCAGTTCCGGCAGAAGGCCGTGGCCGGCCTGCTGCTGCGCCATCGCCCCGAATCGGCGGTGGTGTTCTGCAATACCCGCAAGGACGTGGACGAGGTCGCCGGCTCGCTGCGCCAGTTCGGTTTCTCCGCCCTGGCCCTGCACGGGGACATGGAGCAGCGCGACCGCGACGAAGTGCTGCTGCAGCTGGCCAACCGCAGCTGCAACGTGCTGGTCGCCAGTGATGTGGCCGCGCGCGGCCTGGACGTGGAGGACCTGGCCGCGGTGGTGAACTACGAGCTGCCCACCGACGTGGACGCCTACCGCCACCGCATTGGCCGCACCGGCCGTGCCGGCCGCCGTGGCCTGGCCCTGAGCCTGGTCGCCGGCCGCGAGAACGCGCGCGCGGAGATGATCGCCGCCGCCCAGGACAGCCCGCCGCCGCGCGAGAACGCCCCGCTGGCCACCGGCCGCCCCGCCCAGCCGGCACGGGCACCGATGACCACCCTGCGCATCGACGGCGGCAAGACCGACAAGCTGCGCCCCGGCGACATCCTCGGCGCCCTGACCGGCGAGGCCGGCCTGCCCGGATCGGCCATCGGCAAGATCGTGATTGCGGCCACCCGCTCCTACGTGGCCATCGCCAACGCACAGGCGGAACGCGCCCTGCAGCGGCTGGAAGCCGGCAGGATCAAGGGCCGCCGCTTCCGCGTACGCAGGCTCTGACCCTGCCTACCGGGGCGCGCGTCGCGCCCCCGGATGCGCCGCGTTGTCCGGACTACGCGCCCCGCGAAGCACCAACCACGAATCCCGAATCCCGAACCCGATCCCGCCTCAGTGCCTCAGCAAGGCCACCAGCGGCGCGTCGATTTCCCAGCGGGCACGGCCACCGAGGGCCACCAGCTCCATCAGCACCCCCGCCCCGACCACCCGGGCCTGCTGCTGTGCCAGCAGCCGGGCCGCCGCGGCCAGGGTGCCGCCGGTGGCCAGCACGTCGTCCACCAGCAGCACGCGGGTGCCCGGCGCGACCGCGCCGGCCTGCAGCTGCAGCCGGTCGCTGCCGTATTCCAGCGCGTACTGTTCCTCGACCACCGGCCCGGGCAGCTTGCCCGGCTTGCGCAGCGGCAGAAAGCCGGCACCCAGCAGCGGCGCCAGCGCGGCGCCGAGGATGAAGCCGCGCGCCTCGATCCCGGCCACAAGGTCGATCGCCACGCCGCGCCATGGCGCGGCCAGGTCGTCGAGCATCGCGGCCAGGCCGTCGGCATCGGCCAGCAGCGGGCAGATGTCGCGGAACACGATGCCCGGCGAGGGAAAGTCCGGGATCTCGCGGACCAGCGAGGCCCAGGCCGGCTGGGTGGCGGGTTCGGCGATTGTTGCGGACATCGGGGAAGCTCTCCGGACGGACGGGATGCGCAAACGGTAACGCCGTCAGGAGCTGCAGGACAGCATCGAGCAGCCGGCGCGATGGCGCGCCCATTCGGGGCGCAGGCCGGCGTAGTGCTCCCGTCCAGGCTGGTCCTCGTACGGGCGGCGCATCACCTCCAGCAGCGTCGCCACCGACGCCAGGTCGCCGGCCTCGGCACGGTCGATGGCCTCCTGCGCCAGCCAGTTGCGCAACACGTAGCGCGGATTGGCCAGGCGCATGCGTTCGCGCCGCCGTGGTGGCGCCAGCGGGTCGTCGGCCAGGCGCGCGGCGTAGCGTGCCAGCCACTCCTGCAACGCCGGCGACACCGCCGCGGCCGCGACGGCGTCGTAGGACACCGCCGCGAAGTCCGCCGGCCTGGCCGTGGCCGGATCCACCTCCCCAAGCTGGCGGAAGAACGTGGTGAGGTCGAACTGCCCGGCCTGCAGCACCCGGCACAGGTCCTCGAACAGGGCCACGTCACCGGCGCCGGCGCGGGCCAGGCCCAGCTTGCCGGCCACCATTTCCCGCTCGGCCCGGGCCCAGGCGTCCAGGTAGCGCTGCAGCCCGGCCTCCAGCGGCGCGGCCGCGCCGAACAGCGGCGCCAGCGCCTGCGCCAGCCGGGTGAGGTTCCAGTACGCCACCTGCGGCTGGGCGCCATAGCGGTAGCGGCGGCCGTGGGCGTCGGTGGTGTTGGGCGTCCAGTCCGGGTCGTAGTCCTCCAGCCAGCCATAGGGACCGTAGTCGATGGTCAGGCCGAGGATGGACATGTTGTCGGTGTTCATCACCCCGTGGACGAAGCCCACCCGCATCCAGCCGGCCACCATCCACGCGGTGCGCTCGCACACCTGCGCGAACCATTCCGCGTCGCCGGCCGGGCCCAGTCCATGCAGGTCCGGAAAGTGGTGGCGCTGGACATGGTCCGCCAGTCGCCGCAGCAGCGCGGTATCGCCGCGCGAGGCCGGCAGTTGCCAGCTGCCAAAGCGCAGGAAGCTGGGCGCCATCCGGCACACCACGGCACCGGGCTCCGGGCGCGGATGGCCGTCGTAGAACATGTCGCGCACCACCTCCTCGCCAGTGCCGACCAGGCTGAGCGCGCGCGTGGTGGGGATGCCCAGGTGGTGCATGGCCTCGCTGCACAGGAACTCGCGGATCGAGGAGCGCAGCACCGCGCGGCCGTCGCCGAAACGCGAGTGCGGCGTGCGCCCCGCGCCCTTGAGCTGCAGTTCCCAGCGCCCGCCGTCCGGCCCGATCGCCTCGCCCAGCGAAATCGCGCGGCCATCGCCCAGCTGCCCGGCCCAGCTGCCGAACTGGTGGCCGCCGTAGTTGGCCGCCCACGGCTGCATGCCTTCCAGCAGCGCATTGCCGCCGAACACGCGGGCGAAGTCCGGGTGCTCGGCGTCGGCGGCGTCCAGCCCGGCCAGGGCCGCGGCCTCGGGCGACCAGGCCAGCAGCCGCGGCGCGGCCACCGGGGTGGGATCCACCCGCGACCAGGCCGCGAAGACCTCGCGCACGCGCGGCCCGGCCTCGGGGTCGCCGGGCAGTTCGCGCAGGAAGCTGTTGTCGAATCCGATCCGCATGGGTCGCCGCCGGCGGGCGGATCAGCCGGTGGCGACCGCGAACGGGCCGCCCTGCTCCAGCGCCCGCTGGTAGGCCGGGCGCGCGTGGATGCGCTCGAGGAAGCCGCGCAGGTTCGGGTGGCCGTCCAGCCCGGCGCGCGCCGCCGCGGCCTCGATCGGGAAGCTCATCTGGATGTCGGCGGCGGTGAAGCGCTCGCCCGCGAACCAGCCGCCGCCGTCCAGCGCCTGCTCCATCCAGTCCAGGTGCAGCTTCACCTGCGGCGAGACAAAGCCGGCCAGGGTGCGGTCGACGATGGTGCGGGCGATGGGCCGGGCGAAGAACGGCATCGGCGCGTTGCGGATCCGGCGCAGCACCAGCGACAGCAGCATCGGCGGCATGGCCGAGCCCTCGGCGTAGTGCATCCAGTAGCGGTACAGCAGGCGCTCCTCGGCCAGCGCCGGTTCCGGCGGCGGCGATAGCGCATAGCCGGTGTCGTAGCGCTCGACCAGGTATTCCAGGATCGCACCGGATTCGGCCAGCGCCTGGCCGCCATCCACCAGCACCGGGGCCTTGCCCAGCGGGTGCACGGCGCGCAGCTCCGGCGGCGCCAGCAGGGTCTTCGGGTCGCGCCTGTGGTGCACCACGTGGTACGGCAGCTCCAGTTCCTCCAGCAGCCACAGCACGCGCTGGGAACGGGAATTTTCCAGGTGATGGACGGTCAGCATCGGCAACTCCTGTTCGACTGCGCCCATCCTCGCACGGCCGGCGTTTGCCATCCGTTGCGCCGCGCGCCGGGCCCGGAAACGGAAAACGCCGGAGGCTTGCGCCCCCGGCGTTCCGGTCTGCGATCCCGGCGCGAGCCGGGAAGGCCAGTCAGTTACAGCGCCTGGACCTGGTCGGCCTGCAGGCCCTTCTGGCCCTGCACGACGATGAAGGAGACCTTCTGGCCTTCCTGCAGCGACTTGAAGCCCGAGCCCTGGATCGAACGGAAATGCACGAACAGGTCGGCACCGCTCTCCGGGGTGATGAAGCCGAAGCCCTTGGCGTCGTTGAACCACTTGACGGTACCGGTCTGACGATCGGACATGTTTGCTAACTCCTCAACGGAAAAATGGAAAACCCGGTCGCGGGACATCCGCGGCGGGTACTGGGTTGCAGGTGTTAGGCAAAGCGGAACGATGTAGCGCGATCGTCGGATCGACTGCATCAGGCCACGATTCACGGTGACCCATGCAAACACAGTGAGGGCACGATACCCGTATTCGTCCGGAATAGCGAGCGCCGTCCGTCGGCGCCGTTCAGGTGGTCAACCGGCGGCCGCCAGGCCCCAGGCCTCGGCCGCGATCCGGTAGGACTCCAGCCGGGCCTGGTGGTCGTGCAGGTTGGCCACCACGATCAGCTCGTCCGGGCGGTGGCGCTGGACGAAGCGCGCCAGGCCCTCGGCCACGGTGTCGCGGCTGCCGACCACGCTGCAGGCCAGCGCCCGCTCCACCCCGGCCTTCTCCTGCGGGTTCCAGTAGGCCTCGATGTCGTCCACCGGCGGCGGGATCAGCCCCGGGCGGCCGCGGCGCAGGTTCACGAAGGCCTGCTGCGGGGTGGTGAACAGCCGCCGCGCCTCGGCGTCGGTGGCCGCGGCCACCACGTTCACCGCCAGCATCACGTGCGGCTCGGCGCAGTGCTTCGAGGGCCGGAAGTGCCGGTGGTAGACCAGCAGGGCTTCCTCCAGCGCATCCGGGGCGAAGTGCGAGGCGAACGCGTACGGCAGGCCCAGCGCCGCGGCCAGCTGCGCGCCGAACAGGCTGGAACCCAGGATCCACACCGGCACCCCGAGCCCGGCGCCGGGCACGGCTTGCACCGCCTGGCCCGGCTGCACCGGCTCGAAATAGCGCAGCAGCTCCTGCACGTCCAGCGGGAACTGCTCGGCGGAGTCGAAATAGCGGCGCAGCGCCCGCGCGGTGGCGTGGTCGGTGCCCGGCGCGCGGCCCACGCCCAGGTCGATCCGGCCCGGATGCAGCGCGGCCAGGGTGCCGAACTGCTCGGCCACCTGCAGCGGCGAATGGTTGGGCAGCATGATCCCGCCAGCGCCAACCCGGATCTTCGAGGTATGCGCGGCCACGTGCGCGATCAGCACCGCGGTGGCGGCGCTGGCGATGCCGGGCATGTTGTGGTGCTCGGCCAGCCAGAACCGGCGGTAGCCCAGGGCCTCGGCATGGCGGGCCAGGTCGACGCTGTTGGCCAGCGCGGCGGAGACGTCCGAGCCCTCGCACACCGGTGCCAGGTCCAGCACCGACAGCGGCACGGAACGCGGATCGAAGCCCATGGTCAGTCCCGCGCCACGGCCGCCAGCGGTGCCCGCGGCGCGGCCAGCGGCGGCGCCGGGCGCAGCGTGGCCACGCCGTGGCCCTGCTCGGCCAGGTACTGCAGCCACTTGCCCAGGAAGGTGTTCATGCGCAGGCGGTGGCCCACCACTTCGGCCGGCGGCGGGTACATGCCGATCACGTCCTGCCAGCGCCGGCCGACGTAGCAGTGGGTGGTCTCGACCTGGCGGGCGTCGTTGTACAGGCGCAGGTAGGCAGAGGGGTCCGGCTCGCCGGTCACCGGGTCGCACAGGTCGTAGGTCAGGCGCAGCTCGACCGTGTAGCGGTGGCGCTCGAGCACGTCCAGGCGCACGTCCAGGCCGTCGCCCAGCGAGGACACGTAGCTGCCGCACGCCAGCCCGGCCGGCGCGAACAGCCGGGTCAGGCGGGCGTGGTTCTCCGCGTACAGCCCCATCAGCCAGCCGAAGCGGCCGATCCTGGGGATACGCGCGACGATGGGGAGTGCCTGCTGCATGCGCCCGATGCTACACGGCAAGGCGCGCGCGCGGCAGCATTGAAAAGCCCGCCGCCGGCCCCCATGCGTACGGGCCGCCGTTCAGAACATCTCCCGCTGCAGGCCGAAGGTGGCCAGCACCTTGCTGGAGATCTCCTCGATCGAGGTGTGCGTGGTGCTGAGGGTCGGGATGCGCTCGCGCGCGAACATCGCCTCGGCCGCCTGCACCTCGCGCCTGCAGGTCTCCAGCCGCGAATAGGACGAATCCGGCCTGCGCTCCTGGCGGATCTGCTGCAGCCGGTCCGGATCGATGGTCAGTCCGAACAGCTTGCGCCGGTACGGACGCAGCCGCTCCGGCAACCTGTCGTTGTCCAGGTCGCTGTCGGTCAGCGGGTAGTTGGCGGCCTTCACGCCGTAATGCAGCGCCAGGTACACGCAGGTCGGGGTCTTGCCCGCGCGCGACACGCCCACCAGCACCACGTCGGCGTCGGCATAGTCCAGCGCGACGCCGTCATCATGCGCCAGGGCGTAATTCATCGCCTCGATGCGGCGGTGGTAGCTGTCGAAGTCGACGATGCCGTGCGCGCGCCCCACCCTCGCCTGCCGGGGCTGGTTGAGCTCGCGCTCCAGCGGCTCGATGAACGGCGCGAACACGTCCAGCATCAACGCCCCGCTTTCGGCCAGGAGCATGCTCAGTTGGGTATCGACGCAGGAATTGACCACGATCGGCCGCACGCCGTAGCGCTCGCCGGCCGAGCGGATGCGCGCGGCCGCCTCGCGCGCCTTGTCGAGGTCGTCGACGAAGGCGATGCGGTCGGTCACGAACTGGAATCCGCTGAACTGGGTCAGCAGGCTGTGGCCGATGGTTTCCGCCGTGATACCGGTACCATCGGAAACGTAGAAAACAGGGCGGATCGCGCTCATGCCTGTGACGTCTCCGGTTTCGTGTTGAATGACATGATCAACATTGATATGCCGCAAATCGCAGGGGCATCATAACCACCCCACATACCTCGGGACACGGCCATTGCCCGGCCGGGCGTGGCTCCACGGAGCATCGCACTTGAACCAGAACATCCTGTGGTTGCATGAGCTTCGTCTTGCCGACCTGGCACGCGTCGGCGGCAAGAATTCCTCCCTCGGCGAGATGATCGGGCACTTGTCCGGCCTCGGCGTCTCGGTGCCGGGTGGCTTCGCCACCACGGCCGAAGCGTTCAAGGACTTCATCGCACACAACGACCTGCACCAGCGCATCTACGACCGGCTCGCGCAGCTGGACGTCGAGGACGTCAACGCGCTTACCGCGGCCGGGCGCGAGATCCGCCAGTGGGTGATCGATGCCCCGCTGCAGCCGGCGCTGGATGCCGATATCCGCACCGCCTACGCGAAGCTGTGCAGCGAGAACGGCGGCGGCGACGTGGCGGTGGCCGTGCGCTCTTCCGCCACCGCCGAGGACCTGCCCGATGCCTCGTTCGCCGGCCAGCAGGAGACCTTCCTCAACGTGACCGGCGCCGACGATGTCGTGCACAAGGTCAAGGAAGTGTTCGCCTCGCTGTACAACGACCGCGCGATCGCCTACCGCGTGCACCACGGCTTCAAGCACGAGGACGTGTTCCTGTCGGCGGGCGTGCAGCTGATGGTGCGCTCGGACGTGGGTGCCTCCGGCGTGCTGTTCACCCTGGACACCGAGTCCGGCTTCCGCGACGTGGTGTTCGTCACCGCCAGCTACGGCCTGGGCGAGATGGTCGTGCAGGGCGCGGTGAACCCGGACGAGTTCTACGTCTACAAGCCCACGCTGAAGCAGGGCAAGCCGGCGATCCTGCGCCGCTCGCTCGGCAGCAAGGCGATCCGCATGGTGTATTCGGACCAGCCCGGCGAGCGCGTGCGCACCGAGGACACGCCGGCCGAGCTGCGCAACCGCTTCTCGCTCTCCGACGAGGACGTGCACGAGCTGGCGCGCCAGGCCCTGACCATCGAGCAGCACTACGGCCGCCCGATGGACATCGAATGGGCCAAGGACGGCGTGTCCGGCAAGCTGTTCATCGTGCAGGCGCGTCCGGAGACGGTGAAGTCGCGTGGCCACGCCACCCGGATCGAGCGCTTCGCGCTGGAGAAGCGCGGCGAGGTGATCGCCGAGGGCCGCGCCATCGGCCAGAAGATCGGCGCCGGCGTGGCGCGCGTGGTGCGCTCGCTGGAGGACATGGACCGCGTGCAGCCGGGCGACGTGCTGGTCGCGGACATGACCGACCCGGACTGGGAGCCGGTGATGAAGCGCGCCAGCGCCATCGTCACCAACCGCGGCGGCCGCACCTGCCACGCGGCGATCATCGCCCGCGAGCTGGGCGTGCCGGCGGTGGTCGGCACCGGCAACGCGCTGGACCTGATCAAGGACGGCCAGGAAGTGACCGTCAGCTGCGCCGAGGGCGATACCGGCTACATCTATGCCGGCCGCCTGCCGTTCGAGCGCACCACCACCGACCTGGGCAACATGCCGCCGGCGCCGCTGAAGATCATGATGAACGTCGCCAATCCCGAGCGTGCGTTCGACTTCGGCCAGCTGCCCAACGCCGGCATCGGCCTGGCGCGCCTGGAGATGATCATCGCCAGCCACATCGGCGTGCACCCCAAGGCGCTGCTGGAGTACGACCGCCAGGACGCGGACACCAAGCGCCGGATCGACGAGCGCGTCGCCGGCTACGCCGACCCGGTCAGCTTCTACGTCGACCGCCTCGCCGAGGGCATCGCCACCCTCACCGCATCGGTCGCGCCCAACCCGGTGATCGTGCGCCTGTCGGACTTCAAGTCCAACGAGTACGCCAACCTGATCGGCGGCCAGCGCTACGAGCCTGAGGAAGAGAACCCGATGATCGGCTTCCGCGGCGCCAGCCGCTACGTCGATCCGTCCTTCGCCGACGCCTTCGCCCTGGAATGCAAGGCGGTGCTGCGCGTGCGCAACGAGATGGGCCTGGAGAACCTCTGGGTGATGATCCCGTTCGTGCGCACGCTCGAGGAAGGCCGCAAGGTGGTCGAGGTGCTGGCGAAGAACGGCCTGCGCCAGGGCGAGAACGGCCTGAAGATCATCATGATGTGCGAGGTGCCGTCCAACGCCCTGCTGGCGGACGAGTTCCTCGAGATCTTCGACGGCTTCTCGATCGGCTCCAACGACCTGACCCAGCTGTCGCTGGGCCTGGACCGCGACTCCTCGATCGTCGCCCACCTGTTCGACGAGCGGAACCCGGCGGTCAAGAAGCTGCTGTCGATGGCGATCAAGGCCGCGCGCGCCAAGGGCAAGTACGTGGGCATCTGCGGCCAGGGTCCCTCCGACCACCCGGACCTGGCCGAGTGGCTGATGCAGGAAGGCATCGAGTCGGTGTCGCTCAACCCCGACACCGTGGTCGATACCTGGCTGCGCCTGGCCAGGCTCAAGGGCGGCGCCGCCTGAGCCGCTGCGGTCCGCGCGCCACCGAAGGCCATGCCGGTGCGCCGGCATGGCCTTCCTGTTTGTGCCCTTTCCCGCCCGGGCAGAACAGCGGCGCTAAGGCACGGCTTCGCAACGCGCCGGACCGGGCGTGCCCGCATCCGTGGCGCAGGGCGGCAGCCATAGTTCGATCACGCGGCGGTTGCTGCGGATGGACGCGGCCAGCTCGCGCACCTGCACCTCCAGGCCAGGCTCCCGCGCCGCCAGCGCCGCGGCAATCCCGCGGGCACACTCGCGGTCGCCCTCGTTGCCGCGGCGGTGGACCAGCAGGGTCGGCCGCGGCCAGGGCGCGGGCGGATTGCGGCCATGGCGCTGCGCGGTGGCGACCACGTTCTCGATGCCGGGCACGCGCACCGTATTCCCCAGCGCCGGGGCGATATCGGAGTCGCCCTTGACCAGGCCGGCGATCCAGGCACGGCTGGCCTCGTCGTGTACCTGCACGTACAGGGTCATGGGCGACGCTTCCGTCCCGCATGCCGCGAGCGCGGGGACCCGCGCGGACGCCGGCGGTGCCGGAGCCGGCGCTTCGACCGGAAGCGGCGCCGGCACCGACGCCGGCCCCCTGCCCCCGCCGGGACCGGACTGCAGCGCTGTCGGCCCGTCGATGCCGGGCGCCTCCAGGTCCGCCGCGACCTCCGGGCAGGTCGAGGCAGTACTGCCGCCGGCAGCCACGGCCGGTTCCGGCATGGCCATCGTGCCTGCATCCGCGGGCCGTTGCCGGTTGCACGCGGGCAAGCGTGCCAGCAGGGGATTCCTGCAGGGCTCCTGCTGCGGCGCGGGCATCCAGTACGGGTCGTCCTGGTCGGGGTGCGTGCCGCAGACGTCGTCGCATACCCAGTGGCGTGCCGGATCGCAGCTGTTCCCGGCGGGATCCGCGGGGACCTGGCATAGCGCCGCAAGCCCCGCGAGGCGGCTGGCCGCATGGCGGCGCACCCGCGCCGATACCCCACCGTAGCGCACTGCGTCGGCCAGCAGGCGCACGGCGCCGCGCTCGTCCGCGCCGGGCGGCTTGTCCGGACTCGCCTCGCGGATGGCATCCACGCGGTCCAGCACCGCCTCCACCGCCTGCTCGCGTGCGCTGCGTTCCTGCTGCCACTGCTGCAATGCCTGCGCCATCGGCAGCAGCAGCGTGCCCAGCACGCCGACGCCGACGGTGGCCCCGATCGCGGCGGCCCTGGTTTCCGGGCGCCAGAACGGCACCGGCGCCTTCTGCGGCTCGGGCTTGGGCGGCCGCCGCAGCGGTTCCAGCACATTCCCCGGCCTTGGCGCCGGCATGTTCCAGCCGTGCACCTTCTCCAGCCACTCCGCCCGCAGCGCCCGTCCCATGTCCTCGCCCAGGCGGTGGTAGCTCTCCCACTGCGCCTCGTCGAAGAACTGGTCGGAGGTCGGCTGCTGCGGGAACAGCGGATGGCGGCGGGCATAGGCCAGCACGTCGGCGTCCAGCGACACGTGCAGGGCCGGCTTGACCACCAGCAGGGTGCCGAGCCGCCGCCGCGCCGGGTTGCTGCGGTTGTAGCAGATCCGCGCCAGCAGCACGCCGCGCGCGGTGTAGTTCTTGGCCAGGTCCTCCGGTGCCAGCACCGCCAGGTGCTCGCTGGCGACCGCGCCCATCGCGGCGGCGTCCTCCGGCGTGCAGAACTCGATGTCGCAGTCGAAGTCGATGCGCGCCTTGCGCACCAGGTTCTCCAGGTCGTCGTACTCGTAGCGCGGGTCGGCGCCGCAGTCGGCGAGCACGATGAAGTCCAGCTGGCGCTGCAGCAGCGCGTGCACGCCGGTGTTCTCGAAGTGCCCGCCGTCGGACAGGTACCACCAGTCCTGGCACGGCCCGGCGAACGACGCCAGCGCCTCGCTGGCCAGCAGGCCGAACTTGGTCGTGCCCAGCCAGCGCCCGGCGCGCCGCAGCAGGCCGTCGCGCGCCGGCTCCTCCTGCGCTGCGCCCTCCTGGCGCGGACGCAGCCAGAACCCCAGGCGCGCCCCCACCATGAACAGCAGGACCGCCCAGCCCCGCGAGGTGTAGGAGCCCGCGCCCGGCGAGGCCGCCGCGCCGGAAATGGCGATCCAGCGCCCCAGGGTGCCCGGGTCGCGCATCTGCGCCAGCGGCAGGAAGCGGTCCCTGCCCAGCTCCATGCCGCGCGCGCTGATGGTGGCGGCCAGGCCCTTGCGGTCGGCGTTGTACATGCCGCTGGCCGCCTCGCGGGTCTGGTTCAGGCACACCCCGACCAGGTGCAGCGGGCCGCCGTTTTCCTCGGGACGGTGGCTGGACAGGTCGGTGTCGTCGCCCGGGACCACCGTGGTCACCGACCAGGCGTCGGGCGATTCCCGTTCGCCATCCAGGCGCGGGCCGAAGCGCTGCACGTTGCCCAGCGCCAGGTAGGCGCGCACCAGGCGCGCGCGGTAGAAGCCGTGCAGGGAGCTGGAATTGACCCAGTCGCGGTTGCGCTGGGTCAGCAGCACCCAGGCCAGCGCCAGCGCGCCCAGCACCGCCGCGCGCGCCCAGAACGGCAGGTAGGCCAGCACGCCGTCCTCGCCCCGCAACGGGGCGATGAACACCACCCACTGGACCAGCAGCACCCAGGCGCACACCACCAGCGCGCCGACCAGCAGGCCCAGCAGGTTCAGCAGCTTCGGCGTCCAGCGCGCATGCGGGCCATCCGAGGAGCGGGCCATGCGCTGCAGCGGTTCGCTCAACGCGCGCAGCAGCACCAGCAGGCTGCCCAGGGTCAGGCCGCCCTCCAGCCAGCGGTCGCCCTGTTCCAGCAGCTTGGCCACCTGCCAGGTAAGCACGTCGACCACGCCCAGCCCGGCCAGCCCCAGCGCCAGCGCATTGGCGCGGCGCAAGGCCTCGGTCAGGCGGTTGCGTTGCTGCGCCAGGCGGGTGTTGGGGCGTTCGTCCGAGCGCCCGGACAGGCGCAGGTACAGCCCGGCATGCCGGGCCAGGGTGCCGGCGGCGAACAGGCACAGGAAGAACGCCGCCGACGGCGCCGCCCAGGGCGGCTGCAGCCAGGCCAGGTCGCGCCCGGGCAGCAGCCACAGGCCCGCCAGCAGCAGCGCCAGCACCACCACGTCGGCCGCGCGCGGCGGCAGGATGGCCAGCAGCGGCGTCCCCGGCTCGTTGGCCTCCCGTGGCAGGTCGCGCAGGGTCCAGTACGGCACCAGGGTGCTGGAGGCCAGCAGCATCCACGCCGCCGCCGCGAGCACGAACCACGCCGACGCCCATGGTTGCCACTGCGCGGACAGCACCAGGTCCAGGTCGTTGTGCAGGGCGTGCGGCAGCACCACCAGCACGCCCAGCAGCACCGCCAGCACCGCCATCTCCGCGTGCACCGCCAGCGCGCTGCGCAGGTAGGTGGCCACTGCCGCGCCGACGTCGCGCGCGCCGCGCGGGGTCAGGTAGCGGCCGTTGCGGCGCAGCCATTCCAGCAGCACCGAATCGCTGCGGGCGAAGGCGTTCTCGGCCTCGACCACGCCGATCTTCTGCACCACCCGGGTGAACGCGGCACCCACGTAGCCGCCGCCGGATACCGTGGACAGGTAGTCGAAGCGCTTCAGCAGGCCGTTCTGCGCCAGGCCGCGCAGCAGGCCCAGGCAGAAGGTCGCGCTGCGGATGCCGCCGCCGGACAGCGCCAGGCCGATGCGCGGCGCGCCGGGGTCGATGCCGGCGCGGGCGCGGCGCCGCTCCACCAGCCGCGCCTCCTCCCCGGCCAGGGCCGCGCGGTCCTGCAGCCCGGCCCCCTGTCCCAGCGTGCCGTCCATGTGTCCGGCGGCACGTTCCATCGGCGTGGACGCCTGCTCCCTATCCATATCCCCTCCCTGGCGGCGCTGGGCACGCCCGCCGTCTCAGTCATGGATCCAGAACGAAGTGCTCCTGAACGTGGCCGAGGTCCACCAGCGCGGCGTCCCGAACTGGAAGTTCTCGCGTCCGGCATTGCTCTGCAGCGGCGCGTGGACCCGCCCGTTCCTGCGGTCGGCCTGCCGCGTACCCTTCTCCGGCACCACCGGGCAGATATGGCCGGGGCTCTCGCTGTTGGCGTTCTTCCCCGAGACCAGGCAGACCGCGCCGGCATTGGCCGCCGCCTGCAGTGCGTCCAGGTCGAACTCCCGGCGCCAGCCGAACTGCGGCCCGAACTCCGGCAGCCAGTCGTGCAGGCTGTTGGCGTTGAGCTCGCGCACGGTCTGGTCGTACACCACCGCCACGCTCCTGCCGGAGTTGAGCGCGCTGATCGCGGTCGCCGTCCACCACACCCGCGGCAGGTAGGCGCCGGCCAGGAAGCAGTAGTCGTAGCTGTAGATGTTGCAGAAGGTGCTGCTGCCCTTGCGCAGGTAGCGCGCGCTCCTGTCCACCCGCAGCCAGTGCACGATCTCCAGCAGCTGCGCGGCGCGCGCGGCCGGCGTGCGGGCATCGCGCCGCGGCGCGCCGGCCTCGTTGAGCGCGAAGGCGCGGCCGCCGTCGCGGCCGCGGGTGACCGGCTGGCTGGTCTGCAGGTGCACCTCCACCAGCTTCTTCGCCACCGCCTCCGGGGGCGCCTTTTCCGGTCCGGCCACCAGGTAGGCGGAGGAGACATAGCCCTCGACCGGGGTGCCGTCCAGCCGGGTGCGGATCTTCCACCAGGGCGCCGCCGCCTTCTCCAGCAGTTCCACCTCGTGCCCGCGCGGCAACAGGCCGATGCGGTTGGTCGAAACCACCCTGGGCGAGGACCGCAGGTTCAATTCCGACGCACGTACGACGTACTTCATGCTGCCTCCATGGAGGACAACGGGACATCGGCATGTGGCGAGGCGGCGGGGTCGTGGTGGGCGGGCCCCGGCGGTCGTCGCGCGTCGGCCATGCACCCGCCACGGCGGGTCGTCCGGCGCTGTATCCGGGCCGGTGCGCAGGGCAAGGGGCCGTGGCCCGGGCCGGGAAACGGGCGGAGTTTGCGCCTCGGCCGGCGCCGGCGCCAGTCCCCCCGGCGCGGCGGCGGGAGCGCCGGCGGCGCCTGCCGCGGGCCGCTGGCCGGTCCGTGCCGGCGGACCAGGCGCGGCAACGGAGTCGGGGCGGGCCGGCCCCTGACGCTCAGGCCGCCGGCAGCCCGGCGAACTTGCCCAGGAACTGGCGGTAGTGGCGCAGCTCGGCGATCGAATCGTGCACGTCGCTCAGCGCGGTATGCGCGGCCTGCTTGCCGACCCCGGCCAGCACCTCCGGGCACCAGCGGCGGGCCAGCTCCTTGAGCGTGCTCACGTCCAGGTTGCGGTAGTGGAAGTACTGCTCCAGCCGCGGCATCAGCCGGTGCAGGAAGCGGCGGTCCTGGCAGATCGAGTTGCCGCACATCGGCGAGGCCTTGGCCGGCACCCACTCGTTGAGGAAGGCCACGGTGCGGGCCTCGGCCTGGGCCAGGGTCACGTCGCTGTCCAGCACCCGCTGCCACAGGCCGGAACGGCTGTGCTGGTTGCGGTTCCACTCGTCCATCGCCTGCAGGGTCTCCAGCGGATGGGCGATGGCCAGCTCGGGGCCCTCGGCCAGCACGTTGAGCTGGGCGTCGGTGACGACGGTGGCGATCTCGAGGATGGAATCGCGGTCGGTGTCCAGGCCGGTCATCTCCAGGTCGATCCAGATCAGGCGGTCCATTCCTGCGGCCATGGCCATGCGTTTGCGGAACTCCAACGGTGATGGGGCCGCGCTTGCGGGCGCGGCGGGGGCTGGCATGATACCGCAGGTCCCCATCCACGCCCGGTCGATGCAAGAGTCGAGCACCCATGCCATCCTGGCCGCGATGCTGGCGCCGGCCTTCTTCCTGACCGCCACCGCCTCGCTGCTGCTGTCGGCCAACAACCGCCTGGCCCGGATCATCGACCGCGCGCGGACCCTGCTGCGGGAACTGCCAGAAGTGCGCGACGAGCGCGAGCGGCAGCTGTACGAGAAGCGCATCGCCCTGCAGCGCCTGCGTAGCCTGCTGATGCTGCGCGCCGGGCAGCTGCTGTACATCGCCATCAGCTGCTTCGTCGGCACCAGCCTGGCGGTGGCCGTGGACAACTTCGCCGGGCACCGCCTGGGCTCGCTGCCGATCTGGCTGGCTTCGGCCGGGGTGCTGTCGATGTTTGCCGCCAGCTTCCTGCTGGCGCGCGAGTCCACCCTGGCGGTGACCGCGATCAACGAGGAAATGGACCACCGCCCCACCCGGCCGCTGCCGCCGGGGGGCTGAACCGGGCTCAGACCGGCGGCTTGCCGCGCTTGGCCCGGAAGTAGTTGGTCAGGCGCCGCCCGGCCTCCTCGCCCAGCACCCCGCCCTGCACCAGCACGCGGTGGTTGTGGCGCGGGTCGCCGATGACGTCGAACACACTGCCGCAGGCGCCGGTCTTGGGATCGGCCGCGCCGTAGACCACTCGCGCGACGCGGGCATGGACCAGGGCCATGGCGCACATCGCGCAGGGTTCCAGCGTCACGTACAGGGTGGCGCCGACCAGGCGGTGGTTGGCCAACGCCCGGCCGGCCTGGCGCAGGGCCATGATCTCGGCATGCGCGCTGGGATCGTGGTCGGCGATGTTGCGGTTCCAGCCCTCGCCGATCACCTCGCCTCCGGCCGAGACCACCACCGCGCCCACCGGGATCTCGTCGTATTCCTTCTCCGCGCGCTCGGCCAGGGCCAGGGCCTGGCGCATGTACCGCTCGTCGGCGGCCGGGTCGACCGGCAACGTCCGCGCCGGCTCGCGCGCGTCCAGCAGCTTCCACAGGATCCGGGTCGCGCCCAGCCCGCCCAGCGGCTTGTAGGCGTACTCGGGGATGTCGCCGGCGGTGTGGTAGCCCAGGCGGCGGTAGAACGCGGTGGCGCCCTCGATCAGCGAGGCATCCAGGGTAAGCAGGCGGCGGCCGCGCTCGCGCGCTGCCTGTTCCAGCGCCTGCACCAGGGCCGCACCGACGCCGCGGCCGCGGGCCGCCGGCGCGGTCATCACCTTGGTCAGCTCGGCGCGGTGCGGCTGGCTGGGCGCCTGCACCAGGGCCAGCGAACCGGTGGCCAGCAGCTGGCCGTCCTGCCAGGCGCACAGCACCACGCGCTCGCCGCGCGCGACCGCCTCCAGCGCGCCGCGCCAGAACGCACGCGCCTCGTCCAGCGGCAGCGGGTGCATGAAGCCGACCGAGCCGTTGTTGGCGACGGTCTCCACCAGCAGCGCGGACAGGGCCTCGATGTCGGCCGGCGAGGCCGGACCGATGCGTGCCGCCGATGCCGGCGCCTCCCCAGGGGCCGCGGACGCCGGGACCGCGGATATCTGTTCTGCCACTGCGCGCTTTCCGCAAAACACCAGGGACGCATTTTACGCCTGACCCGCGCCGCGGCAGGCCTGCCGGCCGGGGCAGGCGAACCTTGCCTGGCCGGCGACCATCGCCGGCGGGCGCCGCGACTACTGCGCCGGGTTGAGCATCAGCCCGTACCGCCGATTGCCGTCGCGCGGCAGGTAGAACTCGCGCTCGCCGCTGCGCGGCAGGCGCACGATGGCCTTGCGCGTGGCATCCACCAGTACCAGCGACTGGTCGCGGCCGTCGATCAGCCAGGCAAACGCCTCGCCTTCCAGGCCCAGCGAGGCGAGGCAGGCCGGATCCGCCTCCAGCGCATGCCCGCCGAGGTTGGGCGTGGCCTGCAGCGTGACCGGGCAGACGCTGCCGCCCTCGGTGTCCTCCCACAGGTCCCAGGCGCCGGCCAGGGCGACGATCTCCGGTCCGGGCGCGTCCGCGATGCCGTCGTCTTCCCTGGCCTTTCCGTGCGCGGGAGCCGTGGCCGGCACCGGGGATGCCGGCTGGCTGCAGCCGGCCAGCAGGAGTAGCACCGCCAGCAGGAAGGTCGACAGGCAGATGCGCCCGGCCATCACCGCACCGCGCCCGTGGCAGCGTGGAACAGGTGGTCGCAGGGATCGACCCGGCCTGGCGCCGGCTCCGGCACCGTCCTGCCGGCCGGCAAAGGCGAACGCGGCCGGCGGGTCGCGCAGGGCCGGCGATCGCACGTGGCAGTCCAGACGCATGGCATCCCCCGGGCATCGGAATGGAGTCCCCCGCCGCGGCGAAGGACGCGCGGGCAGTCTACCCGGGCGGCACGCGCGGCGCCGGGCGGCATTGGTGGAGGTGCGCTTGCCGGGTCAGCGCAGCAGGGCCAGCAGCGCCTCGGCCGCCGGCGCCGAGGAGGCCGGGTTCTGCCCAGTCACCAGCAGGCCGTCGCTGACCACGTGGGGCTGGAAGTCGGCCCCCTTGGAGTACTCGCCGCCGTTGTCGCGCAGCATGGCCTCCACCGAGAACGGCACCACCCCGGTCAGACCCACCGCGGCTTCCTCGCTATCGCTGAAGCCGGTGACCTTGCGCCCCTGCACCAACGGCGCGCCGTCGGCACCGCGCACCCGCCGCAGCGCGGCCGGGCCATGGCAGACCGCGCCCAGAGGCTTGCCGGCTTCGGCCGCGCGCGCGGCCAGGGCAATCGAGCGTGGATCCTCGGCCAGGTCCCACAGCGGGCCGTGGCCGCCTGGATAGAACAGCGCGTCGAAGTCGTCCATCGACACCTCGGCCAGCGGCCGGGTGTTGGCAAGCGCCGCCATCGCCGCGGCATCGCCCTGGAAGCGCCGGGTATCGTCGGTCTGCGACTCCGGCGCATCGCTGCGCGGGTCCAGCGGAGGCTGCCCGCCGCGGGGCGAGGCCAGCACCACCTCGGCCCCGGCATCGCGGAAGCGCCAGTACGGGGCGGCCAGTTCCTCCAGCCAGAAGCCGGTCTTCTCGCCGGTCTCGCCCAGGCGATCGTGGGACGTCAGTACCACCAGGATCTTCATGTGCCTGCTCCTGTCGGAAGTCCAACGGTTGCGCTCGCCTGCGCCCCGGCGCCGGGGGTCACCAGCGCTGGTGCACGTGCGGCTTGATGTCCTGCTCGTAGATCCGCGCGACCTCGGCCATGACATCCGCCGGCAGCGCCGGCAGCCCGGCCGCGGCGATGTTGGCCAGCGCCTGCTCCGGGTTCTTGGCGCCGGGGATGACCACGCTCACCGCCTCGTGCATCAGGATCCAGCGCAGCGCGAACTGGGCCATGGTGGCGCCGGCCGGCACCAGCGGACGCAGCTTCTCCACTGCCGCCAGGCCGACCTCGTAGGGCACGCCGGAGAAAGTCTCGCCGACGTCGAAGGCCTCGCCGTTGCGGTTGAAGTTGCGGTGGTCGCTTTCCTCGAAGCGGGTATCGGCGCGGAACTTGCCGCTGAGCATGCCGCTGGCCAGCGGCACTCGCGCGATCACCGCCACGCCGCGGCGCAGGGCCTCCTGGAAGAACAGCCCGGCCGGGCGCAGGCGGAACATGTTGAAGATGATCTGCACGCTGGCGACGTTCGGGTACTCGATCGCCTTGAGCGCTTCCTCCACCCGCTCCACGCTCACGCCGTAGCGGGCGATCGCACCGCGCTCCACCAGCCGCTCCAGGTGCTCGAAGATCTCCGGATGGTAGTAGGCGTCGGTCGGCGGGCAGTGCAGCTGCAGCAGGTCGAGGGTTTCCATCTCCAGGTTGCGGCGGCTGCGGTCCACCCACTCCTGCAGGTTCTGCGCGGTGTAGCCGGCCACTTCCTGCCTGGGCAGGCGGCGCCCGGCCTTGGTCGCCACGAACGGGCGCTTGCCGCCGCGCTCCTTGAGCACGCGCGCGATCAGGCGCTCGGAGTGGCCGTCGCCGTAGACGTCGGCGGTGTCGATGAAATCCAGGCCGGCATCCAGCGCCGCGTGCAGCGCGGCGATCGAATCGCGGTCGTCGACCGTGCCCCAGGCCGCGCCGATGGCCCAGGCGCCAAAGCCGATCTCGCCGACGGTGTGGCCGCTACGGCCGAAAGGTCTGGAACGCATGCGTGACTCCTGCGGACGGGCCACGCTGGCGGGCAGCGTGGCCGGAAAAGGATTGCGGCGCGGTGGCGCCGGACGAACGCCGAATCATAGCGGACACGCGCGGAAGGGCATGCAGGCGATGGCCGGGCGCCGGCGTTCGGCTACGCCGCGATCGGGGAGCTGCGTCGGCGCCTGGCCCTCCCCCCTACCCCATCCCGCCGGGAAGGGAACGGTGCTCCAGACGACGACGCAGCGCGTGGCGAAGCGCCAGGCCTCGCGGGCGCCATGGCACTGCAGCGGCGCTGCGCTGCACTTGCCCGGGCCACACGCCCCGCCCAATCACCAATCACCAATGATCGGCGATTCGCTCAGGCCTTGCGCAGGAACTGGGTCTTGAGCACCAGGCCCTTGATCTTGTCCGAGTTGCCTTCGATGTGCTCCGCATCGCCCTCGACCAGGCGGATGTTGCGGATCACCGTGCCCTGCTTGAGCGGGATCGAGGAGCCCTTGACCTTCAGGTCCTTGATCACGACCACGGTGTCGCCGGCAGCCAGCGGGTTGCCATTGCTGTCGCGCACGACCAGCCCGGCTTCCGCCTCGGCGCCCTCCTCCTCGGTCCACTCGTGGGCGCAGTCCGGGCAGATCCAGAGCGCGCCGTCGGCGTAGGTGTTGTCCAGTCCGCACTGCGGACAGGAAGGAATGGCAGCCATTGCATCCTCGTTGCAGGAAAAAAACGGCCGCCATTGTAACGGGCTAGCGCGGCTCCCCCGGCGCCGGCATCGCCGCCGGACGCGCACAGCCCGGCACCTCCTCCGCGCCATCCACCGCCAGCGCCGCGCGCAGCGGGTACCACGCCCCGGACATGCTGTCCTGGCACTGCCCGGTGGCCACACGCAACACGACCGTGCCCTGGGCATCGCGCGCCACGATCGCCTGCACGCCCGGCACCAGCGCGTCGGTGCGGCTGGCCAGCTGCAGGCGGCGCGGCTGCGGCAGGTCCGGACCGGTCAGCACCAGCACCGTGCCATCCACCCGCGCCTGCCAGAACGGCTCGTTGGTCGAGGCCACCAGCGCGTGCGGCACGCTGCGTGCCTCGCTGCCGGGTGCGCCGGCGTCGAACACCAGTTCCGCGACCGGATAACCCAGTTCCTGCGCCTTGCCGACCAGCGAGGCCAGCAGCAGGCGGTCCACCCGCGGCTGCCGCGACAGGATCCACAGGCGGTCCCGGTCCGGCGCGCCGACCAGGGCCCACTGGTATTCCGGGTCCACCGCCAGCACCCAGCGGCGGGTCCAGCCGAACGGCACCCAGGCGCGCCAGCGCGGGGCCACGGCACGGACCTGCAGCGAGCCGGGCGCGCCGGGCACCGGCACCACCTCGGCGTCCTCGCCGATGCGGCGCCCGTCCTCGTCCAGGCAGGACTGGTGGGCGTCGAAGCCCTCGCCTGCGCCGGCCCGGTACTCCACCCGCGCCTCGCGCACGCACTTGCGCTGGAAGTCCACCGGCAACCACGCCGCCAGGTGCCAGGGGCCCGCGAAACGTTGCAGGTCCAGCACCGGCAGCGGCAGGTGCCCGGCCACGCCGAGGTCGCGGGCGGGCAGCACGGACGGGAGCAGCAGTAGCAGCAGCGAGGCCGCGCGGGCGAGGTTCCGGGATCTCCTCATGTCGGCGCCGACATTACCAGCACGCGACACCAGATCAAGTCACCTTGCGGAAGATGGTCAGGCCCAGCACGAACAGCACCACCGCGATCAGCAGCGCGGCGACGAACAGGAACTTGGCGATGCCGATCGACACCCCGGCCACGCCACCCAGCCCCAATGCCCCGGCAATCAGTCCGATTACCAGGAAGATGATGGCCCACTTGATCATGCCCTGCTCCGTCCGTTAGGTGACCCGGACCTTACGCAGGGCGGCGTGGCACGGCCGTGAACAACGGCCCTGCCACGCCGCTGGCGTGGTGGCGTGCCCGGCTCACCCGGCGCGGGCGTGCCAGGCACGCAGCAGCTCGGCCTCGCGCTGTCGGTCGATGCCGGCGCGCGGCTTGGCCTGGCGTTCGGCCGGCAGGCTGCGGTACCAGGCCAGCAGGTCGGCCACGGTGTTGGCCAGCGGGCGGAAGGTCAGCCCGGCGGCCACCGCGCGCGCGTTGCTGACCTGGCCATAGCCGGCATACGGGCCGCGGTTGCGCGGCACCCAGATCGGCAGCTCCACGCCCTGCGCCTCGAGGAACTCCGGGTCCACGTGGGTCAGCTGCAGCGGGGTCGAGGTCACCGCCTGGCAGCCGTGCAGCATCGCGTCCATGGTCAGCGGGTAGCCGGGGCCGACCGCGTTGAAGGTGCCGGTGGTGCCGTTCTCGGCCAGGCGGATCATCCACTCGCCCAGGTCGCGGCCGTCGATCACCTGGATCGGGTCCTGGCCGTCGCCCGGCACCAGCATTTCCCCGCCGTCGGCCACGCGCAGGGGCCAGTAGGTGAAGCGGTCGGTTTCGTCGCGCGGGCCGACGATATAGCCCGGGCGCACGATGGTGGTGCGCTCGCCGAACTGATTCCAGGCCTCGGCCTCGCTGAGCGCCTTCAGCGGGCCGTACAGGTTCTCCATGTCGGCCAGCAGGGTCTGCCGGGTCTCGGCCATGGCATCGCGGCCGCGGTACTGCGCCAGCGGCGCGTCCTCGTCGATGCCGGGGCGGCTGCCGTCGGCGTAGACCGAGATGGTGGAGATGAACAGGTAATGCCCGATGTTGCCGCGCAGCACCTTGCCCGCATCGCGCACCCACGACGGCAGGCTGGTCGGGTTGTCGATGCACACGTCCCAGCGCCGCCCGCGCAGCGCCGACAGGTCGCCGGTCTCGCGGTCGCCGTGCAGCTGCTCGACCTCTCCCGGCCACTCCGGCGAGGGTCGCTTGCCGCGGTTGAACAGGGTCACCTTGTGCCCGCGGGCCAGCGCGTAGCGCACCTGGAACGGGCCGGTGAAGCCGGTGCCGCCAAGGATCAGGATGTTGAGCGGGCGCTTGGCCTTCTCCACCTGCGGCAGGTCGGTGGCGGCGGCGGCCGGCGCGCCGCCGCCGGCGGCCAGGGCCGGCAGGGCGGCGGCGGAGGCGGCGGCAAGCGCGCCCAGCCTCAGCAGGTCGCGGCGGGTGGTTTCCATGGGGCTCTCCGTGCGTGGTGAAAACGACTGGATACCACCCTGCCCGCGCGCCTGCCCATGCGGGAAGTTGGCATGACCTCCGGCCCATCCCCGCGGCAAGGCGGGCGCCGCCGGACGGCAAAAAAATGGCCCGCCGGTGAGGGCGGGCCAAGGTACTACAGGGAGGTGTCCGTTCGCGCTTAGAACTTGTAGCTCGCGCCCACCAGCCAGGTGCGGCCCCACTCGATCGTCTCCAGCGGACGGTCCTTGGTGCCGGCGTAGGTGTGGTAGCGCGAGTTGTTCAGGTTGCTGCCCTGCAGGTACAGGCTCAGGCCCTGCAGCGAACTGCCCTGGGCGAAGCTGTAGGCCACCTGGGCGTCGATCACGTCCTCGCCCTTGACGTAGCGCAGGGTGCGGACGCCGTCGAAGTTGCCGATCTCGCCGATGAAGTCCGAACGCTTGCGCTGGTTGACGCGGATCTCGAAGCCGTTGTTCTCGTAGTACGCGGTGAAGTTGTACACGCGCTTGGACAGGCCCGGCAGCATGATCGGATCGCTGCCCACGCTGCTGGCGCTTTCCGGATCCAGGATCTGGATGTCGCTGTCGTTGTAGCTGGCGCTGGCCACCACGCCGAAGCCGCGCAGGGCGTCGGAGAACAGGTCCAGCGGCAGCGACGCGGTCAGCTCGGCACCACGCAGGCTGCCACCCTGGCCGTTGAACGGCGCGCTGTAGTTGCCGGTGTTCTGCACCGGGATGTCGATGGTGTCACCGTTGACCGCCAGCCACTGCTCGACCTGGTTGGTGAAGTCGTAGCCGTCGCGGGTCTGGGTGTAGATGTAGCTGCGCAGGTCCTTGTAGAACACCGCGGCGGCCACGTAGGCGCGGTTGCCGAAGTACTTCTCCCAGGACAGGTCGATGGCGTTGGCCACCCACGGATCCAGGTTCGGGTTGCCGCCGCTGGCGCCCGGACGGCCGGTGCTGGTGTCCACGCCGAACTCCATCGAGGCGCGCAGCTGGTCCACGCGCGGACGCGCGACCTGGCGGGCCATGGCGAAGCGCAGGGTGTTCTCCGCCGGCAGCTCGAAGGACAGGTTCAGGCTCGGCAGGAAGTCGGTGTAGCTCTTGCCGTCGGCGATCGGGATCACCTGGCTGCCGACCGGCTGGCTCTCGTCCCAGTAGTTGGAGCTGGAGAACTGGTCGACGTGCTGGGCCTGGATGCCGACGTTACCGCGCACCGGGATCTCGCCGATCATCGCGTTGATGTTGGCGCGGAACCAGGTGGTGGTGATCTCTTCCTCGACCGCCCACTGCTTGGGCACCAGGTAGGACTCGGCGGTGGTCGGGTTGAACTCCATGTAGCGGGCCACGGCGGCCGGCACGTTCCAGGCCGGGATCAGGCCGGCGCCGGCGAAGCCCAGGTTGACCGGGGCGTACTGCAGGTCGGCGGCGATGCTGGTCTCGCCCTGCGCACCGAGGTTGATGTTGCCCTCGGCCTGGGTCTTGCGCTTGCGGCGGTCGGCGAAGTTGGCACCGATGTCGAAGTCCGACAGCCAGTTGCCCATGCTCTCCGGCGCGTTGAAGTTGGCGGTCAGGCGGAAGCTGCGCAGCTCGTCGTCCACGTGCGGGACCTTGCCGTAGCCGGAGCCGTAGATGGTGTTGGTCAGGTACAGCTGGGACGGGTCGGAGTAGTCCATGCCCGGGGTCAGCTGCGGGAAGCCGTTGCCGGAGAAGTCCAGCGCCACCGAGTCAAGCTGCGGGGCCGGCAGGCGCTGCAGGTTGTTCTCCAGGTTGGTCTCGTCGCGCTCGGCCTTGGACCAGCTCACGTCGGCCTCGATGCGCACGCTTTCCAGCGTGATCTCGTTCTTCCAGCCGAAGGCCTTGATGTTGTCCTCGCGGTGGTTGTACATGCCGCGCACCAGCGGGTACACGTTGCGGGCGATGCCACCGGTGAAGGTGCCGTTGCCATTGACCCGGGCACCGTCGACCTGCAGGCGGTCGTAGCCGCCATTGAAGTCGCCCAGGTGGATTTCCAGCTGGTTGGCGGTGTCGTACTCCTCGGCGTCGGTGTAGAACGCGTCGAGCGTGCTGGTCCAGGTGTTGTTCGGACGGTACTGGATGGTCGCCATCAGGCCGTCGCGCTTGGCGTTGCCGGTACGGCGCAGGGCCTTGATGCCGTCCGAGTACCAGGTACCCGGATCCACGCCCGGGCGCCAGCCGTCACCGATCTGCTGCCACGGCTCGTACAGGCCGACCTGGTTCTCCTGCTTGGCCATGTCCGAGTGCGAGTAGCCCAGGGCGATGCCCAGGGTGCCGTCGGCGAACTTGTCCACGAAGCTGACGTTGAAGCGGTTGCCGTACGGGTCCACGCCGGCGGCTTCGCCCAGCGAGTTCTTCTGGTAGCGGCCGCTGACCGAGATCACGCGGTCGCCGTAGCTCAGCGGACGCACGGTCTGCATGTCGATGGTGCCCGACAGGCCCTGGCCGATCAGGCCGGAGTCCGGGGTCTTGTAGACGGTGACGCCGTTGATCAGCTCGGACGGGTACTGGTCGAACTCGACGCTGCGGTTGTCGCCGGTGCTGACCAGCTCGCGGCCGTTGAGCAGGGTGGTGGCGAAGTCCGGGGACAGGCCGCGCACGCTGATGACCTGGGCGCGACCGGCGACGCGCTGCGCCGCCAGGCCCGGCAGGCGCGCGATCGACTCGGCGATGCTCACGTCCGGCAGCTTGCCGATGTCCTCGGCCGAGACCGCCTCGACGATGGAGGTGGAGTCGCGCTTGACCGAGATCGCGCTCTCGATGCCGCGACGGATGCCGGTGACGGTGACCGTATCGAGGTTGGTGGCGTCGCCGCTGTTGTCCTGGGCGTTCACGCCGGCCGCGCTCAGCGCGATGGCAGACGCCAGCGCCGCGCTAAGCATGTTGCGCTTGTGATGCATGTCCCCTCTCCAAGGAAGTGGTGTGCGATGGCCGGGTACGTCGCCTTGCGATCGCCCGGTCCTTTAAGCGCCCGGGACCTGCCCGGAGCGTGCGGCAATGGTAGTGGCCGGTCACACTTGCGGAAGCCTTGTGCATACGTATTCATGGCCCCGCGCAGGCGTTTTTTGCCCTTCCTGCGGTGCCCGCGGAAAAGACAGCGCTGGACATTCCCGCCACGACATGCCAGCGCGATGCCGCCGCACATCGACGCAGGCAAGCGCCGGGCACTGCCCGCGTTCGCAAACCGCTTCCGCATAGTCAGGGCAGGCGAAGCGCGCCGCGCCGCTACAGTGCCCAGCACGCTGGCGGCGCCCGACGCGTCGCCACGCGGCGCGACATTGCCGCCGGATCCGACCTTCGCAGCCCGGGTAGGCGAAGCGCACTCGTGAGCAACGCACCCGCCACGCCTGGCTGCCCTGGCCTGGGCGACACCGCCCGCCGGCTCACCCGCCCCGGCAGCGCTGCCAGCCCCTGTCCCGGGCCATGACCTGCTCCCAGCCATCCTCCAGCCGGCGCATGGCCTGCCCGCCAACGCAGGCATACCCGAGCTGGCGGGCCTCGGCGCTCCCCAGCGGCGGCAGTTCGATCACGCTGCCCGAAGGCGCCGGCCGCCCCTGGAGCCTTGCGTCCATCTGCACCAGCGAGCGCTCGATCCCCTCGCAGAAGGCCACCATGCGCGGATGTGGGTGGCTCCGGAACTGCTCGCAGTTCATGGGCGTCGTATCACGCGCCATCACGTTGGGTGGCTGCCGCGGCACGTACGCCGGCGGCCTGTATTCCCCGCGAGGCCCCTGCGCACGCACGGTCTGCGCCTGCGCGCACACCGCGGCCAGCAGCGACAGTGCAAGCGCCAGCCAAGGCGCCAGTCCCGTTCCCCGCATCATCTCCCCCTGCGACAACGCCCTTGTCCCCGATCCGGCCCCTGCTTTCGCAGCCTGGCTGGATCGGGCACTCCTTCCTTACGGAGCCTCCTCCCACACCCGCCCCGACACGGTGCCGCCCTTTTCCACCATGAAGACCTCCACCGCGAAGACCTGGTACGTGGGATCGTCGCTGGCGTCGAAGTTGTCCATGTCCGGCAGCTTCCAGCCATTGCGCTCCCAGGCGGCGACGTGGTCGGCGAAGATGATCTTGTGGTCCTGGCCCAGCGGCAGCTGCTCCTTGGGCTTGCTCCAGTACTGGTAGAACGTGGCGGTGTTGTTGATCGAGGGCTTCTCGCGGCGCACGGTGCGGATGGTGGTGTATTCCACGCCATTGCTGGTGAAGCTCACGCCCTCCTCGCCCCCCTGCCCCGGCGTGCGGACGCCGCGCTGGACCACGTAGTACTCCACCAGGTGGGCCGGATCGCTCGGGTCCATGTCCTTGTTGTAGCCCCAGCCATACAGGGTGACGTAGCTGGCGCCGGAGTCCTCGTTGAGGTGGTAGCCGATCACGCGGTTGCGGTCGCCGCGCTCCCAGCCCGGGCCGCCGACGTAGTTGTAGTCGCCGCCCACCCAGTCGATCCTGAAGTTGCCCTGCTCGTCCAGCTTGAACGAGGCTTCGCCGCCGTCCTTCCAGTGGGTGAAGAACAGGTCGCCGACGTGGCCGGTGGCATGGCTCTGGGTGAGCAGGGCCTCGCCCTCGAAACGCCGGGTGTAGGCCTTGAACTTGGAGATCGGCGGCTTGGCCTGCCCGGCGGCGGCCTGTCCGGCCTGCGGCTGAGCCACCTCGGCGGCAGCATCGGGCGCAGAGGAAGAATCGCAGCCGGCGAGGCCCAGGATCAGGGCGGAAGTCAGGACAGCCTGAGTGAATCGACGAGTCATGAGATACCGGTAGACATGGGACGAGGGGGCAGCATGGCCTGCCCGTGTCGTTTAGCCAAGTGCAGGTGTCATGGGGAAATGCGCGGCGGGACGTGCCCGCGCGCGGTTGATACTTTCCAAGCGGCGCGTGCCCGGCAACCAGCCGGCACGACCCTGCCGCGGTCAGGCCCGCTCGAAGTGATAGATCTCCACGCTTACCGGGGCGATGGTCAGCAACCCGGCCGAGGCGTCGAACGTGGACTCCTTCGCACCCACCGTCTCCGGCTCCCCGAGCGGATTCTTCGCATCCGGGCCGGGGCCGGTGAACTTCCAGCAGCGCCCCGACGCCTTCGGCCGGAAGCCCTCCAGCGCGAGCGCGAAGCTGTGCGGCTCCTCGGTGCCGTTGACCACGGCCAGGGCCAGGGTCCGGCCGTCGGCCGTCAGCGCCGCGGACATGTCCAGCGGATACGTGTCGCCCCCGGTGTTGACGCTGGGCTGGTCGCCGCCGACCGGGTACTTGGGCGGCGGCGTGGGCGAGTTGCCGTTGACCACCACCGGCACGGTGCCAAAGCGCTCCTGGTAGAACTGGAACATCCGCCCCTTGATGCTGATCTGCGAGCGCGTGCGGTCGAAGTTCATCCACGCGGTGGCCATGGTGTAGCCGGCCATCGCGATGAAGTCGGTGTGGCGGAAGAACTCGTGGAACGCGGCGGCAATCGCCAGGGCGCCCTTGAGGTCGTCCTCGAAATGGAAGGCCCATTCGTCGAAGAACACCTTGACGCTGCCCTTCTCCAGTTCCGGGAAGTGCTTCTTGTACTGCTCCCAGGCGTCCACCATGGTGCGGATGCGGTCGGGCATCTGGTGCACCCACTCGTTGAGCGTCTGGGTCACATCCACCAGCTTGCCGGTGGCCAGGTCGAAGCGCTTGCCAGCCGGCGGATAGGCGTGGGTGCCCAGTGCGTCGAACCTGCCCCAGCTGTCCTTGAACATGCCGTAGGCCCAGTCGCGGTCGGAGCCGACATGCACCTGCGGCTGGCCTTCGATGAAGATGCCCTGGCCGGTGGTCATCTCGTCGACGAAACCACCGGGGGCCACGATGTAGATGTCCGGGTCCACCTTGCGCATGGCGTCCACGAACATGTTGTGCTTGACCGTGTACTGGTCACGGGCCATGTGCCCGTACTGCCAGTGGCCGTACATCTCGTTGCCCACCGCCCAGTACTTCACGCGATAAGGCTCGGCGCGACCATTGGCCGCCCGCTTCGCGCCCCACTCGGTGTCGGCGCTGCCGTTGACGTACTCGACCAGCTGGGCGCCGGAGCGCGGATCGCCGAAGCCGGTGTTCACGCACCAGAATGGCTCGCATCCGATCAGCTCGCACAGCTGCAGTAGCTCATCCACGCCCACGTCGTTGGGCTGCACCGCGTTCCACACCGGGTCCAGGACGGGCGGGCGCCGGTCGGGGTCGCCAATGGTGTTCTCCCAGTCGTACGCGGAGATGAAGTTGCCGCCCGGCATCCGCAGGATGTGGCAGTTCATCTGCTTCATCAGCGCCACGGTGTCGGCGCGGAACCCGCGCACGTTGTCCGCCGGCATCAGCGACACCGCCCCCACGCCGAAGCGGCCACGGCCCTGGCCAACGATCTCCAGGCGCGCCTCGGTGGTGTCCGCGCCAGGCTCGAAACGGAAGCGTTGGGTCTGCCACTGCGACGACGCCCGCACCCGGGTGGAGAGCGTCTTGCCGCCATCTCCCCTGACCAGCCTGACGGTGACCGTCACCCCCGGGTCGGCCCACAGGACGATGCGGCCGTCGTAAGGCGTACCGGATTTCAGGGCCAGGCCGTGCTGCACCATCCCCCGCTCCTGCGAACCGTCGACAGTGACGACCGGGCTGTGCTCGCCCACCCAGGCCCGTTCGGTATCCAGCGTGATCGCGGAGACCGGCCCGATGGCCACCCACTTCTCCATGAAGCCCATCGCGCCGCGGCGATCATCCGGCTTGCGGGCACGCTCGGCCAGGACGCCGTAATAGAACTTGCGGTCGTCGAGCGTCTCGCTCCACAGGCTGTGGTTGATCAGGTTGCCGATGTGCTCGATGAAACCGCCGTAGATCATCGGCGAAATGGGTGGACGCGTGGCCCCGGTATCGATCGTGGCCCGGATGCCACCGGAGGCCGCGAACACCGGCGGAAGCCACGCCGCCGCGCCCAGCGCCGCCGAGCCCAGCAACAGGTTGCGCCGCGTCAGGTCCACCTTGTGTTGATGCTCCATCAGTCCTCACCTCCCCATGGTCCGTTCGGGTTGCTGCGGGCACGGCGCCAGCTGCCGCCGTGCCGCGGCCAGGGGCATCGCCCCGCGCCGGCATAGGATAGCCACGGCCGTGCGGCCGCTCCCCGGCCACAGCAATGCGAATAACGCACGGAAACATGCCAATCCGGACATGGCAGGGACGCACCGCGGCACTGCGTCCTGCCGGCCCGCAGTCCGTTCATCGTGCCAATGGACTGCACGCACATACGCCTGGCCGGCGAAGCGCCACCAGAGACGCGCGGTGGCCCAGGCAGCACGCCGGAGAAAGGGCGGTGGGCACGCATGTTCGCGCGCTCGGCCACGTTGGCCGCGCGGATCCCGCCTACCCGGTCCTCCGCCTACCACCGCGCACAGCAAGCCGACGAACATACCCCGGTGGCACGAACTCAAATGCGGCTTGGCGCACGACTAACAGCCCTAAGTCGCCGATAAGCCGTCGACGCCCCTGTAGAGGGGCGTCGACGAACAAAACTCCTGCAGCACTATTGCACGAGATAATTACGGATTTCATGAAGCAATTGAGCGCTTGGCTCGGTCGTCGCACCCGCCCATCGAATCCCGTACCGCTCTAGCGCATCCTCTCGAAGAACGTAAAGACTGCCTCGCTCTTCCACAGCACCGATTTGCTCTAGAAAAGCAAACGCCTCTTGCGCGACCTCGCCCTTACCAACAATGTGCTTCCGGATCAGGTCTCTGTAGCGGGCAAACTCGGCCCTTCGGTCCTTTCTAAACCACCTGAGAATGCGACTAACCGTATGAGCCATACGCAGCGCATCATCTTCGGCGCCCTCATCAACCAACTCACATCTGTACGCCGACCATGGATACCGTTCGGCGCCTGGGAACGAAACCAAGAGTCGTGCATCAGGGTGACGAAGCTTAGGAACCACTGGATTGGCAGGAGCTTCAATACGACCAGCAGAAATCGTCACATCGCCCCTAATACCCAGAGCAGTACAACGAAGCTCAACAGAGCCAACAGAGATGTAAGAAGAGCCAACTTCGAATCTGTCACGAGCCTCCAGAGACACGCCAAGGCCCGTCTCTATCTGAGCATTGTAGAGTCCGCCAGATATAGAGATATAGCCACTCCCAATCAAGCGAAGTTCACATTCCCGCCCGGACCGGCCGAGAACCATAACCGGCCCGCCTTGATCATCATAAATATCAACAAAGCATTCTGACTTTCCCAAACTAGAGGCAAACGAATCATATATCGCACTTACATGGTCAACATGAACATTGCCGCCAGAGTTTTCGTTATATATGTCAAAAAGAACTGAAGAAGCAATCACTACTGGATTTTCCAGCAGGAAGTACTCCGCGTAAGTCCGAAGATCCCCTTTAATCGAGGTCAAGGAATGGGCAATGCAGTAGTCGCGGAATGCAGGCCCTGAAAAGGTACCCCGCCCGCGATCCAACGCATCTCTTATAAACGGGTGTTGCGGCAAGAATGAAGAAACAGCCTTGCTCAATGCCTCCGAATCACTCGGATTCGCAACTTCGACTCGGTCCCAACCTGCCTCGCCAACGGAGTACTTTAGCAGCCTGAGCACTTGGTCATCGACAGCGTAAAGATCGTCTGGCGGATCCGACGACAATCCGAGCGTGGACAAATTGGAGATGAACTTACCCCTCTCCCGCTCCAGAATAGAGGTCATGACACAAGTTAAAAACTTCCCCCGCGAAGTCTCCTCCATGCTGAAAGTGTGAAGATTGTCGCTTCCGGCTAAGACTGCAGCGATCGCCTGGAGGACTGGGGCATATCCATAGAATTCGGAGTCCTCAGGCGTCCAACTTCCGAGGGCCGACCTTGCGCCGGACACGCCCGAATCAAATATTTCATCAAGCTTTCGACGGAAAACCTCCTTACTTGCCGGATTGTCAGAGCGTGCCCGGTTATATGCTGCGTAGCAGAATTGATTAGCTGATTCCCTATTGAAGAAGCTAATCTCAACTCGCGCAACAGACTCAGTCGAGCCCCTGATCACCTCAGTTACACGCTTGGCACTGTCGGGCCTTGCGAGAAAAACTGCAGTCGAAGATGGCGCACTGCCGCATGCAGCCACCACCTCGCTGACAAATATTTCTACACCCTCCCGACCCGAATGGATCTCAGCCTCATCGATGGCGTCAAAAACAAATAGCATCTCGCCCGCTGCAATTGAAGCCATGACGGCACTTAATTGGGAATAACCAAAGGTTCTCGCCAGAGTGCCTACAAAAGAATTGGTACCCAACTTGACCCTGGACAAATCCCAAACAACAGCCTTCTTCTCACCGGCAAGGTACGCAGCAAACGCGCTCTTGCCGACAGCGCCAGCGGAACTCAGAACTATATAAGATGCACTTGGAAGGCTCCCTTCTACATACTTAAATTCGGGAACAACATAACCCGAAGTAATTGGCTCCACACACACTGAACGATCAACCACACTCCAAACTCGGCTGTCCTTAAGATGCTCGAGCATACCCCCCCCATTTAAGCATCGACACAAAACCCTATCTTCTTACTTTCCTCAATGACCTGCTCCACCAACTGCACTGTCGGAACAAGGTATACGCCAGGATTTCCCCCTCGATCCATCTGATGCTTCAGATAGACCAGTCCAATTGTAGTTTCCCCCCTCCAGTTGGACGCTTTACAACGACATCCTGACGAACGAGGCATTGATCCAATGCCTCGATCTCCTTTAACTGCGACGGCCTTAGTTCCACATGGCTAACCTGACAATCAATTCTGGAGAACGTTTCGTGCAGGGTGCGAGCTATCCCCCCCCATTAAGCTCGCGACCAGCTTCGCAAAGTCGACCACGCTCTACCTCTCCAAAGGATTGAGGTCCCTACATATTCCGCCGATACTCCCCTCCCACGTCATACAAGGCATGACTGATCTGCCCCAGTGAGTGGGTCTTGACCGCTTCAACCAGCGCCTCGAACACGTTCCCCCGCCGACGCGCCGTGTCCTGAAGATACGCCAGGCCGTGGCCGTTGTGGGCCTCGGTCACAGTTTCATCCTCAACCACATGGGCATGGCCGGTTTCCCCTTCCGGCGCCAGCACGTTGCGGTTGGCCTGCCAGGCGCGGACGTTGGCGATCTGCTGGGCCTTCTCGGCCTCGGTGGATCGGATCAGCTCGATCTCGGTGGCCACTTCGCCGGCGTGTTCCTTGGGCAGGAAGGTGTTGACGCCGACCAGGGGCAGGCTGCCGTCGTGCTTGCGGTGCTCGTAGTACAGGCTCTCTTCCTGGATCTTGCCGCGCTGGTACATGGTGTCCATGGCGCCGAGCACGCCGCCGCGCTCGCTGATGGCCTCGAACTCCTTGTAGACCGCCTCCTCCACCAGGTCGGTCAGGTACTCCACCGCGAAGCTGCCCTGCCAGGGGTTCTCGATGAAGTTCAGGCCCAGCTCCTTGTTGATGATCATCTGGATGGCCACGGCGCGGCGCACGCTTTCTTCCGTTGGCGTGGTAATGGCCTCGTCATAGGCGTTGGTGTGCAGGCTGTTGCAGTTGTCGAACAGCGCGTACAGGGCCTGCAGCGTGGTGCGGATGTCGTTGAACTGGATCTCCTGCGCGTGCAGGGAACGGCCGGAGGTCTGGATGTGGTACTTCATCATCTGCGACCGCTCGTTGGCGCCGTAGCGCTCGCGCATGGCGCGGGCCCAGATGCGGCGGGCGACGCGGCCGATGACGGTGTACTCCGGGTCCATGCCGTTGCTGAAGAAGAAGCTCAGGTTCGGCGCGAAGTCGTCGATGTGCATGCCCCGGGCGAGGTAGTACTCGACGATGGTGAAGCCGTTGCTGAGGGTGAAGGCGAGCTGGCTGATCGGGTTCGCGCCGGCCTCGGCGATGTGGTAGCCGGAGATGGACACCGAGTAGAAGTTGCGGACCTGGTGGTCGACGAAGTACTGCTGGATGTCGCCCATCATGCGCAGGGCGAACTCGGTGCTGAAAATGCAGGTGTTCTGGGCCTGGTCTTCCTTGAGGATGTCGGCCTGCACGGTGCCGCGCACGGTGCGCAGGGTCTGTGCCTTGATCTTCTCGTAGGTCTCGCGGTCCACCAGCTGGTCGCCGGTGACGCCCAGCAGACCCAGGCCGAGGCCGTCGTTCCCCGGCGGCAGGTCGCCGTGGTAGCGCGGGCGCTGGCGGCCTTCGAAGAAGGCGTCCATTTTCCGCTGCGCCTCGGCCCAGCGGTCCGGGTCGGCCTTGAGGTACTTCTCCACCTGCTGGTCGATGGCGGTGTTCATGAACATCGCCAGGATGATCGGCGCCGGGCCGTTGATGGTCATGGACACGCTGGTGTTCGGCGCGCACAGGTCGAAGCCGGAGTACAGCTTCTTCATGTCGTCCAGCGTGGGCACGTTGACGCCGGAGTTGCCGATCTTGCCGTAGATGTCCGGGCGCGGCGCCGGGTCCTCGCCGTACAGGGTCACCGAGTCGAACGCGGTGGACAGGCGCGCGGCCGGCTGCCCGGCGGACAGGTAGTGGAAGCGGCGGTTGGTGCGCTCGGGCGTGCCCTCGCCGGCGAACATGCGGATCGGGTCCTCGCCGGTGCGGCGGTACGGGTAGACGCCGCCGGTGTACGGGTAGCTGCCCGGCAGGTTCTCCTTGCCGAGGAAGACCAGCAGCTCCCCCCAGGACCTGAAGCGCGGCGCGGCGATCTTCGGGATCTTCTGGTGGCTGAGGGACTCACGGTAGTTCTCGACCCGGATGGTCTTGCCGCGGACCTGGTACTCGTTGACCTCGTCGGTGATCGACTTCAGCCGCTGCGGCCACTCGCGCAGCAGGCGCTGGGAGTCGCTGGAAAGCGACTGGATGGCGTCGTTGTAGCGCTGGCGCAGGGTGAGCAGGCTGCGGTCGGCTTCGACAGCCTCCCCGGAGGACGGGGGTTGCAGGGCGGCGCCGTCGTAGAGCGCCAGCGGCTCGGGCAGCAGCGGGTCGCCCAGCTCGCGCAGGGCTTCCCAGTAGTGCTGGGCGCGGGCGGCCGTCTCGGCCTCGCTTTCGATGCGGCGGTTGATCGCCCTGCCCTGCTCGGCGATCTCGGCCAGGTAGCGCACGCGGTTGCCGGGGATCAGCACGGTGGCCCGCGGTTCCTTCAGCGAGGTGTCGATGCTGGGGTTGAAGTCGCAACGGGGGGAGCCGACAGCAGAACCGGGGTCGGAGTCCAGTTTCCCACGCAGCAGGCGACAGAGGTTGGCGAACATCCAGCTCACGCCTGGGTCGTTGAACTGGCTGGCGATGGTCGGGTAGACCGGGATCTCCTCGTCCGGCACCTGGAAGGCGTTGCGGTTGCGCTTCCACTGCTTGCGCACGTCGCGCAGGGCGTCCTCGGCGCCGCGGCGGTCGTACTTGTTCAGCACCACCAGTTCGGCGAAGTCGAGCATGTCGATCTTCTCCAGCTGGCTGGCGGCGCCGTAGTCGGAGGTCATCACGTACACCGGGAAGTCGACCAGGTCGACGATCTCCGAGTCGGACTGGCCGATGCCGGCGGTCTCCACGATCACCAGGTCGAAATCCAGCGAGCGCAGGTAGCCGATGCAGTCGCGCAGCACGGTGTTGGTGGCGCTGTGCTGGCGGCGGGTGGCCATCGAGCGCATGTACACGCGGTGGCTGCGCAGCGAGTTCATGCGGATGCGGTCGCCCAGCAGCGCCCCGCCCGTGCGCCGGCGGGTCGGGTCCACCGACAGCACCGCGATGCGCATCTGCGGGAAGCAGGCCAGGAAGCGGTTGAGCAGCTCGTCGGTGACCGAGGACTTGCCGGCGCCGCCGGTGCCGGTGATGCCGACCACTGGCGTGGTCGGGCGTGACTGGTGATTCGTGGTTCGTGATTCGTTGGGGCCAGAAGCCCAACCGCGGCGCATCAGGGCCAGCTCGGATTCGGAGAAGGCGCCGTCCTCGATCCTCGAGAGCATGCGGGCGATCGCAAACTCGTCGGCCGCGTCGTGCCCTTGCGGATCACCAGCCACCAATGACGAATCACGCGCGCGCTTGGCGCGCGCAACCACATCCCCGATCATCTCCACCAGCCCCATCTTCATTCCGTCGTTGGGGTGGTAGATGCGCTCGACGCCGTAGGCCTCAAGCTCGCGGATTTCCTCGGGGGTGATGGTGCCGCCGCCGCCGCCGAACACGCGGATGTGCGAGGCGCCCTTCTCGCGCAGCATGTCCACCATGTACTTGAAGTACTCGACGTGGCCGCCCTGGTAGCTGGACAGGGCGATGGCGTCGGCGTCTTCCTGCAGCGCGGCGCGGACCACGTCCTCGACGCTGCGGTTGTGGCCGAGGTGGATCACTTCAGCGCCCTGGGCCTGGATCAGCCGGCGCATGATGTTGATCGCCGCGTCGTGGCCGTCGAACAGGCTGGCCGCGGTCACGAAGCGCAGCGGCGTGGTGTCGGCGTGGGCTTCGGGGCGTGCGCCCTGGAGATGGCTGGCGGGCGTGCTCATGCGTATGCGTCACCGGAAAGTCGGGATTCGACCCGATTCTAGTGCTTGCATCCGAAACGGATTGGCGCGGTGCAGCGTGACTTTCGCGCAGGTGCGATGGCGACGCCCTGCATCGCGGCGGCGCCCGGAAGGCCGGGTGGCACCCGGGGATCCCGCCATGCACGCGAAGTCGTCCGCCAACGCCGTCCGGCGGCGGTTCCCCGGCAGCAGCCACGGGCCGCGCCCTGCGCCATCGATGTGCGATGGCATCGGGGCCGCCCTCGCGGCCCCGGCCATTGAAATGCGACGCCTACGCCTAGCCCGGATAAGGAAGGCCGCATCCGGGACTCCGCCGCAGCGCGTTGGCGACGCGTCGAGCCCCGCCATCGCCCCGGCACTGTAGCGGCGCGGTGCGTTCCGCCTGCCCGGGCTATATGCCGCCGGTGATCGCGATCAGAACCGCGCTTCGATGCCGACGGTCACGGTGTCGGCGCGGTTGAACTCGTAGTCGGCCCAGTAGTAGGAGCTGGCGTAGACGTAGCTGGTGTAGAGCAGGTTGAGGTTGGCGTTGCGGCCCAGGTCCACGCCGACGCCGATGCCGGCGTAGCCGCCATCCACTTCCCCGGCCCACTCGCCCTCGCCCACGTCGGCGGCCCAGTAGCCGGCACGGACGATGCCGTACCACGGGTTGTGGCGGCCGAAGTTGAAGCGGCCATTGAAGCCGATGCTGCGGAACTTCACCTCATCGAAATGGATCCCCTGCCAGCGGGTGTCGGCCAGGCGGCCGGCGCCCACCTCGATGCCCAGCAGCGCGACCGGACCCGCCTGCCAGCGGTAGCCGGCGTTGAACGAAACCGCGTCCTGGTCGATCTCCTCGTAGATCCAGCCCTTGCCGAGCTGGGCGCCAACGAAGAAGCCGCTGCCGTCGCGCTGCACCGGGCGGTAGTACCGGGCCTGCTGGTAGCTCATCGCCGCCGGAAGCTCCGGCTCGGACGGCGGCGGCGGTGCCTGGGTGGTGCGGCCTTCGCGGTACTGCTTCCACGCCTGGGACACGGCCTGGGCGTGCGCGGGCTGGGTGGCGCCGGCCAGCAACAGCGCGGCGAGGACGACTGCATGACGGTTCATGGGCTTCCCCCCTGTGGTGTGGACGATCCCCGCATCCGTGCGGAAGGGGGACCAGGCCGCCAATTCCCTGGCGGGCCGGGGAAAGCCGCGCGCGACCACCACGCCGGCGGCGCCGGCGTGTGGTCGGGCAGTTGCTGGGCGCGCAGGCGCGCCGACGGATCCCCCCGTGCGGCGCGCAATCTGCGATGCGGTTCACATAAAGTCAAACATGGTTTCAGGCGAGCCCGAACGGCAGGTTGGGCGAGGACACCACCCGCTCGCCCACCGCCTCGCCGCGCAGGAAGCGCAGCGCCGCCTCCACCACCTGCGGTTCGGAGGCGATGCGGTGGTGGCCCAGGCCGCGGGTGCTCAGCAGGCGCGCGCCCGGCCACAGGCGGGCGTAGCGCTCGCCCTCCTCCCACGGCACGTCCTCGTCCTCCACGTCGTGCACGACCAGCGCCGGCACGCCCAGCGCGGGCAGGTGCAGGTGCGCGGCCAGCTGGTCCACGGCAATGCCGATCTGGCGTTCGAAGCGCTCGAACATGCGCGCCACCAGCGGCGGACT
>Ga0182748_1000275_pt1 | contig 57637 bp, 57 predicted proteins | sample eDN3rd37CKraftOP_FD_128877 | JGI IMG/M metagenome (GOLD analysis project Ga0182748, IMG submission 128877) | Enriched Organic Plus compost microbial communities from Emeryville, California, USA - eDNA 3rd pass 37_C Kraft OP (version 2) (version 2) ... | reverse complement strand
GTCAAGGGCGACCCCGAGAAGGGCCAGACGATCCAGGAGCTGGCGCTCGCCGCGCACGGCACGCTGACGCTGCCCGAGGGCGTCGAGGGCCACCTCGACGCCGAGGCCGTCTACGACCCGCCGAACCTCACCTACCCGTGCGGCGCCTACATCGCCGTGGTCGACGTCGACCCGGCGACCGGCGAGGTGAAGCTGCGGCGGTTCGTCGCCGTCGACGACTGCGGCGTGCGGATCAACCCGATGATCGTCGAGGGCCAGGTCCACGGCGGGCTGGCCGAGGGCGCCGGCATCGCGCTGATGCAGCACATCGCGTTCGACGAGCAGGGCAACTGCCTGGGCGGCTCGTTCATGGACTACCTCGTGCCGTCGGCGCTGGAGGTGCCCGACTGGGAGCTGGGCGAGACCGTCACGCCGTCGCCGCACCACCCGCTCGGCGCCAAGGGCGTCGGCGAGTCGTCCAACGTCGGCTCGCCGCCGGCGATCATCAACGCGATCGTCGACGCGCTGAAGCCCTTCGGGGTCCGCCACGTCGACATGCCGGCGACGCCGGGGCGCGTGTGGGAGGCGATCCAGAGCGCCTCGGGGACGACCGCGCCGCCGCAATGACGCGCACCGCGACCCAGCTCGAGGAGGCCGGCGTCCCGTTCGTCGAGGCGACCGTGGTCCGCTGCGCCGCCCCGACGAGCGCGCGGCCCGGCGACCGCGCCATCGTGCTCGGCGACGGGACGATCGACGGCTTCGTCGGCGGCTCGTGCGCCGACGCGACGGTCCGCCTGCAGGCGCTGCGCGTCCTGGAGACCGGCGAGCCCGTCCTGCTGCGCATCCTCCCGGGCGAGCAGGACGGCCCGTCGGCCGAGCCCGGCTCGGTCGTGGTCGCCAACCCGTGCCTCAGCGGCGGCGCGCTCGAGCTGTTCCTCGAGCCGCGCCTGCCGGCGCCGCGGGTGGCGATCGCCGGCCGCTCGCCGGTCGCCGAGGCGCTCGCCGACCTGTGCGGGCCGCTGGGCCTGCGGCCGCGGCTGGGCGAGCGCGCGGAGCCCGGCGACTTCGCCGCGGTCGTCGCGACCCTGGGCCACGGCGACGAGGCGGAGCTGCGGGCCGCGCTCGAGGCCGGCTGTGAGTACGTGGGGCTGGTCGCCTCCCGCAGGCGCGGCGCCGCCGTGCTGGAGGCGCTGCGCGCCGAGGGCGTCGACGAGACGGCGCTGGCGCGCGTGCGCACGCCGGCCGGGCTGGCGATCGGCGCGCACACGCACGCCGAGATCGCGCTGTCGATCCTGGCCGAGATCGTCGCGGCGCGCCGCGCGTCGCCGACCCCCGCTCCGGCGCCGCTGCTGGCGGTCACGCCGCCGCGTCCGGCCGCGCGCGAGGCGGTCGACCCGGTCTGCGGCATGACGGTCGCGGTCGGCCCGCACACGCCCATGGACGGCGAGCACGCGTTCTGCTGCGAGGGCTGCCGGGAGGCGTGGCGTGCCCGCGCCCGCTGAGGCGCCGTTCACGGCCGGCCTCGTGCTGGCGGCGGGCGGGTCGCAGCGCCTGGGCCGGCCGAAGCAGCTGCTGCCGTTCCGCGGAGCGACGCTGCTGGACGCGGTGCTCGACACCGCCCGCGCCTGCCGCTTCGACCAGCTCGTGGTCGCGCTCGGCGGCGCGCACCGCGAGGTGCGCGACCGGGTCGACCTGCGGGGCGCGCACGTCGTGCTCAACGAGGCCTACGGCACCGGCTGCTCGTCGTCGATCGCGGCGGCGGTCGGCGCGCTCGCCCCCCGCTGCGAGGTGCTCGTCCTGCTGCTCGGCGACCAGCCCGGCGTGACGCCGCAGACCGTGGCCGCCCTGCGCGCCGGCCGCGGCGACGCGCCGCTGGCCGTGTGCCGCTACGACGACGGGCGCGGCCATCCGCTCGCGTTCGCGCGCTCGACGTTCGCCGCCCTGACGCAGATGCACGGCGACAAGGCGGTGTGGCGGCTGCTCGACGAGCGCGCCGGCGAGGTGGCCGAGGTGCGCGTGCCCGGGCCGGTGCCGGCCGACGTGGACACGTGGGACGACTACCGCGCGGTCGTGGCGGCGCCCTCGCCCGGGGGGCCCGGGCGCCGAGCGAGCACTCGCCCGAGGCTCCTTCTCGCGGCCCCCGAGGATCCTCGGTGAGCGAGTCCCGCCCGGCGCCGTCCGCCGCGCTGGCCGAGCTGCTGCCGGACGTCGAGGCGCTGGTCGCGCGGCTGGACGCGGTCGACTACCTCGCCGACGAGGGCCTGGCGACCGCGATGCTGCTGGCCCTGCGCCTCCCCCAGCCGCTGCTGCTGGAGGGCGAGGCCGGGGTGGGCAAGACCGAGGCGGCGCGCGCGCTGGCGGCCGCGCTGGACACGCCGCTGATCCGGCTGCAGTGCTATGAGGGCATGGACAGCTCCGAGGCGCTGTACGAGTGGAACTACCCGCGCCAGCTCCTGCGGATCCGCCTGGCCGAGGCCGAGGGCGCGAGGCTGTCGGAGGAGGACCTGTTCGCGCGCGACCTGCTGCTGCCGCGCCCGGTGCTGCAGGCGATCGAGCATCCGGGGCCGCTGCCGGCGGTCCTGCTGATCGACGAGCTCGACCGCGCCGACCACGACTTCGAGGCGTTCCTGCTCGAGGTGCTCGCCGACGCGGCGGTGACGATCCCCGAGATCGGCACGGTTCGCGCGACGGTGCCGCCCGCCGTGGTGCTCACCTCCAACCGCACCCGCGACCTGCACGACGCGCTCAAGCGCCGCTGCCTCTACCACTGGATCGACTACCCGCCGCCCGAGCGCGAGATCGAGATCGTGCGCCGGCGCGTCCCCGACGCGCCGCCGGCGCTGGCGGCCGACGTCGTCGCCGCGCTGGGCCGCCTGCGCGCCGCCGACGTGCAGAAGCCGCCCGGGATCGCCGAGGGCATCGACTGGCTGGCCGCGCTGCGGGTCCTCGGCGCCGAGCGGCTCGACGCCGAGGCGGCCGACCGCACGCTCGGCACGGTGCTGAAGTACCGCGAGGACCAGGAGGCCGCGCGGGCCGGCGGGCTGGTGGCGTGAGCGGGGCGCCGTCGTTCCATCGCGCGCTGGCGCGCGACGCGCCGCTGGCGGCCGTCGCGCTCGGCCACGTGCTGCGCGCGGCCGGCCTGCCGGTGACGCCGGAGCGCAGCGCCACGTTCGCCCGGGCGGCGGCGCTCGTCGGCGGCGGCGATCGCTCGCGCCTGTACTGGGCCGCGCGGCTGAGCTTCGTGACCTCGCGGGCGCAGGTCGACGACTTCGACCGCGTGTTCGCCGCCGTCGTGGACGGGATGGCCGACCCCGCCGACGCCGTGCGCGGCGACCCGGGCGCGCCCGCCGTCCCGCGGCCGCGGCGCCCGCGGGCGGGCGCCCGCGAGGCCCCGGGCGAGACCGCGACGGGCGCGGGCCGTCCGGGCGGCGCGTCGCCCGCGGGCGAGGCCGCGGAGGGCGAGGGCCGCTCGGTGCTCGTCGGGCTGCGCGCGGCCGGCGCGTCCGAGCTGGCCGGCGCGCGGCTGGACGACCTCGACGACGCCGAGCTCGCGCTCGTCGCCCGCCTGCTGCGCGGCCTGGCCGCGGCGCCGCCGCCGCGCCGCGCGCGCCGCACCCGCCGCTCCCCGCACGGCGGGCACCTCGACGTCCACGCGACGCTGCGCGCCGCCCGCCGCACCGGCGGCGACCCGGTGCGCCGGCTGCACCGCCGCCGGCGCCTGCGGCCGCGCCCGCTCGTGGCCCTGCTCGACGTGTCGGGCTCGATGGCGCCGTTCGCGCGCGCCTACCTGCTCCTGCTCGAGGGCGCCGCGCTCGGCGCCCGCGCCGAGACGTTCGTCTTCGCCACCCGCCTGACCCGCGTCACGCGACCGCTGCGCGACGGCCGTGCCGGCGCGGCGCTGGCACGCGCGAGCGCGGCCGCGCCCGACTGGGCCGGCGGCACCCACATCGGCGCGGCGCTGCGCGCCTTCAACGACGGCTTCGGCCGCCGCGGCATGGCCCGCGACGCGGTCGTCGTCGTGCTCTCCGACGGCTGGGAGCGCGGCGACCCGGCGCTGCTGCGGCGCGAGATGGAGCGCCTGGCCCGGCTCGCGTACCGCATCGTGTGGGTCAACCCGCGCGCGGCGGCGCCCGGCTTCGAGCCGGTCACCGGGGGCATGTCGGCGGCGCTGCCGCACGTCGACGAGCTCGTCAGCGGCCACAGCGTCGGCGCGCTCGACGCGGTGGTGGCGGCGATCGGCAGGACCAGATAGACGACCAGGAGGACCACAGACGATGCGATTCGAGAACCGGTTCGAGGTGGCGGCGCCGCTGCAGGAGGTCTGGGACGCCGTCCTCGACGTCGAGCGCGTCGCCCCCAACGTGCCCGGCGCGCAGGTGCTGGAGAAGACCGGCGACGACGCCTACAAGGTCGCGATCAAGGTGAAGGTCGGCCCGATGTCGATGACCTACCGCGGCGACGTCGAGGTCACCGAGCGCGACGAGGCCGCCCACCGCGCGGTGATGAAGGCGCGCGCGAAGGAGTCGCGCGGCCAGGGCACCGCCGACGCCGACGTCACGATGACGCTCAGCGGCGACGACGCGCGCACGACGGCCGAGATCGTCACCGAGGTCGACCTCACCGGCAAGGTGGCGACGATGGGCCAGGGCGTGCTGCAGGACGTCAGCGGCCGGCTCGTCGACGCGTTCGCCGAGAACCTCGCCGCGATGCTCGAGGGACGCGCGGAGGAGCCGGCCGCCCCGCCGCCGGGCACGCCCGGGCCGGGCGCTCCGGCCGGCGCGGGGGTCGGCGCCGAGGCGCCGCCGCCCCCGCCGCGCGAGCCGGCCGAGGCGCTGGACCTGGGCTCCATCGGCGGCGCGGTGATCGCCGAGCGGCTGCAGGACCCGCGCCGCCTCGGCATGGTGCTGGCGATCGTGGCGATCGTCGCCTACCTGCTGGGCCGCCGGCGCGGGCGGCGCCGCCGCTGAGCCGACGCGCCGCTACCGTCGGGCGCGATGCGCGAGATCGCGATCCGCGGCGAGGTGATCCGCCTCGGCCAGCTCCTGCAGCTCGCGGGCCTGGCCGACTCGGGCGGCGAGGCGAAGGAGCTGCTCGCGCTCGGCGGCGTGACGGTCAACGGCGAGCCCGAGTCGCGCCGCGGCCGGCAGCTGCGCGCCGGCGACGTCGTCGCCGCCGGCGGCGAGCAGCTGCGGATCGTCACGGGGTGACGAGCACCTTCACCGTGCCGTCCTGCTTCTTCTGGAAGCGCTCGTAGGCGCCGGGCGCGTCGTCGAGCGCGACGTGGTGCGTCGCGAACCCGTCGACGCCGAGCGGGTCCTCGTCGGTCAGCAGCGGCAGGATCTCGTCGACCCAGCGGTGCACGTTGGCCTGGCCCATCCGCAGCTGGATCTGCTTGTCGAACATCGTCAGCATCGGCATCGGGTCGGCCATGCCGCCGTAGACGCCGCTGAGCGAGATCGTGCCGCCGCGGCGCACGACGTCGATCGCCAGGTACAGCGCGTTCAGGCGGTCGATGCCGGCCTTCTGCATGAGCGGGCGCGCGAGCGCGTCGGGGAGCATCCCGGTGGCCGTCTGGGCCAGCTTGGCGATGGGGGCGCCGTGCGCCTCCATGCCGACGGCGTCGATCACGGAGTCGGCGCCGCGCCCGCCGGTGAGCGCGCGGACGGTCTCGGCCAGGTCCTGCTCGTGCTCGCGCAGGTCGAGCACCTCGGTGCCGCGGGCGCGGGCGCGCTCGAGGCGCTCGTCGACGAGGTCGACGCCGATCACGCGATGGCCCCGGTGGGTCGCGATGCGCGTGCACATGTCCCCGATCGGCCCGAGGCCGAGCACGACGAGCGTGCCGCCGAGGGGGACGTCGGCGTAGGCGACGGCCTGCCAGGCGGTGGGCAGCACGTCGGAGAGGTAGACGTAGCGGTCGTCGGGCGGCCCGTGCGGGACCTTGATCGGGAGCGTGTCGCCGAACGGCACGCGCAGGTACTCGGCCTGGCCGCCGGGGACCTGGCCGTAGAGCTTGGTGTAGCCGAACAGCGACCCGCCCGTGCCGTGCTCGTGGTTCTGGGTCGTCTCGCACTGGGAGTGCAGGCCCTCGTTGCACATCCAGCACGTGCCGCACGACAGGTTGAACGGGATCACGACGCGGTCCCCGGACGCGAGGCTCGTGACGCCGCTGCCGACCTCCTCGACGACGCCCATCGGCTCGTGGCCGAGCACGTCCCCGGGCTCGAGGAACGGGCCGAGGACCTCGTAGAGGTGCAGGTCGGAGCCGCAGATCCCCGACGACGTGATGCGCACGATCACGTCCCGCGGGTCCTCGATGGTGGGGTCGGGCACGGTGTCGACGCGCACGTCGCGCCGGCCGTGCCAGGTCACTGCCTTCATGTCGCCTCCCAGGGTGGTCTGCGCGCCCGCTCCCCTGCGCGGCGGCGCCGGAAACCGGCGCGCCGGCGCGGTTTCGGGCGCGCGTGGCCGGGCAGTCGCGGCGCATGAGCCCGAGCATCTCCCGTCCCCTCGCCGCCGTGACCGGCGCCTCCAGCGGCATCGGCCTCGAGCTGGCCCGCCAGTTCGCCTCCAACGGCTTCGACGTCATCGCCGCCGCCGAGGACGACGCGATCTTCCCGCGGGCCCGCGAGCTCTCCGCGGCGACCGGGGCGTCGGTGGAGCCGGTCCAGGTGGACCTGGCGACGCCGGGCGGGGTCGACGAGCTGTACGCCCGCATCCTCGGCAGCGGTCGCTCGCTCGACGCGATCGCGCTGAACGCCGGGATCGGCGCGGGCGGCGCGTTCGCGACCGACACCGCGCTCGCCGACGAGCTGCGGCTCGTCGACCTGAACGTGCGCTCGACCGTGCACCTGGCCAAGCACGTGGTCGCCGACATGGCCACGCGCGGCGAGGGCCGGATCCTCTTCACGTCGTCGATCGCGGCGACGATGCCGGGCGCCTACCAGGCGGTCTACAACGCGTCGAAGTCGTTCGTGCAGTCGTTCGCGCTGGCGCTGCGGGCGGAGCTGAAGGGCACGGGCGTGAGCGTCACGTCGCTGATGCCGGGCCCGACGGACACCGAGTTCTTCGAGCGCGCCGACATGCTCGACACGCGCGTCGGCGCGAGCGACGGCAAGGACGACCCGGCCGACGTCGCCCGCGACGGCTTCGAGGCGCTCATGGCCGGCAAGGAGCGCGTGGTCAGCGCGTCGCTGTCGACGAAGCTCCAGGGCCGCGGCAGCCGCTTCATCCCCGACAGCGCGAAGGCGGCGCTGCACGCGCGGATGGCGGAGCCGGGGTCGGCGAAGGACGACTGAACGCGCGGTCGGCGCGCTCGGTACGCTGCGCGCCGATGCCCGTCGTCGAAGGGCTCTCCTTCAGCTACCGGCTGTACGAGCTCCCGCCCGGCCGCCTCCCGTTCCGGCGCTGGCGGTGGGAGCTGTGGCACGGCGCCAGCCTCGAGGCCGCCGGCTGGCGGCTGTCCGAGCGCGACGCCGCGCGCGCCCTGCGCCTGCACGCCTCCCGCGTCGGGCACCGCCTGTTCGGGTTGCGCCCGCCGGCCGAGGACGTCGGCGGCGGGCCCCACGTCCGCCCCGGGCGCGCGGTGCGCGTGCGCCACGGCGCCGTCGCGTTCACCCTGCTGCCCGCGGGGGTCGAGGCGCCGGCGCCGCTGGCCGTCACGCCGTAGCGCGGGCGCGTCACGCCTCGGCGATCGCCCGGCGCACCCGCTTCGCCGACACGCCGCCCCTCACGCCGACGCCCTGCGCGAACGAGGCGACCCGCAGCTCCTCCAGCAGCCACGGCACCTCGCGCAGCGCGGCGGACGGCGCGGCGCCCTCGGGCAGGCCGTCGAGCTTCGCGCGGTACAGCGACTCGAGCTCGTGGATCACGCGCATCCGGTCGACGTCGACGCCGGGCTGCGAGGGCAGCCGCTCGATCCGGCGCGCGGCCGCCGTCAGATAGCGCGCGACGTCCGGGAGCCGGCGGCTGCCCGTCCGCGCCACGAAGCCCGGGTACACGAGCCGGCCGATCTGGCGCGCCACGTCCAGGCGCGACGCCTGCGGGGTGGCCAGCGGCGCCTCGTCCAGCGCGCGCTGGGCCTCGCGGCGCGCGTCGAGCACCGCGACGACGTCCTGCATCACCCGCAGCGTCGTCTCGGCCAGCGACCCGGCGACGCGGGCGCGCAGCGCGGCGAAGGCGGCCTCGTCCCACGCCGGGCCGCCCGCCTCGGCCAGCAGCTCGTCGACCGCGGCCGCGGTCGCGTCCTCGACCACCGCCCCCACGCTCCCGTGCGGCGCCGTCGCCAGCGTCAGCTGCGCCGCCGACGACAGCCGGCCGGTCACCCACTTCGCCGGCGACGGGATCGTGAGCAGCAGCAGCCGGCGCGTGCCCGCCCACATCGCGGCGGCCTGCGCGTCGGCGCTGTCGAGCACCCGCACGCCCACGCTCGACCCCTCGTCGACGAGCGCCGGGTACGCGCGCACCGCGCCGCCCGTCCCCGGCAGCGACACCTCGCGCGGGAGCTCGCCGATCGTCCACGCGCGCAGGCCCGACCGCTCCAGCCCCGCGCTCGCGGCGCCCAGCTCGGCCTGCAGCCGCGGGCGCAGCTGGGCGCGCACCGCCTCGAGCTCCTGCCCCTCGGCCAGCACGCGGCCGTCCTCGTCCTCCACCCGGAACGTCATCCGCAGGTGCGGCGGCAGGCCCGACGTGTCGAAGTCCTCGGGCGCGACCTGCACGCCGCGCAGCTCGCCCAGCGCCGCCGCCACCTGCGCCACGATCGGCCCCCGCCGCGGCCGCAGCCGCTCGACCACCTGCGCGGCCACGTCGGGGATCGGCACGAGCCGCCGGCGCGCGTCCTTGGGCAGCGAGCGCAGCAGCTCGGTGACGAGCTCGACCCGAAACGCGGGCACCAGCCAGTCGAAGCCCTGGTCGCGCACCTCGCCCAGCAGCCGCAGCGGGATGTGGACGGTCACGCCGTCGTGGGCGGTCCCCGGCTCGAAGCGGTAGGTCAGCGCCAGCTCCAGGTCGCCCTGGCGCCACACGCTCGGCCGTCCCGCGTCGTCGAGCGCGGCGGCGGCCTCGGGCCGGATCAGCAGCTCGCGCGGGTAGGTGAGCAGCGTCGGGTCGCGCCGGCGCGCGTCGCGCCACCAGCGGTCGAAGTGGCGCCCGGACACGACGTCCTGCGGGATCCGCGCGTCGAAGAAGTCGTAGAGGACCTGGTCGTCGACGAGGATGTCGCGCCGCCGCGCGCGCTCCTCCATCCGCTCGACCTCCTCGACCAGCGCCCGGTTCTCGGCCAGGAAGCGGTGGCGCGCGTCCCACTCGCCCTCGACGAGCGCGCGGCGGATGAACAGGTCGCGCGACAGCACCGGGTCGATGCGCCCGTACGCGACGGTCCGCCCGGCGACGATCGGCAGCCCGTACAGCGTGACCCGCTCGGTGGCCACCACCGCGGCGCGCCGCCGGTCCCAGCGCGGCTCGGAGTAGGAGCGCTTCAGCAGATGGCCCGCGAGCGGCTCGACCCAGCTCGGCTCGATCCGCGCGGCCGTGCGCCCGAACAGGCGCGACGTCTCGACCAGCTCGGCCACCATCACCCACGCCGGCGGCCTGCGCGCGATCCCGGACCCGGGCCAGAGGGTGAACCGCGTCCCGCGCGCGCCCGCGTACTCGCGCGGGCGGCGCTCGTCGCGCACGCCGATGTGCGACAGCAGGCCCGAGAGCAGCGCGACGTGGACCTGCTCGGGCTCGGCCGGCTGGCGGTTGATCGCCACGTCCACGCCGCGCGCCGCCGCCCGCAGCTGCCCGACGAGGTCCTGCCACTCGCGCACGCGCAGGAAGTGCACGTACTCCTCTCGGCACAGCCTGCGGAACCGGTTGCCCGACAGCTCGCGCTGGCGGTCGCCCAGGTAGCGCCACAGGTTGAGGATCGCGGTGAAGTCCGAGTGCTCGTCGCGGAAGCGGGCGTGGAGCTGGTCGGCCTGCGTCTGCTTCTCGGCCGGGCGCTCGCGCGGATCCTGGATCGACAGCGCGGCGGCGATGACGATGACCTCGTCGGCGCAGCCGAGCGGGCCCGCCTCCAGCACCATCCGGCCCAGCCGCGGGTCGACGGGCAGCTGCGCGAGCCGGCGCCCCAGCGGCGTGAGGCGGTCGCCGTCGAGCGCGCCCAGCTCGGTCAGCAGGTTCACGCCGTCGCGGATCTGCCGGCGGTCGGGCGGGTCGAGGAACGGGAAGTCCTCGATCGGCCCCAGCCCGATCGCGGCCATCTGCAGGATCACCGACGCGAGGTTCGTGCGCAGGATCTCGGGGTCGGTGAACCGCGGCCGCTCGAGGTGGTCCTCCTCGTCGTAGAGGCGGATGCAGACGCCCGCCTCCACGCGGCCGCAGCGGCCGGCGCGCTGGTCCGCCGAGGCCTGCGAGATCGGCTCGATCGGCAGCCGCTGCACCTTCAGGCGGGCGCTGTAGCGGCTGATGCGCGCGGTGCCCGGGTCGACCACCGAGCGGATGCCGGGGACGGTGATCGACGTCTCGGCGACGTTCGTGGCCAGCACGACGCGGCGGCCCGACCGGGCGGGCGGGGACGACATCACCCGCTGCTGCTCCGCGCTGGACAGCCGCGCGTACAGCGGCAGGATCTCGATGTCGCGGAAGCGGCCCTCGAGCGCCTCGGCGGTGTCGCGGATCTCGCGCTCGCCCGACAGGAACACGAGCACGTCGCCGCGCCGCTCGCGCAGCAGCTCGTCGACGGCGTCGCCGATCGCGTCGATGCGGTCGCGGTCGGGATCGCCGGCGTCCGGCGCGTCCGGGTCGCCGACCGGCCGGTAGCGCACCTCGACCGGGTACGTGCGGCCCGACACCTCGACGACCGGCACGTCCGGGCCGAAGTGGGCGGCGAAGCGCTGCGGGTCGATCGTCGCCGACGTGATCACGAGCTTCAGGTCGGGCCGCCTGGGCAGGATCGACTTCACGTAGCCGAGCAGGAAGTCGATGTTCAGCGACCGCTCGTGCGCCTCGTCGACGATGATCGTGTCGTAGCGGCGCAGCAGCTTGTCGTGCTGGATCTCGGCCAGCAGCAGGCCGTCGGTCATCAGCCGCACGAGCGTGTCGGCCTTCGAGCGGTCGGTGAAGCGCACCGCGTAGCCGACCGCCTCGCCCAACGGCACGCCGAGCTCCTGCGCGATCCGCTCGGCCACCGACCGCGCCGCGATCCGCCGCGGCTGCGTGTGGGCGATCGTGCCGCGCACGCCGCGCCCCAGCTCCAGGCAGATCTTCGGCAGCTGCGTCGTCTTGCCCGAGCCGGTCTCCCCCGCCACGACCACGACCTGGTGCGAGCCGATCGCGGCCATCAGCTCCTCGCGGTGCCGGCTGACCGGCAGCTCCTGCGGGTACGCGATGGCCGGGACCGCGGCCGCGCGGCGCGCGACCCGCTCCTGGGCGCGCTCGATCTCGGCGACGACCTTCGCCAGCTCGGCGCCGCGCGCCTCGTCGCCGTCGATGCGCGCGAGCCGCGCCAGGCGCCCGCGCAGGCGGTGCTCGTCGCGGATCGTCAGCTCGCCCAGGCGGGCGTCGAGGTCGGCGGCGGCGGACACCGACGCACGATAGAGGCGCGCCCGGGCTCAGCAGGTGGCCAGCGCCTCGCCCGGCGGGCGGCGGGCGAGCTCGCGGCGCAGCGCCGCGAACGCGATCGCGCCGCCGAGCAGCGGCAGCCAGAACAGGACGACGCGGTAGGCGAGCACGGCGGCCGCCGTCTCGGCGGCCGGGGCGCCGAACACGATCAGCGTGCCGATGAGCCCGCCGTCGATGCCGCCGACGCCGCCCGGGATCGGCAGCAGCCCGCCGAGCTGGCCGATCAGGTAGCCCATCAGGATCGTCGTGATCGGGATGTCGGCGCCGAAGGCCTGGAACGTGGCCCACAGCACGGCGTTGTCGAAGATCCAGTAGCCGACCGCGCCGCCGATCACGAGCACGTTGCCCGACCGCATCGTCCGCAGCGCCTCGGCGGTGCCGTCGACCAGCGCCCGCCGCGCGGCCGACCACAGCGCGGCGGCGCGACCGGCGTCCGCTGGCGGCGGCTCGCCGGGGCCCAGCAGCGGGATCAGCAGCACGGCGGCGATCACGAGCGCGGACAGCACCGCCGGGCCCAGCGTGAGCCAGAGCGGCTGGTCGCCGAGGAGGCCGACCGCCATGACGGTGCCCAGCGCGAGCACCGCCACGAAGTTCACCGAGCTCTTGATGAGGAAGAACGCGACGGAGCGGCGCGCGATCCGGTCGGCCGGCATGCCGCCCTCGTGCAGCGCCCAGGCGCCGAGCGCGAGCCCGGCCGCGCCGCTGGCGGGCACCAGCGAGCCGGCGCCCAGCTCGCTCCACGCGATCCGCGACGCGGTCGACCAGCGCATGCGCGAGCAGAACACCGGGCGGAACATGAGCACGTACGACAGGCAGGACAGCGCCTCCAGCCCGATCGCGACGGCGATCCACGCGGGGCGCGCGTCGTCGAGCAGCGCGCTGACCTCGCCGAGGCCGGGCGCGAAGACGAACACGAGCATCAGCACGCCGAGGAGGGCGATCACCTGAAGGGCGCGGCGCGCGAGGCGCCGCGGCTCGAACTCCGCCGGCAGCGCGGTCCGTCGTCCCTCCGAGGATCGTTCCAGGACGGAGGGAAGGTTCACAACCTCAATCATTGCAGAGGTCGGATACTTCGGGAAGCCGGATCAGGCCACGTCGAGCACGACCTTGCCGAGCGCCTCGCGGCGATCGAGCAGGCGCAGCGCCTCGGCGGCGTCGGCCAGCGGGAAGCGGGCGCCGACGATCGGGCGCACGAAGCCGGCGTCGGCCAGCCGCTCGATCGCGGCCCCGATCTCGCGCGCCGCGTCGGGCTTGCCGATCGCGAACGCGCCCCACCCCGCGCCCACCACCTCGATGTTGTTCAGCAGCAGCCGGTTCACGCGCACCTCGGGGATCGAGCCGCCGGTGAACCCGACGACGACGTGCCGCCCGCCCTCGCGCAGGGAGCGCAGGCTGTCGAGGAACCGGTCGCCGCCGACGGGGTCGATCACCACGTCGACGCCGCCGTCCGACCAGGCCTTCACGGCGTCCTTCCAGTCCCCGTCGCTGCGCACGACCTCGTCGGCGCCGGCCTCCCGCGCGATGCGCGCCTTCTCGTCGCCGGACACGACCGCGATCGTCCGGGCGCCCAGGCCCTTGGCCACCTGCAGCGCCGCGGTCCCCACGCCGCCGGCCGCCCCGTGGACGAGCACGCGCTCGCCCTCCGCGAGCCGGCCGCGCATCGCCAGCGCGAAGTACGCCGTGTGGTAGTTGAGGATCAGCCCCGCGCCCTGCGCGGCGTCGAGGCCGGCGGGCAGCCTGAACGTGAAGTGCTCGGGCGCGACGGCGACCTCGGCCCAGCCGCCGAGCATGCAGAACGCGGCCACGCGGTCGCCGGGCGACACGCCCGCACCCTCGGGCGCGCTGCGCACCACCCCGGCCACCTCGCTGCCGGGCACGAACGGGAGCGGCGGCTTGATCTGGTACTCGCCCCGCGTCTGCAGCAGCTCCGGGAACGACACGCCGGCCGCCTCGACGTCCACGATCACCCCGCGGCCCGGCGTCAGCGGGTGCGACGCCTCGGGCTCCGGGACGTCCACGAGGGCCAGGGCGGTGTCGGGACCGGTGAGCTCGGTGATCTGGACGGCGCGCATGTGCGGGACGCTATACCGATGCCCGACTCATCACCTGTCGCCGTCGTCACCGGCGCCTCCGCCGGGATCGGCCGCGCGGTCGCCGACGCGCTCGCCGACGCCGGCCACCGCCTCGCCCTCATCGACCTGTCCGACCCGGCCGAGGTCGCCCGCGACGGGCTGGCCTTCACGGGCGACGTCGCCTCCCCCGCCGACGTCGACGCGTTCGCCCGCGCCGTCGAGGACCGCTTCGGCGGCGCCGACGTGCTCGTCAACAACGCCGGCGTGTCGTGCATCGCGCCGGCGGAGGACACGCCGCTGGACGCGTGGCGGCGCGTGCTCGACGTGAACCTGACCGGCCCGTTCGCGCTGTGCCAGGCGTTCGGGCGCGGGATGCTCGCGCGCGGCCGCGGCGCGATCGTCAACGTCGCCTCGATCGCCGGGCTGCGCGGGGTCTCCGACCGCGCCGCCTACAACGCCAGCAAGCACGGGCTCGTCGGCCTGACGCGCACGCTGGCCGGCGAGTGGGGCGGCCGCGGCGTGCGCGTCAACGCGGTGTGCCCCGGGTGGGTCAAGACGCCGATGGACGTCGCCGACCAGGCGGCCGGCGGCTACGACGACGCCGACATCGAGCAGCAGGTGCCGATGGGCCGCTTCGCGCGGCCGCAGGACATCGCCGCCGCGGTCCGCTTCCTGGCCGACCCGGACGCCGGCGGGTTCGTCAACGGCGTGGCGCTGCCGGTCGACGGCGGGTGGACGGCGGACGCGAGCTGGACGAGCCTGCGGCTGCGCAAGCGCTGAGCGGCTACCAGCGGCGGGCGAGCTCGCGCCGGTCGGCCTGCGCGACGCGCGCGGCCCACTCGAACAGCGGCCCCGTCAGCGCCCGCAGCCGCTCGATGCGGTCGCGGACCTCGCCGGTGACGTAGTCGTCGCCGGCGCGCTCGTGGCTGTAGCGGCACGCCGCCTCGGCGAGCAGCCGCAGCCGCGGGCCGGTGAGCACGATGGGCCCGCCCTGGGGGTCGTCGGCGACGAGCTGGAGGAGGTCGACGAGCGCGACGAGCTCGCGCAGCGCGAGCACGTGCTCGGCGCTCTCCATGGCGGGGACGAGATGGTCCTGAGCCCGCTGCCAGGCGAGCGCCTCGACGAGCGCACGAGCGTCCGCGGCGGTCAGGTTCGTCGCCAGGACGACGTCGTCGCCGCCTCCGGCGACCGGCACCACCTGCAGCTCCGCGTGGGCGAACGACACAGGTTCCATGTACCCAGCGTAGGCGGCAGGCGGACGGATCTCCTGAGTGTGATGCCGCACAGGGGGTGCGGAGACCCCCTGAACCGCGCTGCCCGGCTCCCGGCCGACCGGCCGCGGCCGTCTACCCTGCGGCCGCCGATGCTCCTCCTGCTGCCGCCCTCCGAGGGCAAGGCCGATCCGCCGCCCGGCCCGCCCGCCGACCTCGCCGCGCTCGCGTTCGCGGACGCGCTCACCGCGACGCGCGAGCGGGTGCTCGGCGCGGTCGACCCGGCGCTGCGCACGGCCCCGGCGGCGCCCGCGAGCGCGGTCTACACCGGCGTCCTGTTCGGGCGGCTCGGCCTGCCGTCGCTGACGGTCCGCGCGGGTCGGGAGGTGCTCATCGCCAGCGCCCTGTGGGGCGTCGTGCGGCCCGGTGACCGCATCCCCCGCTACAAGCTGCCGATCGGCGAGAAGGTCGCCGGGCTGGGGCCGCTGGCCGCGCTGTGGCGCGAGCCGCTCGCCGCCGCGCTCGCCGGGCTCGACGCCCCGGGCGCGCTCGTCGTCGACTGCCGCTCCGGCGGCTATGTGGCGATGTGGCGTCCGCGCGAGGCCGCGCGCGTGGCCGTCCGCGCGTTCCGCGTCCTCCCCGGCGGCGACCGCAAGCCGATCTCGCACATGGCCAAGGCGGCGCGCGGCGACGTCGCCCGCGCCCTGCTGGCCGCCCCGCGCCGCCCCCGCCGCCCCGCCGACGTCGCCGAGGCGGCCGCGCGGGCCGGCCTCGAGGTCGAGCTGGCCGAGGACGGCGGGGGCTGGACGCTGGACGTGCTCGAGCGCTGACCGCGCTCAGACGTGGTCGACGTACAGGTCGACCATCGGCTCGGAGCCCGGCACGTAGGCGTACTGGTCGAAGTCGGTGACGCCCTCCTCGCGCAGCACGTCCTCGCACAGGTACGTGTTGCCGGTGCACTCGCGCGACGGCCGCGTGATCACCGCGTACGCGGCGTCGGCGTACAGCTCCGGGCGGCGGGAGCGCTTCATCGCCTCGTCGCCGCCGAGCAGGTTCTGCACGGCCGCGGTGGCGATGATCGTGCGCGGCCACAGCGCGTTGGAGGCGATCCCGTCCTCGCGGAACTCCTCGGCGAACCCGAGCGCCAGCAGGCTCATCCCGTACTTGGCGACCGTGTAGGCGATGTGCCCGCGCAGCCACTTCGGGTCGAGCGAGATCGGCGGCGACAGCGTGAGGATGTGCGGGTTCTCGGCCTTGCGCAGATGCGGGATGCAGGCGCGCGAGACGACGAACGTGCCGCGCGAGTTGATCGACTGCATGAGGTCGTAGCGCTTGACCGGGAGGTCCTCGGTGCCCGACAGGTTGATCGCGCTGGCGTTGTTGACGCACACGTCGATCCCGCCGAAGCGCTCGACGGCCTGGGCGACCGCGGCCTCGACCTGCTCCTCGTCGCGGATGTCGCCGACGATCGGCAGCGCCTGCCCGCCGGCCGCCTCGATCTCCTCGGCGGCGGTGTAGACCGTCCCGGGGAGCTTGGGGTGCGGCTCGGCGGTCTTGGCGATCAGCGCGACGTTGGCGCCGTCGCGCGCGGCGCGCAGCGCGATCGCCAGGCCGATGCCCCGGCTGGCGCCGGAGATGAACAGGGTCTTGCCCTGCAGCGGAGCGGACATGGCCGGGACCGTATCCGGCCCCGGCCGTCGTCGCGGCGCTCGCCTAGCGGGTGACGACCAGGACGCGGTTGGCGATCGCGACGTTGCCCGCCGCGTCCCGGGCCTGCACCGCGAGCCGCAGGCGCAGCTCGCGGCCGCGGTGGCGGCGCAGCCGGCGCACCCGCGACGCGGGGAGGCGCAGCCGCACGCGCACCGTCCCGCCGGCTCGCACCGCGCGCTCGGACTCGACCAGCGTCTCCATCACGGGCCGGTCGACCGAGCCGCGGCGCCCGCGCTCGCTGCGCAGCGCGCTCGTGCGCAGCGCGACGTCGAGCCGGGCCGCCTCGTCGGCGCGGATCGTGACGAGCACGCCGCGCCCGGCGAGCGTGGCCAGCCGCATCCGGCGGGCGGCGCGGACGCGCAGGCCCGGGGGATCGACGTCGTGGATCGTCGCCGCGCTCGGCGCGCCGGCCGGGGCCGGGACCGGGACGGGCGCGGGCGGCGGAGGCGGCGCGACCGGCTCGGGGACCGCCGGCACGACGATGCCGCCGCCCGCGGGGGGCGGCGCGGGGTCGCCCCCGCCGCCGGGGTCGCCGCCGCCCGGGCGCTCCCGGAACGGGCCGGTGATCTCGTAGACCGCACCGCGGGTCGCGCCCCCGCTCCGGGTCGCGTAGGCGCGCTGCGAGGCCACGTACATGCGCGTGCCGTCGGGCGAGAAGCACACGCCGGCCAGCTCGGAGTCGTCGTGGAGCGGCCCGGAGACGCGCAGGAACGGCGCGACGATCCGGTCCGGGGTCACCATCACGACGTCGAACTCGCTGTCGCCGTTGTCCTCGCAGACGAAGAGGTCGCCGGAGCGGTGGACGGTCAGGTTGTCGGGCCCGGTGAGGAAGTCGGCCGTGCCGCTCGTCGCCGGGTCGTAGATGCGCTCGATCTCCGACGTGCGCGTGTCGTAGGCCCACAGGCTGTCGTCGCCCTTCGTCGAGAAGTAGACGACGCCGCTGTCGCACCAGATGCCCTCGCCGCCGCGGAACCGCGCGGTCCCCGGGACCTGGTGTCGGGTCGGGTTGGCCGCCGCGCCGCTGGGGTCGGGCACCTCCGCCCACGCCAGGCGGCCGCCGTCGGCGACGGCGATCTCCAGCAGGCCGGCGCTCAGGTCCGGGTAGGCGGCCGGCGTGAAGCGGTACAGCCCGCCGTCGCTCTTGTCCTCGGTCATGTAGACGCGGCGCTCGACCGGGTCGACGGCGGCGGCCTCGTGCTGGAAGGCGCCCATCGCGGGGCGCACGACCGCGGGCCGGTCGCCCAGCGGCCAGCACTCGTAGACGTGGCCGCCGTCGAACTCCTCGCAGGTCAGCCAGGTCCCCCACGGCGTCGGGCCGCCGCCGCAGTTGGCGGCCGTGCCCGCGCAGATCGGGTAGCCGTCGACGATCGTCCCGTCCGCGTCGAAGCGCAGCGCGCCCACGCCGCCGACCGGCGGCGACGACTCCGAGTTGGACACGACGATCCAGCCCCCGTCGGGCGCGGCGAAGGTCGCCATGCCGTCGCAGTTGGGGTGCCACACGTGGCCGCCGACGGTGTCGCCGGCCCGCGCGACCTCGCGGACGGCGAAGCCCTCGGGCAGCGCGAAGCCGAGCGGTCCGGGCGGCTGCAGCGGGCCGTACGGCCCCTCGCCCAGCGCGGCGGGCGCGGCCAGGGCGGTGCGCCAGAACGACGGTCCGAAGGCCAGGACGCCGGCGGCGGCGATCCCGGAGGTGAGGAGCTCTCGGCGGCGGATCACGGTCATGGCCCGGATCGAACCGCCGCGGCCGCCGGCGGCCGTGAACGCCGCGTGAAGAACCTGAGACCGTCCTGTGTAGCCGGGCGCGCGCCGCTGTGCCAGGCTTGCGCCATGGCCGATCCGTCCCGCGCGCACGACCTCGTCCTGTTCGGCGCCACCGGGTTCACCGGCGGGCTCGTCGCCGAGCACCTGGCGCGCCACGCCCCGCCCGACACGCGCTGGGCGATCGCCGGGCGCAACCCCGCCAAGCTCGAGGCGGTCCGCTCGCGGCTGGCGGCGATCGAGCCGCGCTGCGCCGACCTGCCGCTGCTGACCGCCGACGTCGAGGACCCCGCCTCGATGCGGGCGCTGGCGGAGTCCGCGCGCGTCGTCGTCACGACGGTCGGCCCGTACGTGCTGCACGGCGAGCCGCTCGTCGCCGCGTGCGCGCGGGCGGGCACCGACTACGCCGACCTCACCGGCGAGCCGGAGTTCGTCGACCGCACCTGGCTGCGCCACCACGAGACCGCGGTGCGCAGCGGCGCGCGGCTCGTGCATTGCTGCGGCTTCGACTCGATCCCCCACGACCTCGGCGTGCAGTTCACGGTCGAGCAGCTCCCCGAGGGCGTGCCGCTGGAGGTGCGCGGCTTCGTGCGCGCCGAGGGCCGCTTCAGCGCGGGCACCTACCATTCGGTGGTGACCGGCTTCGGGCGCGTGCGCGAGAACGTGCGCGTGGCCAAGGCGCGGCGGGCGCGCGAGCCCAAGCCGGCGGGCCGCTCGGTGCGCACGGTCGTGTCGCGGCCCTACCGCGAGCCGGCGATCGACGCGTGGGCGGTCGCGCTGCCGACGATCGACCCGATCGTGGTCGCCCGGTCGGCCCGAGCGCTGGAGCGCTACGGCCCCGACTTCCGCTACGGCCACCACGCGTGGGTGCGCCACCTGCCGGTCGCGCTCGCCGCCGGGGCCGGCATCGCCGGCGTCTTCGCGCTGGCCCAGCTCCCGCCGACGCGGCGCCTGCTGCTGAAGGCGATGGCGTCGGGCGAGGGGCCGAGCGAGCAGCAGCGCGCCCGCAGCTCGTTCGCCGTGCGCTTCACCGGCGTCGGCGGCGGCCGGCGCGTGGTGACCGAGGTGACCGGCGGCGATCCGGGCTACGAGGAGACCGCGACGATGCTCGCCCAGTCCGGCCTGTGCCTGGCCCTCGACGACCTGCCGCCGACCGCCGGCCAGGTGACGAGCGCGGTCGCGATGGGCCCGGCGCTGCGCGCGCGCCTGGAGCGCCAGGGGATCGCCTTCCGCGTGATCGAGTCGACCGCCGCGTGACGGCCGTGGCGGCTGCGACGATCCGGCGATGAAGCCGATCTCCATCGCCGACCCGGACTTCACCTTCGACCCGGAGGACCCCGAGGGATTCCGGGCGGGCATGTTCCGCCTCGGCCCGCCGGCCGGCGGCCGCCGCCTGGGCGCGACGGTCTACGAGCTGCCCCCGGGCCAGGCGCTGTGCCCGTACCACTACGAGCTCGGCGAGGAGGAGTGGGTGCTCGGCCTGGAGGGCGTCGCGACCGTCCGCCTGCCCGACGGGCCGGTGGAGCTGCGCCCGATGGAGGTGCTCTGCTTCCCGCCCGGGCCCGAGGCCGCCCACCAGCTGCGCAACGACACCGATGCGCGCGTGCGCGTGTTGATGTGGTCCGATGTCGTGTACCCCAGCGCCACCGTCTACCCCGACAGCGACAAGATCGGGATCTGGACCGGCGGCGACCGCCGCGACGACCTCATCGTCCGCCGCTCGAGCGGCGTCGGCTACTACGACGGCGAGGCATGAGCGCGCCCACGGCGCGCATGTGCTCGGCGTAGCCGGGCCGGCGCTCCAGCGAGCGCGCGTCCATCATCGGGACGCTGACGAACGCGAACAGCGCGACGATCGCCAGCGGCCCGGCGACCGTCCACCACCACGCCGGGTCGGCGGCGAGCGCGAACAGCCACAGGCCCCACCAGAAGCCGATCTGCCCCAGGTAGTTGGGATGGCGCGACCACGCCCACAGGCCGCGGTCGGCGATGCGCCCGGCGTTGGCCGGGTCGCGGGTGAACGCGCGCAGCTGCAGGTCGGCGATCGCCTCGGTCGCGATGGCGGCGGCGGTGACCGCGATCGCGACGACGTCGAGCGCGCCGAACCCGGTGCCGCCCTCGGCCACCGCCGGCCAGGCGGCGAGCAGGCCGGCGAAGACGAGCAGCGTCGGCATCAGCTCGATGCCGAGCAGATTCACGACCCAGAACGGCAGGCGCCCGCGCGTGTCGTCGCGCAGCTTGCGGTAGCGCCAGTCCTCGTGCCCGAGGCCCCGCCAGCCGGTCGCCCAGTTCGCGGTGAGGCGCGCGCCCCAGATCGCCACGAGCGCGACGACGATCGCGCTGCGCGCGCCGTCGCCGGGCTCCGAGGCGGCCCAGGCGGCGACGATGACGGGCGGCGCGACCGACCAGTACGGGTCGTACATGGACGCGTTGCGCACGAGCTGCGCGGCGGCGAACACGACGAGCGTCGCCGCGACGTCGGCCGCCAGCGTGCGCGGGATCGGGTCCCAGGCGTCCAGCGCGACGGCGACCGCCCAGCCGGCCAGGCCGGCGGCCACGTACACGACCATGACGAGCGCGAGCGCCGCGGGGCGCGAGATCCCGGCCAGGCCACGGCCGATGCGGTGGGCGTCCACGACCCGGCAGCCTAGGCTGGCCGGCGGAATGCGACGCGGACGGATCGCCCTCCTCGTGCTGTGCGCCGCGCTGGCCGCGCCGGCGGCGGCGTCCGCCGCCTCGTGCGCGACCCCGCAGTGGGTGGCGGCCTGGGCGGCCGCGCCGACCGACGCCGCCACCGGCGGGTTCGAGGACCAGACGCTGCGCCAGGTGCTCGTCCCGCACGGGGCCGGCGACCAGGCGCGGCTGCGGCTCTCCAACCGCTTCGGCGCCCAGCCGCTGACGATCGACCGCACGACGATCGGCCGCCGCGCGCCCGGCGGCGGCGCGACGGTCGCGCCGGGGACGCTGGTGCCGGTCACCTTCGGCGGTCGGGACGCGGTCACGATCCCGGTCGGCGGCGAGGTGGTCAGCGACCCCGTCGCGATCGCCGTCGCCCCGTTCGAGGCGCTGCTCGTCTCCACCTACTTCCGCGCGGACACCGGGCCGCTGACCGAGCACTACTACGCGCGCCAGACCCCCCACGTCGCCTCCGGCGACCGCAGCGGCGAGTTGTCGGGCGAGGGGTTCGACGCGCTCGACCGCACGGCGTCCTACGTCGTCGCCGAGCTCGACGTGCTCGCGCCCGCGTCGGTCGGCGCCGTCGTCGCGTTCGGCGACTCGCTCACCGACGGCTACGTGGCGAGCACGAGCGCGGGCGAAACGGGGCTCGCGGCGATCGGCAGCGACGGCGCCTACCCCGACGTGCTCCAGCGCCGGCTGCTGCTCACGCGCGGCGCGCCGCCGCTCGTGGTGCTCAACGCCGGGATCGCCGGCAACCGGATCCTCGACGACGGGCTGATCCCCGAGCACGGGCGCAGCATGCTCGCCCGCCTGCAGGACGACGCGCTGGCGCTGCCCGGCGTCACGACGGTGATCCTCCAGGGCGGGGCGAACGACATCGGCGCCGGCGAGCCCGACGCGGCGCGCGTGATCGCCGGCCTGTCGGACCTCGTCGCGCGCGCCCGCGCGGCGGGCAAGCGCGTGCTGCTGGCGACGATGACGCCGGCCGAGGGCGCCCGCCCCGGGTCGTACGGCGACGCGGAGGCGGAGGCGGCGCGGGCGACGGTCAACGCGTGGATCCGCTCCGGGGCGGCGGGCGACGACGTCGGGATCGTCGACTTCGACGCCGCGCTGCGCGACCCCGCCCACCCCGGGCGCCTGCGCGCCGACTACGACTCGGGCGACGGCCTGCACCCGAACCTGGCCGGCTACCGGGCCATGGCCGAGGCCGTCGACCTCTCGCTGCTCGCCGCGCCGGCGTGCACGTGCACGGTGCGCCCGCCGCTGCGGGTGCGCGTCCCCAAGCGCTTCCGCAGCCGCCTGGAGCGCGCCGTCGTCACCGTCGACGGGCGCCGCGCCGGCATGATCCGCCGGCCCCGTCAGGCCGTGCGCGTCGACTTCCGCCGCGCCCGCGGCGAGCGCGTCGTCATCCGGATGCGCATCCGGCTGTCAGGCGGCCGCACGGTCACGCGCGTCCAGCGGCTGCCCCGCTGCGTCGACTGACGCGGGCGGCCGGCGCGCGCTGCGCGGCTTCCAGAAGCGGCGCTCGATCGCGTAGGTGCTGATGACGCCGGCCGCGAGCGTGCCGCCCCAGAACCACCACTGCTGCTCGCCGCCGGTGAGCCCGGCCGACACCGTCAGCATCAGGATCGGGTACTGCCACAGGTACATCGGGTACGAGATGCGCCCGACGAACGGCAGCGGCGGGAGACGCAGGACCCGCGACAGCAGCGCGCCGTCGCTCGTCACGAGCCGCGCCAGGACGAGCGCGGTCCCGATCGCGACGATCGGCATCGGGACGACGGTCCCGTAGGCCGGGAGCACCTGCCAGGCGGCGAGGACGATCGCGGCCAGCCCGGCCAGCGCGCCGGCCGACACGGCCAGGTCGACGCGCCGCGGCAGCGGGCCGCTGCGGCCGTGCAGCAGCAGCGCCAGGAGGCAGCCGGCCAGCAGCTCGCCGAAGCGGCTGTCGGGGCGGAAGTAGCTCGGCGCGACGGCCAGGCCCGGGTCCGGGCCGGTCGGCAGCAGCCAGAACAGCGACAGGCACGCGAGCGTGACGACGGCGACGCCGATCGTCAGCGTGCGGTGCGGGACGCGCCGCGCCAGCAGCCACACCAGGACCGGCGGCCACAGCAGGTAGAACTGCATCTCGACGGCGACGCTCCACAGCGGGCCCAGCGCGCCGAGGAACTGGGTGCCGTCGACGAGGATCGCCAGGTTCGCGACGTAGGTCGCGCTGACGAACACGGCGTCCCACCACGCGTTCCAGGTGCCGTTCTGGCTCAGCTCGGCGCCGAACGGCGAGCAGAGGACGAGGAGCGCCGCGAGCGCCGGGTACAGGCGCCGCAGCCGGCGGCCGTAGAAGCCGCGCAGGTCGTTGCTCCCGCGGCGGTCGCGCTCGGCGAGCAGGATCGACGTGATCAGCATGCCGCTGAGCACGAAGAAGACGTCGACGCCCAGGTAGCCGGCCGGCACCTTGAGGTCGTGGAACCCCATCACCGCCAGCACGGCGAGCGCCCGCACGCCGTCGAGCTGGTCGATCTGCCGCCGCATCAGGAGCCGCGAAGGGTATTCCCGGCGTCCGTCGCGGCTACTCGGCGCGCCGGACGCAGCGGAACCCGATGTGGCTCGTCGACGTGTCGATCGCCTCGCCCTGGCGCGCGGCCGGGCGGTAGCGCAGGCAGTAGTTGGGCGCGCACAGGTGCGAGCCGCCCTTGATGACCTTGCGCGGGATGTCCGCGCCCGGCTGGCCGAAGGCGTAGCTGGCGTCGGGCGAGGTCACGCGCGGGTTGTGCGGCACGCAGCACGGGCTGCGCGCCTCGTCGGGATGGCGCGGCGTGTAGTAGTCGTCGGTCCACTCCCAGACGTTGCCGGTGACGTCGAAGAGGCCGTAGCCGTTGGGCGGGAAGGCGCCGACCGGCGAGGTGCCCTCCCAGCCGTCGGCGCCGGTGTTCTCCCACGGGAACTCGCCCTGCCAGGTGTTGGCCATCAGCCGCCCGCCGGGCATGGGCTCGTCGCCCCACGCGTAGATCGCGCCGTCGAGGCCGCCGCGGGCCGCGTACTCCCACTCGGCCTCGGTCGGCAGCGCCTTGCCCGCCCACGCGGCGTAGGCGGCGGCGTCCTCGTGGGCGACGTGCGTGACCGGATGATCCTCGCGGCCGGCGATGTCGCTGCCCGGCCCGGCCGGCGCGCGCCAGCTCGCCCCGGGCACGTAGGCCCACCACTGCGTGTAGTCGGCGAGCGACACCCGGTGCGGCGCCCGCTGGAAGACGACCGACCCGGGCTTGAGCAGCTCCGGATCGGCGCCCGGGTAGTCGGCCGGGTCGAGCGGCCGCTCGGCGACCGTGACGTGGCCGGTCTCCTCGACGAAGCGCGCGAACTGCGCGACGGTCACCGGCGTGGCGTCGATCCAGAAGCCGTCGACGGCGACCGTGTGCACGGGCGCCTCCTCCGGATAGAACCGGTCGCAGCCCATCCGGAAGACGCCGCCGTCGATCCACACCATGCCCTCGTGCCGGTCCGTCATGTCCTGCCATGATCGCGGAACCCGACGAGAGGACCCGCAGTGAGCGAGCTGATCGCGATCGCCTACGACGACGTCGAGACCGCCCGGACCGTCGCCGACAACGTCGGCGAGGCGGTGCGCCGGGATCTGATCGAGCTCGAGGACATGGTCGTGGTCGAGCGCGAGCCGGACGGCCGCGTGCGGATCCACCAGCCGTCGATGGCGGCGGTCGGCGCGGCGGGCGGCGCGCTGTGGGGCGGCGTGATCGGGATGCTGTTCCTGCAGCCGCTGCTGGGCGCCGCGCTGGGGGCCGCCGCCGGCGGCGCGGCCGGCGCGCTCACCGACCCGGGCATCGACGACGACTTCCTGCGCGAGCTCGGCGAGCAGCTCGAGCCGGGCCGCGCGGCGCTGATCCTGCTCGTGGTCAAGGCGCAGGCCGACGCGCTCCTGTCGCAGGTGCGGATCCCGGGCACGATCATCCAGTCCTCGCTGCCCGAGGCGGAGCGCAAGCGCGTGCAGGCCGCGCTCGACGCCGCGCGCGAGCGGCCGCGAACCTGACCGCCGTTGTCAGATCCACGCCGCTATCCGACCGTGATCCGACAACGGTCCGCTCGGCGACGCGGGCGAACGGCATCAACGCGGGCGCGTGTGACGTGGCGCCGGCGCGCGTCCGCGCGCCGCAGCCCCCCGCGCCGCCGCTCGCATCCCGACTGGCGATTTCCCTCCACCCCCTGGAGGGAAATCGCCACTCGCGTCTCATCGGCGGCCGCCCGCCCGGCGGCGCGGCCCGCGCCTGGGGCCGGCGGGAGCGCGACGCGCCGCGGCCGCGACAACCTCACCCACGGACCCGCCTGGCGCGTCGGTACGGTGAGCGCGCGCCCTCGGGCGCCGGCACGGATCTGCCGATACGAGAAGCACCGACGATGACCGTCCTCCGCCTCCTCCCGCTCGCCTCGGCCGCGCTGCTCGCCGCGGTCCTGGCGGCGCCCGCGCCGGCGGCCGCCGCGTCGTCGTGCGGGCCCCTCCCCCTCGAGGTCTCGCTCCCCTCGTCGGACCCGACCGTCCTGCGCGACGACCCGCTGGCGATCGTGCGCGCCCGGCGCGGCGCGACGGTCTCCGACGTGCGCGTGCGCCTCCTGCGCGGCGGGCGCACGTACGCGAGCGGGACGCTCGCCGGACGCCTGGCCGCCGGCCGCGTCGCGGTCGCGCTGCGCCTCGCCGGCGATCGCGCGATCGGCGCCGGCCGCTACCGCCTCGTCGCCACCGGCCGGCGGGCCGGATGCCGCGCCCGGACCGCGACCGCGCGCACGTGGCGCATGCACCGCCCGTCGCTGCCGCTGCGCGCCGCCCCGATCAGCACGCTGACCTCCGACAACCGGGGCGCCGTGCGGCTCCTGCTGCGCACGGTCGACCACCAGCCGGTCTCCGACGTGCGCGTCACGCTGCTGGACGCCGGCGGCGCCACGGTCGCGCAGGCCACCGCGCCCGGGTCGTTCACCGGCCAGCGGACTCTCGAGCTGCCGCTCGCGGGGACGATCGCGCCCGGCGCCTACACGCTGCGCGTCAGCGGCCGGGCGAGCGGCGCCACCGCGGTCACCACGCAGCCGCTCGCGTTCGCGCCCGGCTCGAGCGAGGCCGCGCCGCCGCCGGTCACCGTCCCCACGACCGGCCTCATCGAGCAGCACGCGACCGTCGACTGGTCCGGCGGCGCGTGGGAGGGCCGCGACGTCGCCGGCTTCGTCGCCCCCGGCATCGGCTACGGCGAGATCGTCTGCCGCCCCGACGCCCAGTGGATCCGCTTCTACCCCGACGACCTCGGGCGCGAGGTCTCGATGATGAACTGGACCTACAAGGACTGGTCGGAGAACACGGAGAAGGCGATCCGCGAGGCCGTGCGCACCGCCACCAGCGGCCGCGACTTCCGCGAGGGCCTCAACAAGTTCTGGCCGCCCGAGAAGCACTCGACCGGCCAGTTCGACGGGATCATCTCCGACCGCGGGCCGTTCGGATCGCCGGCGCCCACCGACCTGGCCGCGCCGACGACCCTGCGCCTCACCTGGACCTGGGACTTCAGCCGCCAGGGCGCCGAGTCCTGCCACGTCGAGGCGACGTTCGTGACCCAGTCGACGGCCAGCGCCCTGACGCCGCTGGCGCGCTCGGGCTCGATCGCCTGGCGCGGGTCGGACGCCGCCGCCGGCCACGACGCGACCGCGTTCGCGGTGCCCGGGGTCGGGACCGTCTCGCTCACCTGCCAGGCCGCGCCCAACGGGGTCCGCGCGCTCACGATCGACACCGCCCAGGGCGCGACGGTCACGCTCCGCGAGGCCTCGACCGACACCGCCCGCAGCCAGGAGATCGGCCCGGTGTCGGCCGACCTGCCCAACAACGGGATGCTCGCGGTCGCCTTCCCGACCGGCGCGACGATGCTCGTGAGCTCGCGCTGGAAGGTCAACGACCCCGACCCCGCCCAGAACAGCTGCTTCGTCGCCGCCCAGGCGATCGTCCCGTGACGTAGGGTGCGCGCACGATGACCGAGCTCGACCCCTCCGCCTACGACGTCCTGACGTTCGACTGCTACGGCACGATCATCGACTGGGACCGGGGCGTCGTCGACACCTTCCGCCCGGTGCTCGCCGCCCGCGGCGCCCGCGAGGTCTCCGACGCCGAGCTGCTGGACCTCTACGCCCGCGTCGAGCGCGAGCTCGAGCACGGACGGCACCGCCTCTACCGCGTGGTCGTCGGCGACGCGCTGCGCCGCATCGCCGAGGAGCTCGGCGCCACGCCGATCACCGACGAGGAGGCCGACGCCGCCGGCGGCTCGGTCGGCACCTGGCCGCCCTTCCCCGACTCGGCCGCGGCGCTCGCGCGCCTGCAGAAGCGCTACCGGCTCATCGCGGTCACCAACTGCGACGACGACCTGTTCGCCGGCAGCCAGGCGCAGCTCGGACTGCGCTTCGACGAGATCGTCACCGCCCAGCAGGTCGGCGCCTACAAGCCCGACCACCGCATGTTCGAGGCGGCGTTCCGCCGCGCCGGCGTGCCGCGCGAGCGGATCCTGCACGTCGCCCAGAGCCTCTACCACGACCACGAGCCCGCGCGCGAGCTCGGCCTCACGAGCGTGTGGATCGACCGCCGCGGCCAGGGCACGACCGCCGGCACGACCGCGGCGCCCGCGCTCGTCCTCCCCGACCTCGCCACGCTCGCGGATCGACTCGACGGCTAGATCCCGCGGGTGATGGGCATACTCCGCGCCGGGAGATGCCGTCCATGAGGGAGTCGATTCGATGCGCAAGCCGTTCCGTTCCACCGTCGCCGCCGCCGTCGCCGCCGGAGCCCTGCTGACCGCTCCGGGCGCGGCCGTCGCGGACGACGCCGCGATGAAGGCGGCGATCCCAGCCGCGTTCGACGCCCTCGCCAAGAAGGAGCGGGCCGCGTCGAAGGCGATCCAGAACTTCAACCGCCGCGACCGCGCCACGAAGGCCGGGCGCGCGAAGGTCCGCGCCGTCGGGCGCGCCGTGCGCACGTTCCAGGCGCTCCTCATGGGCCAGCAGCCGTCGACGCCGCAGGGCGAGGAGGCCCGCCAGGCGCTGATGCGCGCGCTCGACCTGGAGGCGAAGGCGACCGCCCGGATCGACCTCGCGATGAAGTCCGCCAACCGCAGCTCGGTGCGGCGGACGAACCGGATCATCGCGCGGGCGAACCGGACGCTGGCGCGGGCCAACGACGCCGCGCGCCGGGCGATCCAGCTCATCCAGGCGCTGTAGGAAACCCCGCGATCGCCGGGCGTTCGGCTGCGATTAGGCAACCCTGCTTCGGGTGCCCTAAGATGTTGCCCCGATGGAGCACGTCCCCGAAGCAGAGCGGACCGACTTCCCGCAGCTGGGCGCCCGCGCGCGCCGCTGGCAGCGCTTCGAGCGAGCGCTCGAGGACTGGCTTCAGACGCCTGAGGGCCGGTTCGTCACCTGGTGCGCGCAGCGCCAGATCGACGAGGCCGCCGTCGCCGGTTCGTCGCGCGCCTAGCCCCGCCGCCCACCGCTCCGAGCACACGCCGACGCCGCGCACCGCGCGGCGTTTCGCCGTGCCCAGACGCGGGACCTTGACTCGGACGTTATTTTGAGCGATTTGTTATAGTCCCCGTTCAGTAACGACCATCGTCCGAAGGAGCAGCCAATGGCCACGACCAAGAACGCGGGCGCCGGCATCCTCGCCGAGGCGAATGCCGCCAAGCGCGAGGAGATCGTCGAGCTCCTGACCCAGGCGTACTGGATGGAGATGGAGACGGTCATGAGCTACCTCGCCAACGCCTCCAACCTGGACGGCATCCGCGCCGAGGAGGTCGCCGAGGCGCTCGACGACGACGTCGACGAGGAGCTCGGGCACGCGCGCGCGTTCGCGCGCCGCATCAAGGAGCTGTACGGCACCCCGCCCGGCTCGGCCGAGTTCACGTCGACCCAGAGCTTCCTGCAGCCGCCCGCCGATCCGGCCGACGTCGTGACGGTGATCCGCGGCGTGATCGAGGCCGAGAGCGGCGCGATCGCGCACTACAACCGCATCATCGAGGCCTGCGACGGCGTCGACTGGGCGACGCAGGACATGGTGATCGACATCCTCCGCGACGAGGAGGGCCACCTGCGCAAGTTCGAGCGCTACCTGCGCGAGTTCGAGTAGGCGCGCGCCCCCGCGTCAGCACCAGGACCCCTCGCAGACGCCGACGTTTGGCGTCCTGGGGCACAGGGGTACCTCACCAGTCGACTCTCCTCCGCTCCGCGGGCCCGGCACTCCACCGGGTCCGCGGAGTTTCCTCGTTCAGGAGCCGTCGCCGCCGCCGGTCTCGCGCGCGAGGTGCGGGCGGCCGCCGATGAAGTCCAGCAGCCGCTGGCGGCGCGCGTCCCACTTCTCGGCCCGGGCCGTCGCCTTGGCCAGCTTGCGGGCGCCCTTCTCCGTCTCGGGCTTGTAGAAGCGCCGAGCCCACCACGAGTTCGGCCGCGCGAGGCGGATCCCCGAGACCTGCCCGACGATCGGGATGAACAGGCCGATCACCGCGAGGCGCACCTTGCCCTTGGCGATGACGAGCGCCGCCCAGAAGAGCTGCTCCAGCACGATGATCACGACCGCGATCGGGTTGCTGTCGTAGGACGGCACGAACCCGAGGATCACCAGCCCGCCGAGCAGCGCGCACAGCACGCCGGCGTCGACCGACGCGCGGCCCTCCTCGTGCCAGTAGACGTCGTCGAGGTACAGCCACAGCGCGAACTCGTCGACCGTGAGCCCGACGCCGATCCCGAAGAGCGCGGCCAGGATCTCCAGCCACGGCGTGCCCGGCTCGAACGTGAACTGCACGAAGCCCACGACGATCATCAGGACGATCCCGAAGACCAGATGGTGGATGTGGACGCCCTCGGTCTTGATCGACCCGGGCCACCAGGGGTACTTGGGGTTGCGCATCATCCGCGTCGAGAAGCGGATGAACACGAAGGAGGCCAGGAACCCGCCCAGGAGGACGAGGCCGGCGCGGTGATTGTCGTTGACGATGTCGAGATCCATGACCTGTCCGGGATATCGGCACGTGGGCGGGCCGGCGCAACCTACCGGTCGCCGCGCGGCACGACGAGCACGGCGCCGCGCGCCTCGCGCACGAGCCGCTCCGACGTGGAGCCGAGCAGCAGGCGCCGCACCGGACCCCAGCCGCGCGACCCGACGACGAGCACGTCGAGGGACTCGCTGCGCCGTGCCAGCGCCTCGGCGGGCCGGCCGACGAGCACCTCGGCGTCCGCGGGCGCCGCGCCGCGGTCGTCGCGCTCGCCGGCGACGACCAGCGGGACCAGCCGCGCGCCGGTCGCCGCGGCCAGCAGCTGGGCGAACGCGCGGGCGTGGCGCGACTCGGGCGAGCCGTCGACCCCGACGCCGACCGTCGCCCACGGCGGCGGCGCGGCGCCGATGAGCACCGGGCACGGCGCGTGGTGCAGCGCGGCGGTGCCGATCTCGCCGGCCGCGCCGAGCACGAGCAGGCCGGCGCCCTCGTCCTCGCAGACCTCGTGCAGCGCCCGCGCCGGCGACGTGTCGGGCAGCACCCGGATCTCGGCGCCGGGCGCGAGCTCGTCGCGCACGGCCGCCACCAGCGCGGTCGCGTCGTCGTGCATCCGCTCGCTGACCTCGACCTCCACGACGACGCCCTCGAGCGGCAGCAGGTCGTACGGGTAGGCGTGCGCGAGCACCAGGCGCGCGCCGAACGCGTCGGCGAGCGCCCACGCGGTCGCGACCGCCCGGCGGGCGCTGTCGCTGGCGCCCACGCCCGCGACGATGGTCTCCAGGCCCGGCATGGCGGCGGACCCTATCCGGTCAGTCGGGACCTTCGCCGGGCCAGTGGCCGTGCTCGTCGAAGTAGCGCCGGGCGCGCTCCTCGCGGTCGCGGTCGCGCGCGTCGCTGAACGCGACGCGCAGCAGGAGGTTGGCGACCACGACGCAGCCGCCCGCGATGATGAACGCCTCCCCCACGCCCTCGACGTCGGTCGCCACCAGCAGCACGACGCCGGCGACGGCGAGCACGAGCGGGATGCCCCAGCGGACGAGATGGATCGGTCGCACGCCTCCAGGCTACGCCGCGGCGACCTCGGCGATGACCCGCGAGAGCTGCCCGCCCTGCCAGGCGATCGGCGACCTCCCCGGCTCCTCGACGACGAGCCGCGCCTCGGGGATCTCGGCCGCGTAGCGCTCGCCGACCTCCAGCGGGTGCTCGGGATCCACTTCGTCGCGGTCGGCCACGACGGTGACCGGCAGGTCGAGCGCGTGCAGGTCGCTCCACGCCTCGAACGGGCGCGAGCGCGGCACCTGCGCGAGCGCGTCGGCGACCGCCTCGGGATGGCGGTGGCGGCTGATGCGCTGGCGCAGCACGGTCTGGACGGTCTCCTGCCAGGCGTCGGGGACCGGCGGGCGGCCGTAGGCGGCCAGGAAGCCCTCGACGCCGCCGGTGCGCAGGCCCTCGCTGAGGCGGTCCCAGCGCTCGAAGCTCGGCGTGGCCTCGGGGTCGAAGGCGGGCGTGACGACGACGAGCCCGAGCGCGCGCTGCGGATGGTCGAGCGCGAACCGCAGCAGGGTGTGGGCGCCCATCGAGGCGCCGGCGAGCACGGCGTGCTCGATCTCGAGGCGGTCCATGAGCTCGCGCAGGTCGGCGGCGAGCGTCGGGTAGTCGTAGCGATCGCCGGGCGGCGAGTCGCCGTGGCCGCGGGCGTCGTAGGCGACGACGCGGTGGCCGGAGCGCTCCAGGCTCTTGGAGCCCATCACCACGTAGCGGCGGGTCGCGGTGAGGCCGTGCAGGAGGACGACCGGGGTGCCGGCGCCGTCGTCGTCGTAGGCGAGGTCCATGGTCCGGTGTCCTACCGTATGAGGTCCTATGACGGTCATCGACGTCACGGAAGCGGACTTCCAGCAGCAGGTCATCGAGCGCTCCCACGAGGTGCCGGTCGTCGTCGACTTCTGGGCCGAGTGGTGCGGGCCGTGCCGCCAGCTCGGGCCGGTGCTGGAGAAGGCCGCCAACGCCCGCGAGGGCGAGGTCGTGCTGGCCAAGCTCGACACCGACGCCAACCAGCAGCTGGCCGCCGCCTTCCAGATCCAGGGCATCCCGGCCGTCAAGGCGTTCAAGGACGGCCGCGTCGTGGCCGAGTTCGTCGGAGCGCAGCCGCCGGCCAACGTCGAGCGCTTCTTCGACGCCCTGGTGCCCTCGGAGGCCGACCGCCTGGTGGCCGCCGGCGACGAGGCGTCGCTGCGCCGCGCGCTGGAGCTGCAGCCGGGCCGCGCCGACGCCGCCGTGCCGCTGGCCCGGATGCTGCTCGCCCGCGGCGAGCGCGACGAGGCGCTGCGGCTCGTCGAGAACGTCCCCGGGGACTTCCAGGCCGAGGGGCTGCGCGCCCGCCTGCGCCTCGAGGACGCCGGCGAGCCCGACCTGTCGGACGCGTTCGCGGCGCTCGACCGCGGGGAGCTGGAGCGCGCGGCCGACCTGCTGATCGAGGCGCTGCCCTCCGCGAGCGCGAGCGCCGACAACGGCGGCGCGAGCGCGAAGGACGAGATCCGCGCCGTCGTCGTCGCGATCCTCGACGAGCTCGGCGTCGAGCACCCGTTCGCGCGCGACGCGCGCCGGCGCCTGGCCGCCGCCCTGTACTAGACGGGCAGCGCGAGCTGGCCGGCGTCGACCTCGGGCGCCGGCGCGTCGAAGCCGGCGACCCGCACGCCGAGCAGCCGCACCGGCCGCGGCGGCGCGTAGGCGCGCAGCAGGTCAAGCGCCACGCTGGAGACGGTCAGCGGGTCGAGCGTCGGCTCCGCGAGCGTGCGCGCGCGGGTGACCGTGGTCCAGTCGTCCAGGCGGACCTTGATCGCGATCGTCCGGCCCGGCCGCTTCAGGCCCGCGCACAGCCGCTCGGCGAGCGCGGTGAGCGCGCGCTCCTGCTCCTCGGGGTCGGCCACGTCCTCCGGGAACGTCGTCTCCCGCGACTCGCTGACCGCGACGCGCTCGAGCGTGAGCTGCTCGGCGCCGTGGAACCGCGCGCGGGCGAGCAGGTCGCGGCCGTGGTTGGGCCCGAAGCGCTCCTGCAGCAGCGCCTCGTCGGCGTTCGCGAGCTGGCCGAGCGTGGTGATGCCCATCGCGGTGAGCCGCTCGACCGTCTTGGGCCCGATCCCGGGCACGAGCCCCGGCGGCGCGGACGCGAAGCGCTCGCACGCCTGCTCGCGGCTGAGCGCGAGGAACCCGGCCGGCTTCTCGGCGTCGGAGCAGACCTTGGCGACGAGCTTGTTCGGCCCGATCCCCACCGACGCGGTGAGCCCGGTGCGCTCGCGGATCTCGGCCACGACCCGCCGCATCGCCGCGCGCGGGCGCTGCAGGTCGCTGAGGTCGAGGTACGCCTCGTCGAGCCCGACGACCTCGACGCGCTCGATGTGGTCGCGCAGCACCCCCATCACCTGCTTCGACACGGCCCGGTAGGCCTCGAAGTCGGGCGGGATGAAGATCGCCTGCGGGCACAGCCGCCGGGCCCGCGACGCGGGGATCGCCGACCCCACGCCGAACCGGCGGGCCTCGTAGCTGGCGGTCGTGACGACCGCCCGCGGCCCGGTGCCGGACACGACGACCGGCTTGCCCCGCAGCTCGGGGCGGCGCAGCAGCTCGACCGACACGTAGAACGCGTCCATGTCCAGATGCGCGATCGTGGCCACGGCCGGAACGGTACGCCCCGGACCCGACGGCAAAGGCGAACGCGCGTTCGTGGGAGCCGCCGCGCCGCGCCCGGCTCAGTGGGCGACCTGGACCGTCCCGGTCGAGCCGAACCCGAGCTTGGCCTTCGTCGCCGCGGTGAGGTCGAACTCGCGGCCGGCGACGAACGGGCCGCGGTCGATCACGCGGGTGCGCACGACGTGGCCGCGGTGGCGGAGCGTGAGCTTGGTGCCGCACGGCAGCGTCTTGTGGGCGACGCCGACGGTGCCGGGGGTCAGCGTGCCGCCGCACCCGAGCGGGTTGCCGTACAGGCCGGGCCCGTACCAGGACGCCGACGCCGAGCGGTAGGCGTTCAGGCGGCCCAGGGAGCGGGTCACGGCGGCGTTCGTCGCGTCGCCGGCGAAGCGCAGGCGCGCCGGGACCGAGCGCGACTCGTTCAGGCGCTCGACCAGGCGGAAGCGCCCGGCGGCGTCGGTGCGGTCGCGGTCGACGGTGCGCCAGCCCTTGGCGCCGCGCAGCTGGAGTGAGACGGTCCGGCCCTTCGCGGCCGGCTTCAGCGTGCCGGCCACGCGCACGGTCCGCCCGGCGGTCACGTGGCGGCGCACGGCCTTCGGGGTCACGCGCGCGGCGACGCGCACCCGCGGGCCGCCCGCGGCCGCGGGATCGGCCGACGCGGCGGTCGCCACGCCCACCGGCACCGCGCGCAGCACGCCCGAGCGCTGCAGCTTCGCGCGCACGCGGAAGCGGCCGTCGGGGCCGGTCGCGGTCTCGGCGACGCGCGCCCAGCCGTCCGCGCCGCGGACGAGCTGCTCGACGCGGACGGCGACGCCCGCCTCGCCGGAGGCCAGGCGGCCGCTCACGACGGCGGCCTGGCCGAGGCGAAGACTTCGGTCCTTCACCGACAGCGGGATCGCTGCAGCCGGCTGGGCGGGCACGGCGGCCGCGACGGGCGCGGCGACGGCGGCGTGCGTGGACAGGGTGGTCGACAGGACGCCGGCGGCCGCCACGGCGGCGGGCACGGCGCGCAGGGAGGTCTGCGGCCTCACGGGAGGTTCTCCTTGGGATCGGCGCCGGCCTACGAGGTGAGCTGTCGGGCTCGCGGGCGTCGCATCGCGACGCGCGCTACGCGGACATCAGCCCGCGATTCGCCCCGTGCCGGGTCGGGCCCGGCGGGTGGTTCCCCCGCTCGCCGCAACGGTCCGCGGCGACTCGGCTGGCTGTGGGAACAGTCGTTTCTGGTCGGAACAGCGTATCCGCGCCAAACGCCGTTCCAGCCGGACTGTGGCCCACGTCACACGGTGCGCATGGCGAGCAGCTCGGCCGCTCGCACGCCCGCCCGCGGCGTCCCGGCCAGCAGCTGCGCCGCGAGCGGGGCCATCGAGACCGCGAAGCGCTCGCCCGGATGGCGGGCGATCTGCTCCTGCCCGCGCGCGAGCAGCTCGTCGATCGTCGCGAGCAGCTCCTCCTCGTGGTTGGCCCCCGTCCCGCCGGTCGGGATCTGGCAGGCCAGCCGCGCCAGCGCGATCGGCTCGCTCGGATCGCCGCCGCGAAAGCCGGTGTACGCGGCCACGGCGGCGTGCGCCAGCACCCGCTCGCCGGCCAGCCAGCGCGTCGCCAGCGCGCCCCGGCCGGGCGGCCCGCCGAGGTCGGCCGGCGGCTCGCCGGCCAGCACCCGCTCCGCGTTCCCGCTCGCGATCGCCGCGATCGCGTCCAGCCCCAGCCCGACCTCGAGCGCGCAGCGCAGGAACGCGAGCGCCGCGTAGCGGCCCGAGCCGTACGGCATGTCGCTGGCGAACAGGATCCGCGACGGGTCGACGACCTCGTAGAGCGCGAGCAGGTCGGAGACCTGCCACCAGGAGGTGTCGAAGTACAGGTTGCGCAGCTCGTTCGCGGCCGGCCCGACCAGGCTCAGGTCGCTGATGCCGGCGTGCGCCAGGATCAGCCCCGCGCCGGGGTGCCGGCGCGCGAGCGTGACCAGATCCTCGCCCAGCGCCGGGATGCCCCGCCCCGCGTGCACGAGGACCGGCACCCGCCGCTCCTCGGCGAACGCGACGAGCGCCGCCACCGACGGGTGCGAGAGGACGAACGCGTCCGAGCGCGGATGCAGCTTGAACCCGCGCGCCCCCGCCTCCAGGCACCGGCGCGCCTCGGGCAGCGGGTCACCGGCGTTGGGGTCGATCCGGGCCAGCGGGATGAGCCGGCCGCCGGAGGCCGCCGCCTCGGCGAGGACGCGATCGTTGGCGGGCGGGTAGCCGTCGGGCTCGGCGGTCGTGAACACGATCGCGCGCCCCACGCCGGCCCGGTCCAGGCCCTCGAGCAGCTCGTCGACGGTGCCGGTGACCCCGTCGGGGTCGTTCCAGCCGGTGTGCGTGTGCGCGTCGATCCACGACGCCTCGTCGGGCAGCAGCCGCCGCATCGCGGTGAGCTGGTCGACCAGCAGGTCGTCGTAGGGGGCTCCGGGGACCGGCACGCGTTCACAGGCTACGGCTTGCCAACGCGGGGGTCGGCCATGACAATCGACCGCGTGACCAACCCCGACCGCCTCAGCGGGCTGGATGCCTCGTTCCTGCACCTCGAGCGCGGTGGCCGGGCGCCGATGCACGTGGCCGAGGTCCTCATCTTCGAGGGCGCCGCGCCGGGCTACGTCGAGCTGGTCGAGCACATCCTCTCGCGGCTGGACCTCGTGCCCCGCTACCGCCAGCGGCTCGCCGAGGTCCCGCTCGGCCAGGGACGGCCGGTCTGGGTCGACGACCCGCACTTCAACGTGCGCTACCACCTGCGCCATGCCGGCCTCCCCCACCCCGGCGACGACGCGCAGCTCAAGCGGCTGGCGGGGCGCCTGTTCTCCCAGCCGCTGGACCGCGACAAGCCGCTGTGGGAGCTCTACCTCGTCGAGGGCCTGTCGGGCGACCGCTTCGCGCTGATCGGCAAGACGCACCACGCGCTCGTCGACGGCGTGTCCGGGGTCGACATCACCACCGTCCTGTTCGACGCGACGCCCGAGCCCGCCGAGCCGCCCGCGCCGCAGACCCCGTGGGTGCCGCGCCCCGCGCCGACGCCCGCCCAGCTGCTGGCCGAGGCGCTGCTGGAGCGCACGACCGTCCCCGGCGAGATCGCCCGCGGCGTGCGCGCCGCCCTGCGCGCCCCGCGCCGAGCCGCGAAGGTCGCGTTCGAGCGCCTCACCGAGGTCGGCGCGTTCGCGAGCATCGGCCTGGAGCCGGCGCCGCCGAGCCCCTACAACGTGCCGATCGGGCCGCACCGCCGCTACGAGTGGGTCGACGCCGACCTCGCCACGTTCAAGGCGATCAAGGACACGCTCGGCGGCACCGTCAACGACGTCGTGCTGACCGTCGTCGCCGGCGCGCTCGGCCGCCACATGCGCGCCAACGGCCACCGCACCCAGGGGCTGGAGCTGCGCGCGCTCGTCCCCGTGTCGGTGCGCGGCCAGGACGACCAGCCCGGCACGCTCGGCAACCGGGTCGCCGCCGTGTGGGCGCCGCTGCCGGTCGGCGAGACCGACCCGGTCGCCGTGTTCGACCGCGTGCACGAGGCGATGGCGCACGTGAAGGCCAACCACGAGGCGGTCGGCGCCCAGACGCTCACCGAGCTGACGAACTTCGCCCCGCCGACGATCATGAGCCAGGCCGCCCGGCTGCAGGCGCGCCAGCGGTTCTTCAACGTCGTCGTCACCAACGTCCCCGGCCCGCAGTTCCCGCTCTACCTGCTGGGCCGCCGGCTGGAGCGGCTGTACCCGGTGGTGCCGCTCGCCGAGCGGCTGGCGGTGGGCATCGCGGTGATGAGCTACGACGGCCGCCTCGGGTTCGGCCTGCTCGGCGACCTCGACGCGCTGCCCGACCTGTCGGCCCTCGCGGGGATGCTCGACGAGTCGATCGACGACCTCGCGCGCGCCGCCGGCGTCCGCCGCCCGCGGCCGCGCCGGCGCGGCGCGCGCTCCGCCAACGGCCGCTTCGAGAAGGCGCCGGCCGGCCGGTGAAGCGCGTCGCCTCCGTCCTCCTGGCGATCGTGATCGCGTTCGCAGGCGCGGTCGGGATCCTGCTCGCCCTGCAGTCGCGCGACGACGCGACGCTCGACCGCCCGCCCGCGGTCAGCAGCCAGACCACGCCATGATGTGGGGCGGATGACCGACCGCACCCTGCGCCTGGCGCTGCACCAGATCAACCCGACCGTCGGCGACCTCGCCGGGAACGAGCGCAAGATCCGCGACGGGATCGCCGCCGCCCGCGAGGCCGGCGCGCAGCTGTCGCTGTTCCCCGAGCTGGCGGTCACCGGCTACCCGCCCGAGGACCTGCTGCTGAAGGAGCACTTCCTGCGCGACGCGCGCGCGGTCGTCGATCGCCTCGCCGCCGACGTCGACGACCACGTCGTGATCGTCGGCTTCCCGGAGCGCGCCGAGGACGTCTTCAACGCGGCCGCCGTGCTCTGTCGCGGCGAGGTGCAGGCGATCTACCGCAAGGTGCTGCTGCCCAACTACGGCGTGTTCGACGAGCAGCGCTACTTCCAGGTCGGCGTCGGCGGCGGGATCGTGGAGCTCGGGGACCTGCGCATCGGCCTGACGATCTGCGAGGACATCTGGGAGCCGGGCCCGCCGGCCAGCGACGAGGCGGCGGCCGGCGCGACGCTGATCGTGAACCTGACCGCCTCGCCCTACCACCTGGGCAAGGGCCACGAGCGCGAGCGGATGGTCGCCCAGCGCGCCCGCGACTCGCTGGCCGTGTTCGCGTTCTGCGCGCTGGTCGGCGGCCAGGACGAGCTGGTGTTCGACGGCCAGTCGTTCGTCTGCGACCACACCGGCGAGGTGCTGGCCCGCGCCGCGCAGTTCGAGGAGGAGATGCTCGTCGTCGACGTCGACCTCGGCGCCGGCGCCCAGGCGCGGCTGCGCGACACGTCCCACCGGCCGGGCGTGCGCCGGGCCGGCGGCGCCGCGCCGGTGCAGACGCTCGCGCGCCTCGACGCGCCCCCGCCCCGCACCGGCCCGGAGCCGGCGCCCCGCGTCGCCGAGCTGCTGGCCCCGCTGGAGGCCGAGGTGTACGCCGCGCTCGTGCTCGGCCTGCGCGACTACGTCGCCAAGAACGGCTTCCGCCACGTCGTGCTCGGCCTGTCGGGCGGCATCGACTCGGCGCTCGTGGCCGCGATCGCCGTCGACGCGCTCGGCGCCGACCAGGTGACGGCCGTGGTGATGCCGTCGCCGTACTCGTCGTCGGGCACGCAGTCCGACGCCCGCGACCTCGCGCGCGACCTCGGCATCGACTGCCTGGAGTACTCGATCGCCGAGCCGATGGAGGCCTACGACCACCTCCTGGCCGAGACGTTCGCCGGCCGCGAGCCCGACATCACCGAGGAGAACCTGCAGGCGCGCATCCGCGGGAACATCCTCATGGCGCTCAGCAACAAGTTCGGCTGGCTGGTGCTGACGACCGGCAACAAGTCCGAGATGTCGGTCGGCTACTCGACGCTCTACGGCGACATGGCCGGCGGCTTCGCGGTCATCAAGGACTGTCCGAAGACGCTCGTCTACCGGCTCGCCGAGTACCGCCGGCTGCCGCAGTCGATCATCGAGCGGCCCCCGTCGGCCGAGCTGCGCCCCGACCAGCGCGACCAGGACTCGCTGCCGCCCTACGACCTGCTGGACCGGATCCTCGAGGGCTACGTCGAGCAGGACCTGGGCCGCGAGGAGCTCGTCGCCCGCGGCCTGCCCGCCGAGGACGTCGACCGCGTGATCCGGCTCGTGGACCTGGCCGAGTACAAGCGCCGCCAGGCGCCGCCCGGCATCAAGATCACCACCCGCGCGTTCGGCCGCGACCGGCGCATGCCGATCACCAACCGCTACGGCGGCTAGCTAGGCGCGCGGCTCGCGGACGGCGATCGTCATCCGCGTGACCGCGCACAGGCGGCCCTCGTCGTCGGTGAACTCGATGTCCCAGATCCACGTGGTGCGCCCGCGGTGGCGGCGCACGCCGTCGGCGTGGATCGTGCCGCCGGTGATCGGGCGCAGGAAGTTCGTCGAGTTCGACAGGCCCTGCGGGACCAGCCCGTCGCCCATCACGCCGGCCGCCGTGCCGAACGAGGCCAGCGACTCGGCCATCGACGCGTACACGCCGCCGTGGACGAGGCCCATGGGCTGCTTGACGGCGTCGCGCACGGCGACGGTCGCCCGCACGCGCTCGTCGGTGATCTCGACGATGTCGAGCCCGTACAGGGCGTCGAAGCCCTTCTCCCATGGGACGACCGGTTCCGGCATCATGCGGGCGGCACGATAGCGGGGGTGCGTGTACTAGCCTTGCCCCGCTCGTGAGCCCCCTCGACGATCTCACCCCAGACCAGCGCGCGGTCCTGCAGCTCCTGCTCAAGCAGGGCAAGAGCTACGCGGAGCTGGCCGCGCTGCTGAAGATCGACCCGGAGGCCGTGCGCCAGCGCGCGATCGGCGCGATCGCGGCGCTCGGCCCGGAGCTGGACGAGGGCGACCGCGGGGCCCTGACCGACTGGCTGCTGGGCCAGCTCGACGACGAGGGCCGCGCCGCGACGCTCGAGCTGCTGACCGAGTCCCCGGCGGCGCTGGAGTGGGCGGAGGCGATCGGCGAGCGGCTGCGGGCCGAGGGGCTGGAGCCGCGCGGCGAGCTGCCCGCGAGCGAGGCTCAGGCGCCCGAGCCGACCCCCGAGCCCGAGCCCGAGCCGCAGGCCGACGAGCCCGAGGAGACGGTCGACGCCGAGCCCGTGCCCGAGGCGCCCGAGCCGGAGGCCGAGGAGCGCGAGCCGGAGGCCGAGGAGGAGCCCACGCCGCTGCCCGGCTTCGCCCCCACCGACGGCGACGGCACGCGCCCCTCGCGCCTGGGCGGCGTGCTGCTGATCGGCGGCCTCGTCGTCGTGATCGTCGTCGTCGCGGTGATCCTGCTCGGCGGAGGCGACGACGACGGACCCTCCACCGCCACGCAGACGCAGGCGACCGCGACCCAGGCGACCGACCGGACCACGCCCACGAACGGCGAGCTGACCGTCGAAGCGCAGGTCAACATGCGCGCCCCCGGCGGCGGCGACGCGCTCGGCGTCGCCCAGATCATCACCGACGGCACCACCCGGGGCGTGAGCGTCACCGCCGAGGGGCTGGAGCCCAACGGCGACAACGACCGCTACGCGCTGTGGCTCACCGGCGGGCCCGGCGGGAAGGCGTACCTCCTCGGCTTCTCGACCACCGCGGTGGGCGAGAACGGCCGCTTCGGCGGCTCGGCGGAGCTGCCCGAGGACGCCGACGACTACCGCCGCATCGAGCTGTCGCGCGAGACCCGCAACGAGCCGCGCAAGCCGACCGAGGTCGTGCTGCGCGGGTCGATGAAGTCCTAGCCGGCGCCGAGCTCGCCGGCGATCGCGTCGAGCGCCGACCGCAGCTGCCGGCGGGCCGAGCGCCACGCCAGCGGCGCGCCCAGGCGCGACGCGCCCCGCAGGCCCATGCGCTGCTCCAGCTCGATCCGCGTCCCGCCGTCCTGCGGCGCCAGGCGCACCTCGACCTCGTGCGCGGTGAAGACGCGCTCGAACGGCGTCCCGGCCACCTCCAGGGCCCACGCGCGCCGGCGCGGGCGGTCGTCGGCGGTCACGCGCTGGTCGGCGCGCACCTCGCGCCCGTGGCTGCTGCGCAGCACGAGCGTGAAGCCGCGGCCGCTGACGCCCTCGACCCGGACGGCGCGCGGCCACCAGCGCGGCAGCTGATGCGGGTCGCCGACGAGCCGCCACACCTCCGCCGGCGGGGCGGGCACGCTGCGGCCGACGCGCGCGGTCGGCACGGCTACTCGGTCTCGTCGCGCAGCAGCGAGAGCACGTCGTACCCGGCCAGCCGCTCGCGGCCGGGCAGGAACGCCAGCTCGAGCAGGAACGTGCAGGCGACGACCTCGCCCCCGGCCTTCTCGACGAGCTCGCACAGGGCGCGGGCCGTGCCGCCGGTGGCCAGCAGGTCGTCGTGGATCAGCACGCGGTGGCCGGCGCCGATCGCGTCGGTGTGCACCTCAAGGCGGTCGACCCCGTACTCCAGCTCGTAGGCGACGCTGAGCGTCTCGCGCGGGAGCTTGCCCGGCTTGCGGGCCAGCACGAACCCGGCGCCCAGCTCCGAGGCCAGCGCCGGCCCGAACAGGAAGCCGCGCGCCTCGGCGGCGAGCACGTGGAACGGCGCGTACGGGCGCGACAGGTCGGCCAGGCCGCGCACGGCGGCGCGGAAGCCCTCCGGCGAGGCCAGCAGCGGCGTGATGTCGCGGAAGCCGACCCCGGGCTTGGGGAAGTCGGGCACGTCGCGGATCAGCGCGCGCAGCTCCTGCGGGGTCATGTCGGGGCTCACTTCACGAGCGTGCGCAGGTCGCGCACGAGCAGCAGGTGCTTGAGGTGGCTGGTCACGGCGGCGAGGTTCTCCAGCGCCTCGATCGCCTCCTTGCGGCGCTGGGGATTGCGCGAGCGCAGCGCCGGGGCGAGGATCTGCTGCAGCAGCGCCGCCTCGCGGTCGGCCGACGTGCGGAACACGCGCAGGTTGCGCCCCCCGACGCCGTAGCGGGCCAGCTCGGTCACCGCCCGCACGATCTCGCGCTCGGTCTCGTCGTAGTACGTGGTCCCGCCGCGCGTCTCGCCCTTGATCACGCCGTAGTCCTCGAGCTCGCGCACGAGCGCCGGGTCGGCGCGCGTCTCCTCGACGACGTCCTCCAGCGAGTACAGCGGGCCGCGCTCGCTGACGCTCACCGACGCGCGGCGCGTGGCCCGGCGCCCGCCGTCGGGCCCGGTCGCGGGCACCGGCGTGTCCGCGGCCCGCCCGGCGGCCAGCTCCTGGCGGATGACCCGCAACGGCAGGAACTCGTCGCGCTGCAGGCGCAGGATCGTGCGCAGGCGCTGCACGTCGGACGGCGTGTAGAGCCGGTAGCCGCCCGGCGTGCGCCGCGGCGACAGCAGCTTCTGGTCCTCGAGGTAGCGGATCTTGGAGATCGAGATGTCGGGGAACTCCTGCTCGAGGGCCTTCGTGACCGCCCCGATCGTCATCGCCTTCTCGCGCTGGCGCTCGGATCGGCCTCCCGGCTCCTCGCCGGCCTGGGGCAGGTCCTCCATCTCTGGGCCTTCCACGAGCGTCACCGCTGGAGGAAGGTCAGCTTGTACTTGCCGATCTGCAGCTCGTCGCCGTCTTCGAGGCGGTGCGACTCGATCCGCCGCCGGTTCACGTAGGACCCGTTGAGCGAGCCGAGGTCGTCGAGGTACAGATCGCCGCCGCGGCGCACGAGCAGCGCGTGGTCGCGCGAGACCGTCACGTCGTCGAGGAAGACGTCGGAGTCGGGCCGCCGGCCGATCGTCATGCGGTCGCGGTCGAGCGGAAAGGACTCGCCGACGCGCCCGCCGCCGGAGCGGATCACGAGCACGGGGCCGTGCTCGGCGGCCGACTCGAGGTCGACGGGGATCAGCTCGCCGGTGTCGCCGACCCGGTAGGTGGCCGTGACGGGGTCGCCGCCGCGGTTGGGCTCGGCGGCGCCCAGGAACGCACCGCACTTCTGGCAGTAGTTGGCTCCGTCCGCGTTGACGAAGCCGCATTCGGGGCAGTGCAGCGCCATCGGGGATCCCTTCCGGCCGGCGCGGCCCGTCAGACCCCGGGCTCGTCGCCCGTGCGGCCCGCGAGGATGTCGGTCAGGCGCCGGACGTCATCGCCGGTGATGACCTCCTCCCCGCCCTCGTGCTTCTTGCGCAGGCGGTTGACCAGCTCGGCACGGAGGATGTCGATCTTGCCGTGCAGGATCCGCCGCTTGTACGAGATGTCGACCTCCTCCTCGGTCAACTGCTGGATGAGGTCCTTGAGTTCCTGATCGGAGAGCGAACCGAGGTCGGGGAAGGTGTCCATGAGGTGACTCCTACCAAAGCGGGGAGGTCGAGGGCCGGGAGCATAGCCCATTCCCCCAGAGGGTCAAGCTGACCTTGAGGGTTGGCGCAACTGCCGCACGGCAGAGGCTCCGTAGAGGACGGTTGCCCAGATCGACAGCGCCAAACCCACGTACAGCAGCCATCTCGCGACGTCCTCGACGCCGCACAGAGCCAGGAACACGGCGCCCATGAGCGGCCACACCGACCAGCGGCCCGGCCAGTTGATGCGGATCTCCACGCCGCGCCGCACGAGCGGCGGCCCGGCGAGCAGCATGAGCGCCTCCCGCCCGGCGAGCACGTACAGCCCCCACCGCGGCAGCAGCTCGAAGTGCCAGCAGACGACGACGCCGGACAGGATGATGAGGCGGTCGACGACCGGGTCCAGGAGCGCGCCCATCCGGCTGTACTGGCCGGTCACGCGCGCCGCGATGCCGTCGGCGTAGTCCCCGAGCGTGATGACGCCGAACAGGATCGCCGGCAGCGCGTCGGTGCCCCCGTCCGAGGTGAACGCGAGCACGAGGAACACCGGGATCAGCGCCGCGCGGACGTAGACGATCGCGTTGGGGATCGTCCACGGGCGCAGCGGCTGCCCCGGCAGCGTCTGCGGCGGCGGCGGACCCGAGCGGTCCAGCCCGCTCAGGCGGCGGAAGGTCAGGGGAGGCTTGCCCACAGCTCCGCCACCGCGGGGCCGCCCCCGCGCAGCGGCACGCCGCCCTCGTGGTCGACGCGCCCGCGGCGGATCTGCGCCTCGGCCCGCCCGGACTCCAGCGCCCGCTTGCCGACCGTCAGCCGCAGCGGGCAGCCCAGCAGCTCGGCGTCGGCGAACTTCTCGCCGGGGCGCAGCGGGCGGTCGTCGAGCAGCACCGACAGCCCCTCGGCCTCGACCTCGGCGGCCAGCGCCTCCGCCGCCTCCAGCTCGGCCTCCCCGCCCAGCGCGACGACGTGCACGTCCCACGGCGCCAGCGCCCGCGGCCACGAGATCCCGTGCTCGTCGGCGTACTGCTCGATCGCGGCGGCGGCGATGCGCGCCGGCCCGATGCCGTAGCAGCCCATCCAGATGTGCTGCTCGGTGCCGTTCTCGTCGAGGTACGTCGCGTTCAGCGGCACCGAGTAGCGCGTGCCGAGCTTGAAGATGTTGCCGACCTCGATCGCCGGCTCGATGCGGATCGGGTGGCCGTTCACCGTGTCGCCCTCGACGACCGTGCGGACGTCGAGGCGCTCGCCCTCCGGCACGTCGATGACGACGTGGTAGTCGGGCCGGTTGGCGCCGACCACGTAGCGGCCCGGCGCGACGGCCGCGTCGAGGATCAGCTCGACGCCGTCCCTCGGCCCCATGTACCCGCCCACGAGGCCGTGGTCGGCCAGCTCGTCGTCGTGCGCCGGGCGGAACGGCTCGCGCAGCGCGTTGCGCAGCTTCACGTCGTTGACGCGGTGGTCGCCGCGGACCATCACGAGGATCAGGCCGCGCTGCTCGGTCACGATCGGGAACGCCTTCAGCAGCGCGCCCGGATGCACGTCGAGCGCCTCGGCCAGCGCCTCGATCGTGCTGGCCCCCGGCGTGTGCAGCTCGCCCTGGATGTGGTCGGGCAGCGGCGGCACCGGCTGCGGCTCGGCGGTCGCCACCTCGACGTTGGCCGCGTACCCGGGCGCGAGCGCGATGTCGTTCTCGCCCGCCGGCGACGGCGCCATGTACTCGTGCGCCCCGACGCCGCCCATCATCCCGACGTCGGACTCGACCGCGTACCACTCCAGGCCGCAGCGGTCGAAGATGCGGTCGTAGGCGCGCGCGTGCTTCTCGTAGCTGACCTCCATCCCGGCCTGGTCGCGGTCGAACGAGTACGAGTCCTTCATGATGAACTCGCGCGTGCGCAGGACCCCGGCGCGCGGGCGCGGCTCGTCGCGCTCCTTGACCTGGATGTGGTACAGCGAGAACGGCAGGTCGCGGTAGCTGCGCACGACCTGGGCGGCGTGCGTGGTGACCGTCTCCTCGTTCGTCATCGACAGCACGAGGTCGGCGCCCTTGCGGTCCTGGAGCTTGAACAGCTCCTCGCTGGAGTAGCGGCCGGTGCGCTTCCACAGCTCGGCCGGGACGAGCACCGGCATCATGACCTCCTGGGCCCCGATGCGGTCCATCTCCTCGCGCACGATCTGCGCGGCCTTCTGGTGCACGCGCCAGCCCGCGGGCAGCCACGACCAGATGCCGCTGCCGATCTGGCGGATCAGCCCGGCGCGGACCATGAGCTTGTGGGACAGCGCCTCGGCGTCGGCGGGCGGCTGGCGCTCGGTGGGAAGGAAGAGCTGCGACTGTCGGTGCATCGAGCCCGACAGCCTACGGCGTCGGGTCGCGGCGGGCGATCAGGCGCGGGTGAAGCGGCGGCCGGCGACGGGCGAGACGGCCTCGTCGATCGGCGTCGGGACGTCGTCGGCGGCGTCGGCCTCCTCGCGCGCCTTCTCGGCCTCGAGCGCGGCGAGGCGCTCCGGCGTCATCGCCGTGGCGTCCTCCTCCTCGGCCAGCCACGCGGCCGCCTCGGCGGCGGCCCGCTCGTCGCGGACGACCTGCTTGCCGGCCGCGTAGTAGCGGTCGATCTCGGCGAACAGCTCGTCGACGAGGCGCTCGGTCGGCACCTTCTTCAGCGGCTCGCCCTTGGAGTAGATCATCCCCATGTCCTTGGCCCCGGTGATGCCGAAATCGGCGTGGCGCGCCTCGCCGATCCCGTTCACCGCGCAGCCCAGGATCGAGACCTCGATCGGGTCCTCGTAGGCCTCCAGGCGCCGCTCGACCTCGGCGACGACCGAGTCCATGTCGAACTGCAGGCGCCCGCAGGTCGGGCAGGCGATGAGCACCGGGCCCTTCTCGCGCAGCTTCAGCGCCTTGAGGATCTCCCAGCCGACCTTGACCTCCTCCTCGGCGTGGAAGGTCGACAGCGAGATGCGGATCGTGTCGCCGATGCCGTCGGCCAGCAGCGTGCCGAGGCCGACCGCGCTCTTCAGCGAGCCCGACCACTTCGTGCCCGCCTCGGTGACGCCGAGGTGCAGCGGGTACGGGATGCGCTCCGACAGCAGCCGGTTGGAGGCGATCGTGTTCGGCACCGACGTCGACTTCATCGAGACCTTGAAGTTCGTGAAGTCCAGCCGCTCCATCAGCTCGACGGTCTCGACGGCGGCGGTTACGAGCGCCTCGACCGGGTTGGTGTACTCGAGCTCGCGCAGGTGCTTGGGCAGCGAGCCGGAGTTGACGCCGACGCGGATCGGCGTGCCCTTCTCCTTGGCCTTGGCGATGACCTCGGCGACCTTGTCGGGCCCGCCGATGTTGCCGGGGTTGATCCGCACGCAGTGGGCGCCGGCGTCGAGCGCCTTGAGCGCCAGCGTGTGGTTGAAGTGGATGTCGGCGATCACCGGGATCGGCGACTCGCGCACGATGGTCTTCAGCGCCTCGACGTCCTGCTCGCGCGGCACCGCGCAGCGCACGATGTCGGCGCCCGCCTCGGCGACGCGGCGGATCTGGGCCATCGTCGCCTGCAGGTTGGCGGTCTCGGTCTTCGTCATCGTCTGGACCGCGACGGGCGCGCCGCCGCCCACAGGCACGGATCCGACGTGGATCTGTCGCTCGGAAGCCATCTGGCCCCTCAGTCTATGAACATAGGCTTGGGGCGCCCGTGAACGTCTACTCCACCGCCCGCGGCCCGCTGGCCCGCCTCGCCGAGCCCGTCGCGCAGCGTGCGCGCGCGGCCCGTCACCGGCGGTTCCTGGCGCTCACCGGCGTGACGCCGCAGACGCGGATCGTCGACGTCGGCTGCGGCGCCCTGGGCCTGCGCGGCCTGGCGCCCGAGCTGGACGTCACCGGCGTGGACGTCGTGGACCGGCCCGACTACCCGGGGCCGTTCGTGCGCGCGGACGCGACGCGGCGGCTGCCGTTCGCCGACGGCGAGTTCGACCTCGCCTACTCCTCCAGCGTCGTCGAGCACCTCGCCCCCGCCGACCGGCCCGCGTACGCGGCCGAGCTGCGCCGCGTCGCGCGCGGCTGGTGGGTGCAGACGCCGGCGTTCTCGTTCCCGGTCGAGCCGCACGCGCTGCTGCCGTTCGCGCACTGGCTGCCGGTGGGCCTGCGCCGGCGCTACTGGCGCCTGGGCGCGGCCGGGTCGTGGGAGGAGATCGCGCTGCTGCGCCGCCGGGAGCTGGCGGCCCTGTTCCCGGGCTCGGCGATCGTGGCCGAGCGCCTGGGGCCGCTCACGAAGTCCTGGATCGCAGTGCGCGCCGGGTGACGCCGGTGGTGCAGGCGCGCAGCGGCGTCGTGTAGTAGGCCGACATGAGCCGGCCGGGGCGCTCCTCGTGGTCGTTGCCGGCGAGGTGGCCGTACTCGTGGACGACGACCGTGCACAGCTTCGGCCAGTCGAACTGGGCGCGCGGGTTGAGCTGGATCGTGCAGTCGCCGTTGTTGGCGGGATCGCCGTAGGGGTCGCCGCTGCGCGTCGACCACGTGGAGATCGCGTTCACCTCGCGGGACTGGCGCTTCCAGGAGACCTCGATCCGCCCGCCGCACGGGTCGACGCCCCAGTACGCGCGGGCGATGTCCTGGGCGGTGCGCACGGCCGGCGAGTCGACCGCGAAGCGGTTGGGGTTCGAGCGCGTGTCCGAGCCCGCGACGGCGGCCCCGGCCAGGAGCCCGCCGACGACGGCGAGCAGGCCGAGCGCGACGGAGACGATGCGTGAGTGGCGTCCCACGCCCCGTGTCAATCGGATGGTTCGAACACGAGTTGACCCCGCGGTCAGCGCGATGACACGCCCGGGTCGACCGGCGGCGCGGTCGGGGCGCGGCGAGTGAGCGGGGCGCGCGAGATCTCCCGCCGCGGCGGGCTGTCAGGCCTCGGCATTGCGGGCGGCTACCCACCCGCGGCGCGTGTCAGTCGGCGTACATCGCGGCGATCTCGTCGGCGTAGCGCTCGAGGATCGGGCGGCGGCGCAGCTTCATCGTCGGGGTCAGCTCGGGGCCGCCGGGCAGCCAGTCGCCGCGCACCACGTGGAAGCGCTTGATCTGCTCGATGCGCGACAGCTTGGCGTTCGCCTTCTCGACGGCGTGCGCGACCGCGTCCACGACGTCGGGCTGCTCGGCCAGCGCGGCGAGGTCGCCGGCCTCGATCCCGCGCTGCGCGGCCCAGGCGGGCGCGAAGTCGCTGTCGAGGACGATCAGCGCCGTGTTGAAGGGCCGGCCGTCGCCGATCACGGCGGCCTGCCCGATCAGCGGCGACGACGCCTTCAGCGTCGCCTCGATGTTGGCCGGCGACATGTTCTTGCCGGCCGCATTGATGATGATCTCCTTCTTGCGGTCGACGATCCGCACGTAGCCGTCCTCGTCGATCTCCGCGATGTCGCCGGTGTGCAGCCAGCCGTCCGCGTCGATCGTGTCGCGCGTCTGGTCGGGCCGGTTGCGGTAGCCGAGCATCACGACCGGGCTGCGCACGAGCAGCTCGCCGTCCTCGGCCAGCTTCACCTCCACCCCGGGCTCCGGCGGGCCGACCGTGCCGATCTTGATCCGCCCGGGCGGGTTGACGCAGCCGGCGCCGGTGGTCTCCGACATCCCCCACAGCTCGGCGACCGGGATCCCGATCGCGTGGAAGAACTCCAGGACCTCGACGGGCGTCGGCGCGGCGCCGACGTTGACGGCCTCGGCGCGGTCGAACCCGAGCTGGGCGCGCAGCGGCGCGAAGATCGCCGCGTCGGCGCGCGCCCACGCCTCCTCCAGCTCGCCCGGGACGGGCTGCCCGGCCTGCTGCAGGCGCACGCGCCGCAGCGACGCGTCGAGCGCGCCCTGCACGGCCGCGCGCTCGTCGTCGGGCTTGGCCGCGATCATCGCCTCCAGGCCGGCCTTCAGCTTCTCCCAGATCCGCGGCACGGCGAAGAACCACGAGGGACGCACCTCGGGCAGGTAGGCGACGATCTGGCGCGGGTCGTGGCAGCAGGTGACCTGCAGGCCGTACGCGATCGGCAGGTAGTGGTGGGCGACCCGCTCGGCCACGTGCGCGGCCGGCAGCCACGAGATGACCCGCCCGTCGCCGGGCATCGGGATCAGCTCGGTGACGGTCGCGACCGCGCTCATCACGTTGCGGTGGCACAGCTGCACGCCCTTCGGCGGCCCGGTCGTGCCGGACGTGTAGATGAGCGTGACGACGTCCTCGGGCTCGATCAGCGCGACCGACGCGTCCGGGTCGAACTCGGGGTCGGCGTGGGCGAGCACGTCGGCCAGCGGGGTGCAGCCGGCGGGCGGCCGGTCGCCGTCGACGACGATCACGTGCTCGAGGCCGGGCAGGTCGGCGCGCGCGCTGAGCGCATTGGGCAGCAGGCTCGTCTCGGCGATGAGGACCCGCGCGGCCGCGTCCTCGACCACGAACCGGATCTGCTCGGGCGCCGACGTCGTGTAGATCGAGAACGGCGTGGCGCCGAGCGTCATCGCCGCGAGGTCGGCGACGTGGAACTCGGGCCGGTTGGTGAGGAGCAGCGCGACGGTGTCGCCGCGGCGCACGCCCAGGCGCGCGAGCCCGGCGGCGAGCGCGTCGACGCGCTCGCGCAGCTCACGCCACGTCCACTCGCTCGCCCCGCCCTGCGTGCGCACCGCGACGGCGTCCGGGCGCTCGTCGGCGGTGATGCGAAACGCCTCCGCGACGGTCGCGGCGCCCAGCGCGCGCGGACGCGGGAACGCGCTCGTCTGCTCCATTGCTCCTCCTCCCAGGGCCGCGGGTGGCCCCCTTCGGTGGGAGGCTAACGGATGTCGAAGCCCTCGCCCGTCAATCGGCCGATGTCGTTCGTCAGGCCGAGCACGAACAGCATCGCGACGAGCGCGAAGCCGACGAACCCGGCGCGCTCCATCACCGAGAACGGGATCGGCCGGCCGCGGACCTTCTCCGCCACCGCCCAGAAGATGTGGCCGCCGTCGAGCGGCAGGAACGGGAACAGGTTGATCACCGCCAGCGACAGCGAGATCAGCGCGAGGATCTCGATCGCGCGGGTGACGTCGAAGCTGAACGCCTGCCGCGTCGCCTCGTAGGAGCCGACGACGCCGGAGACCTCCTCGCGCGCCTGGGAGTCGTAGAAGAGCTTGCCGATCGTCTCGACCGTGAGGCGCGTGACGTTCCACATGCCCTCCGCGCTCTGGAGGGCGGCCTCCCCCGCCGGCAGCTTCACGTACGGCATGTCGTAGTCGTCCGGGTAGCCGTAGGAGAAGCCGATCCGGTTGCGCCCGAGCTCGCCGTCGTAGAACGGGCGGATGCGCAGGGTCTGCTCGCGCCCGTCGCGCTCGACCACGACCGTGGCGGGCGTGGAGGCCAGGCAGCCGTCGGTCTGCGGCCCGTCGCAGCGGTGGCGGCCGATCGCGACCGAGAAGCGCCGCGGGTCGCTGACGCCGTCGATCGAGACGATCCGGTCGTCGGGGCGCAGCTGCCCCTGGGCGGGGGTGTCCGCCTCGACGGCCTGCACCGCGCGGGCCTGCATCGGGTCGGGGTCGCCCTGGCCCTTGAACACGAACAGGCCCCAGATCAGCAGGAACGCGATGAGCAGGTTCACGGCCGGCCCGGCGGCGATGACGACGATCCGCTTCCACACGGGCTGGCGGTAGTAGGCGCGGTGGGCGATCTCCGGCGGCAGCTCCTCCGCCGGGTTCATGCCGGTGATCTTCACGTAGCCGCCCAGCGGGATCGGGCCGATCCCGTAGGTCGTCTCCCCGCGCTGGAACTTGGCCAGCATCGGCCCGAAGAACAGCGAGAACTTCTCGACGCGCATCCCCACGGCCTTGGCCGCGGCGAAGTGGCCGAGCTCGTGGAGGATGATCAGCAGCGCGAAGCCGACGAACGCCAGGACCCACGACATCAGACGCGCGCCTCCACCAGGGCCGAGGCGGCGCGGCGGGCGGCGCGGTCGGCCTCGTAGAGCGACTCGAACGCGCGCACCGGCTCGGCGCCGAGCTGGTCGAGCGTCTCCTCGATCACCGCCGGGATGCCCAGGAACGGCAGGCGGCCGGCGAGGAACGCGTGCACGGCGATCTCGTTGGCGGCGTTCAGCACGCACGGCGCAGTGCCGCCGGCGACCGCCGCCTCGCGGGCCAGGCGCAGGCACGGGAACGCGTCGACGTCGACCGGCTCGAACGTGAGCTGGCCGACCTCCTCCAGGCGCAGGCGGCGCGACGGCAGCGGCGCGCTCTCGGGATGGTGCAGCGCGTAGGCGATCGGGATCCGCATGTCCGGGTGGCCCAGGTGCGCGAGGCTGGCGCCGTCGACGAGGTCGACGAGCCCGTGCACGATCGACTGCGGGTGCACGACGACGTCGATGCGCTCGTAGGGCGTCCCGAACAGGTGGTGGGCCTCCATGACCTCGAGGCCCTTGTTCATCAGCGTGGCCGAGTCGATCGTGATCTTGCCGCCCATCGACCAGGTCGGATGCCGCAGCGCCTCCTCGACGGTCACCTCGGCGAGCTGGGCGCGCGTGCGCCCGCGGAACGGGCCGCCGGAGGCGGTGATGACGAGCCGCTCGACCGCGCCGACCGGGAGGCCGGCCATCAGCTGGTGCAGGGCGGTGTGCTCGGAGTCGACGGGGATCAGCCGCGCGCCGGTGGCCTCCGACAGCGCGGTCACCAGCTCGCCGCCGACGACGAGCGACTCCTTGTTGGCCAGCGCCAGGTCGATCCCCTCGCCGAGGGTGGCGACCGTCGGCCCCAGGCCGGCGGAGCCCACCAGCGCGTTGAGGACGAGGTCCGCGCCGGAGGACACGACGAGCTCGACGAGCCCCTGGGCGCCGACGAGCACCTCGCCGTCGGTCCACGCCTCGGACGCGCGCGCCCCGGCGTCGGGGTCGGCGAGCGCGATGCGGCGCACGCCGAGCGCCCGCGCCTGCTCCACGAGCGTCTCCCAGGAACGCTCCGCGGACAGGCCGACGACCTCCAGCTCGCCACCCGAGCGCTGGACGACGTCGAGCGCCTGGGTGCCGATGGAGCCGGTCGATCCGAGGATGAGCAGACGGCGGGGCATGTCAGCCCAGGGTAGGCGTCCGGCCGTAGGATGGCGCGATCGTCGACCTGCGCTCCGACACCGTGACCCGCCCGGGCAAGGCGATGCGCGCGGCGATGGCGGCCGCCCCGGTCGGCGACGACCAGTTCGGCGAGGACCCGACGGTCGCGGCGCTGCAGGAGCGGGTGGCCGCGCTGCTGGGCAAGGAGGCGGGGCTGTTCGTGCCCTCCGGGCACATGGCCAACCAGCTCGCGCTGAAGCGGTACTGCCGGCACGGCGACGACGTGATCGTCGGCCGCGAGGTGCACGCGGTGTGGCACGAGACCGGCGCGGCGGCGGCGCTGTCGGGCGTCCAGTTCACCGAGATCGGCGCCGACGGGCGGTTCACCGCCGACGAGCTGGCCGCGGCGATCCGGCCGCGCGGGCACCTGCTGCAGCCGCCGACGACGCTCGTCGAGGTCGAGGCCACGCACAATCGCATGGGCGGCCTCGTGTGGGACCGCGAGGAGCTCGAGGCGGTGGGCGCCGTGGCGCGCGAGCGCGGCGTGGCGAGCTACCTGGACGGCGCGCGGCTGCTGAACGCCGCGGTCGCCCGCGGCGACGACCCGGCCGCGCTGGCGGCGCCGTTCGACCTCGTCTCGATCGCGCTGTCCAAGGGCCTGGGCTGCCCGGTCGGCTCGGTGCTGGCCGGCTCGCGCGCCGACGTCGCGGCGCTCCTGCGCTGGCGGCGGATGCTCGGCGGCGCGATGCGCCAGGCCGGGATCGTGGCGGCGGCCGGCCTGTACGCGCTCGACCACCACGTCGACCGGCTCGCCGAGGACCACGCCAACGCGAAGCTGATCGCCCGCCGGCTGGCGGAGGTCGACGGCGTCCTGCTCGACCCGGACGCGGTCGAGACGAACATCGTCGTGCTGCGCCTCGCGCCCGGGGCGCCGGACGCGGACACGGTCGTGGCGCGCGCCGCCGAGGCCGGCGTCCTGGTGATGGCGTTCGCCGCCCGGACGGTCCGCGCGGTGACCCACCTCGACGTGACGCGCGCCGACTGCGAGCGCGCGGCCGAGGTGCTCGCCGAGGCGATCGCCGGCTGACGACCGGGGGTCGGACAGCCGGCCCCGGCCCTGGGGATGATTCTGGGGTTGCCGCCGCTCCGGGAGCGTTGAACCATTGCGCCCCGCATGGAGGCTGGAGTGCACGGACGGTGGCTGCGGCGCACGGTCGCGGCCGGCGCGGTCGGGCTCGCGGCCGCCGTGGGCCTCGCCGGGTCCGCGGCCGCGGCCGGCGGGCTGCGGATCGTCGCGCCCGCGGACGACGCGCTGATCACGGGGTCCTCGGTCGAGGTGCGCGTCCACGCCGGCGACGGCGTGCGGGTCGGCAAGGTGCTGGCGGCCGGCGCGCGCGGGCGCGACGTGACCGCTCGCCTGCGCCCCGCCGGGCGCCATCACCGCAGGCTGCGCCTGCGCGTCGGGCGCGACCTGACGCCGGGGCCGAACACCGTGTTCGTGCGCGGCCGGCTGCCCTCGGGGCGCGAGACGACGGTCGCGCGCACGTTCACGGTCGCCCGGCCCCGCGCCGGGATGCTGCGCGTGCGCGCGCCGCGCGGGGCCGTGCGCGCCGCTCCGGTGCCGGTCTCGCTGCGGCTGCTCGGCGACGGGTCGCGGCTGCGGGTGCGCCTCAACGGCCACGACGCCTTCGGCGCGTTCGACGAGCGGCGCGGCCGGCGCTGGACCGCGCGCCTGGCCCGCAACGACGGCCTGCGCTTCGGCCTCAACCGCCTCGCCGTCACCGCCTACGACCCGAAGCGCGGGACCTACCAGCGCGACGTGCGCACGTTCCGCGTCCGCCGGACCGCCCCGCTCGTCGGCGCCGGCCCCGATCGCGTCGCCCGCGTGGGCGACGCGGTGCGCCTGGCGGGCCAGGCCCGGCCCGCCCGCCGCGGTGACCGCGTCAGCATGCGCTGGCGGATCGTCGCCCGCCCGGCCGGCTCGCGGGCGCGGCTGATCGGCGCCCGCAGCGCGCGCCCGCGCCTCGTGCCCGACGTCGCCGGCCACTACCGCATCCAGCTCCACGCGCGCGAGCACCCGCGGCCGCGGGCCACGGCGCGCACGTCCCAGGCGCCCGCGACGCCGACCGACCCGCCGGCCACCACGCTCGACCCGCCCGCGACCACGATCGACCCGCCGCCGGTGGTCCCGCCGCCCGCGACGACCGTCGACCCGCCGCCGATCGTCCCGACCCAGCCGATCACGCCCGGCTGCCCGCCGTCGACCACCCCGCTGGGCCCGACCCCGCCCGACCAGGCCGGCGCGCCCGGCGGCCCGATCCCGCCCTCGGAGGCCGGCGATCCCGGCGGTCCCACCCCGCCCGTCCAGGGCGGCGGCCCCACCCCGCCCGCCGACTCCGGGTGCGTCGTGCCCGCGCTCGAGCTCAAGCCCGGCAAGGACACGCTCGACCTGGCCGCCCAGCCGGCCGGGCTGCCGCAGATCCCCGTCTCGACCACCACCGACGACACCAGCCCGGTCATCACGGTCGGCGACACGCAGTACCCCATGAACGCGCCGCAGGGCCAGCAGATCCAGCTGCTGATCCTCGACGGGACGACGCTGCAGCCCGACGCCGTCAACTTCCCCAACGGCGCGTACAACCAGTCGTTCTCCGGCACCGTCGAAGGCGTCGCCCAGCTCCAGGCCGTCGTGAAGAGCATCCCGAGCGACGACGTGGTGATCGCCAGCGGGACCGGTCGCGCGTGTTGCACGGACGTGATCGCGGTGGGCGAGCTCGCGGCCGCCCTGGAGATGATCGGCGCGACCTTCGAGCTCGGCGTCGGCCAGGGCGGCGTGCTTCAGACCCTCTCGAGCGGGCTGTGGTCGGTGATCGGCGCGACCGACCTCGATCCCGGCCAGGCCCACCAGCTCATGGGCCTCACGCAGTCCGGACAGACGTGCGCGGGCGGCTCCCCGGTCTGCCCCGGCGAGATGCACGGGTTCTTCCGCCTGGGCAGCGACGGCCAGTACACGTTCGCGTGGGCGCCGACGTACCTGACGTTCGACACCCAGCCCGACGGCAGCGCGACCACGAACGCGATCACGGTCGCCGGCCAGACGTATGCCTCCGATCCGGGGGCGATCCCCGCCGGAAGCTGGGGCTACCAGCTCCTGTGGCTCGACGCCGACACGCTGCAGTTCCGCGGGAACTTCACCTACGCCGCGCAATCGGTCGCCAACCCGTTCGTCGGCCAGCCGGGCGTGTGGGAGAAGCTCGCGTCGCTGGGCCCGTTCTCCGCCCCGCCCGCGGTCCTGAGCTCGCAGCTGCAGCAGATCGCCGCCGACCCGACGCCGGGGTTCATCGTGCTGACCACGATCGGCCAGCCGGCCGAGATGCAGCTCTGGACCGGATCGGGCGGCGACAACCCGCCCGGCCAGGACTGGATCAACGGGTCCATGGGCGGCTTCCAGCCCAACGACCTCTGGGCGATGGTCGCGATGGCGCTCGAGACGTTCGGCGGCAACCCGTACGCCATCCTCGGTCCCGCGGGCACCCCGCCCGCCGGCACCGAGCTGCTCAGCGGGGACGCGAACTTCAACGTCGGGCTCTCGACGACGCCGGTCGGCCCGTACACGCTGGTCGGGGTCGCCGGGCTCGACGAGCTCGGCCCCAACCAGGGCGCCGAGCTCGCGACCGCCGTCGTCAACGCGATCCCCGGCGCGTCCCAGTCCGACAAGGTCTCGTCCAACCGCATCGTCGGGACGCTGCGCCGCAACCGCCAGGGCCTGCTCGTGCCCGCGGCGACCGGCTCCCCCGAGCTCGACGTGTCGCCGCAGCAGTTCGACGCGGGCCTCACGGCGCTGCTCGCGCAGCCGGCGCAGCCGTTCCCGACGCTCGCCGAGATGGGGCCGGCCACGGCGGCGGCCATGCAGTACCTCTTCGACAACCTCGACTTCAGCGGGCAGATGGACCCCGTCTACGGGCTGCGCGCCGCGTACTGGACCGACAACGAGAGCCAGTCGACCTGGAACAGCCAGGCCGCGATGATCCAGAGCGGGAAGAACCGCGACGACCAGCCGATGAACGGCCAGCTGTGCGCGGCGACCATGGAGAACTGCACCGAGGCGGCGTACGACGCGCTGGCGTCCCAGCTCGCGCAGGAGTTCATCGCCGTCGGGAACGTCGCCGGCCTCTTCGGCAGGTCCGGCCCCTGGGCCACGATCTACACGCAGCTCGCCGAGAACGGGACGATCACGTTCGCGAGCGTCTCGGGGGAGATCGTCGCGCAGTACACCAACCTGGCCGCCCAGCAGATCCAGGCGCTGGATGCGCTGGCGATCGCCGACGGCGCGACCAGCATCGTCTCGGGCCTGGGCGCGGTGCTCCTCGACGGCGCCTTCCCCGAGGGCGCCATGGCGCTCGGCGTCGTCGCCGACCTGATCGAGGGGAGCCTGGAGATCGCCGGCGGGGCCACGACGAGCGCGGACGACGGCAACATCCCCGCGTTCGACGCGGGCCCCTTCGAGGTCAAGGCGAGCAGCTTCGCGACGGTGCTCGGCAAGAACTTCAGCGCGATGGCCCAGCAGCTCGACACCATCCAGGACCTGCTCGTCAGCGACCAGGGCCGCCTGACCGCCGCGGGCCAGGCGACCGCCGCGGGCGGCGCCTGGGACCTGTCCGGAGCGCAGCAGGAGGCGGTCCAGAACCAGCTCCAGTTCGCGATGCAGCAGTACGTGTGGCTCTCGCTGCTGCCCGGCGCGGTGGGCGTGTACGAGTGCATCCACACCTACTCCTCCGACGCGCAGAAGGCCAACGACCCGATCTTCTCGATCAACGCGCCGACCAACGACGTGCCCGGCACCGGCCTCAACGGCGTCGTCCCGCAGCACCAGTGGATCGCCGGCCCGGGCCACCTGTACCCGCCGAGCGGCTCGATCCAAGGCCTCATCGACGCCTCCAACCCGCCGGCCGGCACGACCCCGGGGCTCGGCATCCCGCCGGAGTACCTGGTCGCGACCGCGCAGATGAACGGCGACACGCCGACGACGCCCGGGTTCATCCCCTACGGCGACGGCTGCTGAGTT
>Ga0182748_1000264_pt1 | contig 59794 bp, 71 predicted proteins | sample eDN3rd37CKraftOP_FD_128877 | JGI IMG/M metagenome (GOLD analysis project Ga0182748, IMG submission 128877) | Enriched Organic Plus compost microbial communities from Emeryville, California, USA - eDNA 3rd pass 37_C Kraft OP (version 2) (version 2) ... | reverse complement strand
TAATCACTCATGGCATGCGTTATGACTTCGGTCACCGCCTGGTGGTGCTTAATCATCGCGTCAACGTTCATCGTCCTGCCTCCATCGCGGACTTGAGGGCGGCGTCCAAGGCCCAAAAAGCCTCCTCAATGTCTTCTGGAGTAGGGCCGTGGACGTTGTGTCCCGCTGTAATGGATTGAGCCAGCACTGCGCGGGCCAATTCCATCGCCTCCGTCACCGCCTTTTCTGAGGGGCGGCGAGCCGTCAAGTATTCCTTGACAACTGCCAGTGCGCGTTCGGCATCGCCACGCCAGCCAGCTTTACGATCCTCAGGAAGCGTTTCCCAAGGTCCATCATCGTAGTGAGATCCCCAATCCCGGATGGCCTCGGACATCTTGTCGATCAACTCTCCGGGATTGCCGTATAGTTCGTTGATCAGGTTATGCGCCGCTTCCTCCAACGCGGCCGCCCGTGCGTCCGGAAGGCGCTTCAACATCACGACAGCGTTTGGATGGTCGATGGTGGACTTTAGAATTTCTTCCGCGGTCGCGTCGTCGGGCACCATCACAACGGGCGGCTTTGTGTGATCGTATAACGCAGCTATGGCTTTGAGCCTGTCATATTGCGCCCAGGCCTCGCAGGACGGGCAACCGTCTGAATGCTCCGGGCACCGCGGGCCGAGCGAATCCGTGATAGCTTCGGCGATGAAATCGATGGGGGTATCAGTCATTGGGTTTGACCTCTTGGGCGAGAAACAAATTTTTTCCGGCGCAAACAGGGCAGGCGGCGTTTTGCATGAGTTTGACCACTTTGGTCAGTTCCATGGGGAGATGCGCAACAATCCATACGTGGCCGCATCCCCCGCATCTGCCGCGAAGTTCATTCTTTTGCAGATGCGGCAGTTCAATGCGTTCCGGCCAATGGGTGTCGCCGCGCTGGCGTTTTGCTTCAACGGCAACGTCATAGCTCTTGCGTGCGTCGTCGGCGGGATCGTACTCGGTCATCAATTCACCCATGCTTGTCGGACGAAGCGCGGGTTCCCGTCGCTGTCGATATCAAAGCGGAACGAAACACCGGGGAAAGATTGGCCGATGCAAATAGTCGGCTTGGGGTCGGATTTCAGGGCGTCCGCGAAGGAATCGCTTTCGATCAGTTCTCCAAATGTGCCGTACGCGTCCCCGTCGCCTTGAACATAGAAATTGTTGGCCAAAGCCGGGAAGAACGCATCGGTGCGGTATTTACCGTCCGCATCGACCCAGACGGAAAACGCGCCGTAATCCTCGTAAGGCCAGAATACGACAACATCGCCTTGAGCAAGCGGGACGCTGAACGTGAAATCGCCTTCGAGAATAAAGTTGTCGTCTTCGTCGCGCGCCGAAAGAACGAAATTCCCTTCGTCGGTGCGCCGGATAAAATCATCGGGGCTTTCCAAAGAGCGTGGCGAAATTTCGTCGGCAAACTCTTCCGGTAGCCAGACGCGCTTATGTTCGGACGTGCTCATGCCGCCTCCGCTATCAGATCAATGTTCTTGGAAATCGCGCGGTAGGAGTAGGCCACAACCCACGGGTTGGCCTCCCACGAACCGGGGCCGTTAATCTCCGTCCAGAGCGATGCGAAAGAGGCGAACGGACTATCGACATATCCGAGTCCGGATCCATCACGATATCGCCGCCAGTGACCTTGAGGCTGGAAATCAGTGAACGGCTCGATACCTTCCGCGATAGCATCTTCCTCGCTGATATCCTGTAGCCGCTGGATCTTCACGCCGGTCACGATCAGGGTAAGGCGCGACGCCCAACGCGGCATGTGGATCGAGGGGCGCCAGAGCGGACGGCCGGATCGATCAAATCCCTCCCGGAAAACAGCGGCGGTATAACCGTCTGTCGGATGCTCAACCTGTTGAATAGTACCCGTACCGATGCTGCCCCTGTAGGCCGTGCGCGGTAGCAACGCGTGGGCCTCGCGGACCCAAAGCCTATCGCCCACGGAAAACCGGACAGGGGTCATTTCAGCTCCGGTACCATAGTCGGAATTAAAAACCGCCTTTGTCCGTTCCACGCCGACGAAACCCCGAAAAGCACTATTCGGAAATGACGGCTGTGGTTTCAAGATGCGGCGGGTGTTGGTTTTGCGGCCGTCAAGATTGGCGCGCACCATCAGTCCGCTGAAAAGGATAGGATGATCTTTAGCCATGGCCGATCACCTCCAAATTGATTGCGTATTCAACGGGGCGCTCGGTCATAGGTTGGCCTCGCTACCAGGCAAAGTGGCCTGTTCGTTTAGAGCCATTACGGATCGAAGCGTGACAAGATCATCGACAATGTGATGCCAACGGCCTGTTTCCGCCGCCGTGGCGATAAGCCCCTCAGCCTTTCGTGCCGCATCTTGGTAAGAGAGCCCGAAATAATGGTTATTCTCGGCCCCGGAGGTGATGGCTTCGGACATAGCCTTTCGCGAAAGTGTTACGATAACAGCTTTCTGCTGGGCTATATGTGCCTCAAGGATGGGACGAGATAGAGCCCACGGAACATTGAAAAGTTGTTGTCCGTTCTGGCCATGCGGTACGCCGAGCTGCAAGCCGCCTTGATGGCGACCGAATGCGTCTCGAATGTCCGGCGTCTGCTGGCGGTTGAGCGCTTCCTCAATATCCGCCAGAAGCTTTTCGGCAGACTCGACCTCGCGATAGGCGAGGGCAATATCCATGGCGGTGTTTTTGCTGATAAGCGAGGTCATTGGGTGGTCTCCAAATGAAAGGCAGCGAGTGCTTGAGCTTCTTCCGGCGATGCGATCTCGAAGCGGGGATGCAGTTCCCCGTTCTCGTCGACAATTTCGAGCTTGTGCAGAGAGAGAAGCCCTCCAAGGGTCCAATCGCATGGCTTGCCGTCCGGCGTGCTGCGCGGTGATGGCGCTCCGGTGAAGCGGCCCACGCACGAGAACCCGAGATATTTTTCAACGTCTTCAAAAGACGTTCCTGCGCCGGCGCAGATCAGCGATTGACCGGATTGTACGGTGCCGCACATCGGGCACTTGAATGCCAGATCTACGAGACCCGGCACGCCCTGCGCTTTGAGGCGCGCACGAAATTCGGCGATGGTGATTGTTTCGATATTGCTCACGATTGGGCTCCGTTTCTACGCCGGGTACTCGTCATCGCCCGCTAAATCTGGTTCAGGCAGCGCGTAGATGCTGGCTGGTTTGTAGGGGCGGTTCATTTGCATTGCTGTCTGTTCGGTGGTCAGCGTGTAGGAAAAAATCGACGCGCCGCCGTAGAAGTGTGTGACCCAACCCGTAATGACTGGTTCTTTCGCCTCCGGCTGATCCTCGGGCCAAGCCAAAGACGGAATATCGATGCGGAGCATTTTCGCGCCGAACCGTTCTTCTTCACGAGCTCGGCCGGCATGGCGGCGATGCCCGAACACTTCGACGACCGCCCATTCAAAGCCATCGTCAGCGCCGGTGTTTTCGGTTTCGTCTGTCATTGGTTGTGATCCTTTAAAAATGGAACGTTTCGCTATCGAGTAGATCGGCGCGTGTAAGTCCGTCCGTCCCGGCAATCGGGGCGTCGATAGAAATGTTTTTGAAGTGATCGTACTGGCGGTTGTAGGCAGTAACGGCTTGTTTCACCCATGCTGCCAGTTCGTTGAACGGAACCTTGCGATCCAGAATCTGCACCATGACGGAATTGATAACGTCCATCTGTGCGGACGCGATCAAATAGCCAGGCACGTGGGCTCGGATTTGCTTGCGCATTTCGGCTGGATTGTCGCGGGCAAGTAGCTGCGTTTTGATACGCTGGCGCTTGCGGCGATCCCGCTCGCGCTTCTTCTCTGTCTGGACCTGCTTTTTGCCTTGGCTGTAGTACAAGCGTTGATACGCACGCTTATCAGCGCAGTATTTTGCGTAACGTTCAGGGTCCTCTTTTCGCTTCGCATAAGAACGGCGGCTCGTTGCATTGGTGCGCTTACGATTTTTGTGCTTATTTTGCAGATTTTGCGCATCGCGGCGTGCTCGGTTCCGCTGATACTTTTCGGCATCCTTTTTCGCATATTCTGCTTTTATGCGGGCGGCTTCCGTTAGAGCCTCGTTCGGTGCCAGTGTGCGCAGATAGTCAAACTGAGATTTGGTGAGCCAATAGGGGCGCTTCACAGTCATGCGGACGCCTCAATAGATTTCAAACCAACGCCAGTTGGCTTCCTGCTTGCGAGCCAAGGCGTGATAAGGGTTGTGAGAAATGCGCAGGAACGGGCGGGCGCGCAATATCTGCACGTGCCATTCGCCGAAACGCACGTTCAAGATTGCGTCGCTCATGATCGCGCCTCGTCGCCATCCGTGCGAATTTCGATCAGTTCATTAGGGGTGCAGTCGAGCGCTGCGCAGAGCCTGCCAATCAGCTCAATCTTGACCGTCTTGCGGCGGTTGCGTGTGATGGTGGAAAAGTGGTTGAGCGATACGCCCACAGTCGCCGCCAAGTCGGAAAGCTTAATTCCCCGATCTGCGGCGATAGCCTTAATTCTGAATCTGGTTTCCATGGGGACCTATCCGATCGGGTTCAAAATGGACTGGGGGATGAGGGGATTTTTGAATGCCAGGGTCATTGAGAAACCCGGCCTGATCTCATGAGGACGGTCGAGCTGAAAACGTGCCAACGGCAGCTGTTCGGTCTCGGTGCACCGAACAAGGACCGCATGCGTAACAGTGACGATCTTCTTACCCTCATTGGCCGGGAAGCCGCTTGCTTGCAGGCGAGGGGTGCGGTCGGACTTCATTTCCACCGGCGAGCGCTCATACCCCACCCAATCCGCGGGACTGACCTCTTTCGTCAGACTGGTCATCAGCGCCAGCTCAAACCAATGCGGGGAAGCATCAACGTGAGAATTGTTCGCGGTCATCCTATGCGGGCTCCCGAGTAACCGTGGTTGTAGATTTCGATGATTGCTTTCGACAACGCGGAACTCGCGGAGCCTTTTGAAAGCTTGCGAATGGCTTCTGCGCCGGTAATCATGGTGTCGATGTTGGACGCGGCGAGCACCTTTTGCATGCGTTCGCGCTTGTAATCCGCATTGTTGCTGATGACTGCAGCCAGCCCCATAATGATGACGCCGCGCAGCGCGTTCACGTCATCGGGCCAAGCCGAGCGAATTATTTCTATTGCTTCGCGCGTGGCCTTCTCGCCGTAGTAGGAAATAGAGCGCATCAAGGCAGTGATTGCATTCGTATAATTCGGCTTCTTAACCCCAATGGCCGGTGAAACTTCGCAACCGCAAGCGTCCAGCACCTTTTTCGCGCGAACGGTTTCAGGATCTTCGGCGGCGAGCCCGGCCCAGTATCGCTCGATCGGGGTCACGTTCTTGCGATCCCGATTAAGTGCCAAGAAAATTTCGGCTTCGGTTTTAAATTGGCCGGCATTCGTGATGGAGGATGGAACGCTATCGAAACCGAGCCGACGCGCGGCCTCAAGGCGGTGCTGGCCATCGACGACAGCGAATTTATCCGGGCCGTTTTCGATCAAAGAAATAGCGCCGAATTTCGTCCAGGCAAAACCCTTGACCAGCTTTTGCACCCGCCGCTCGTCGAGCTCGCGCTGATAATTGTGGTCGGTATAGATCTGCGCGACGGGAATGTAATCGAGCCGTGGCGGCTTTCCGTGAATGGCTGTCGTCATATTATCGGCTCCGATACTCGCCTTTGCGCGTGATGCGCTCATTCAGGCCAACCAGTTTTTCGATAGTGATAGGGCGGTGCATGTTCTTGCTCGCGTCGTACTCCGCTTTCGGCTGACGAGGAGCGCGTTCAACCTTCTCCGGGTTGCGCCCCGCATTGCGGATGACGGCCAATCCGCGAGAATTGAAAATGGTGAGCCGATAAAGCTGCGGGCTCTCGATCTGAACTGCGGCATCGAGAGCGGCCTGCAATTTCGTGAAATCGCCAACGATGCGCGGCGCGGCGCTGACATGGTTCGCAACAGGGGTCAGGATAAGCCGATAGTGGCGCTTCGGAGCCTTGTACTGCCACCCCTTCCAGACCTTCCGAAATTGCTCTTTCGGCTCCGGATTAAAGGCGATTATGAAGGGCTTTTTTTCCGCTTTTTCGAGTGTGTTTTTGGGGCGCATTTTTCCGCTCTCCCGTACAGGAAATGTTCTGCATTTTCCGGCTGGTGAAGTGCGGTGAAGCGCAGTCAAAAACGCTGCAAAATTGCGTAGTGCGCTACCCCCACAATATACCACATGGACTAGGGGAAGCCGTTTTGAGCGGCTTTTTTCGAGTGTTTTCAAAGGTGTGAAAATGGCCCGCGCCAACCCCGTACAAACTGCGTACAGGATAGAAGGGGTTTCGATGGAAACGGTAGCGGCGCGGATCATTTCTGCGCCTCTACCGCTGGAGCAAAACCGGCGAGCCGAAGCGCATATTCATCGAGCATTTTTGCCCCATGTTTCACGCCGAAAATGAAGTGTTCTTGCTTCGTGCAATCGCCGCGCCATGAATACGAGTGCGAGCCGCCATCGCGAGCGTAATGCTTGCCAATGATCAGCACTTCGATTAGGGCGACGCCCCCTTTCCACCAGACTTTCGGCAGAAGCGGAAAAAATTCTCTTGCAGCGTCTTCGGCTACGCTGGACAGCGCGTTACCCGGGTTGAGTTCCGTACGGTACGCAAGCGTGTTTTGGGTCAGAAGATTTATTACGGCGATTTCCAGACATGGCGTGGGCATCACTTAAACCTCTGCCGCTTTGGATTGGAAACTGGCGTGATGGTGGCCGTAGACGGCTTCCAGCGTTTTCGTGGACATGCCGAGCGAATGGCTGGCTTCCCAAATGTCGACACCGGCGCGCATCAACCATGTCGCGCGGGTGTGGCGCAGAATGTGCGGCGTCACCTTGGCATCGAGTCCGGCGGCATCACGGGCGCGATTCCAGGCATGGCGAATGTCGGCAACATCGAAACCGTGCCAATGAACAACGGTATTGAAAAAGGTGATTTGCTCGCGCGTTCCCGCTTGGGCGGCGATGCGTGCCTGTTCCGCCTGGTCGAGCCGCTTCCAGCGTTTCAGATGGAACAGGATTTTCCGGCCGAGCTTCACCGGCGGCTTGCGCTTCTTCGTTTCGCGCTCGCCTTCGGCCTTGCGGTACATGATTTCTTCATTCAGATCGATGTAACCGGCGCGGTCGTTCCGCTCCCATTGAACGGTCAGCAGAACAGTGAGGCGCGAGCCAGTGTAGATTCCGAGCAGGATCATGCGCGCCAGATGGCGGTTGATGCTCTGCCGGTCTCGCGTAATTTTCCCGTTCACCTTCCGCCAGCCGAGCGCAGCGGCCAGCAGGCGCGCGGCCTCCGTCTTGGTCAGCCAGCGGGTGCGGGAAGGGGAGGGCGGCGGCATATGCACGACAGGGAGCGAGTCCACCGGGCCGTAATTCTTGTTCCAGAAATTAATTGCTGACAGCAATATCGCCAGCTCGCGCCGGATGGTTCCGGGCTTCACCGGACGCTTGCCGTTCAAGCGATGGGTTTCATAGTCCCGGCACGTTTGTTTCGTGATTTCGGAAAGAAGTTTCCGGCCCCACCATTTGGAAAGTGCCGTCAGGCCATAGGCCGTCGAGCGCGGAGCTGCTGTTTCCGGCAGGTGCTCTTGCGAATAGGTGAGCAGGACTTGCGCTATCACGATCCGGTCCGCCCGTTTGGTTTCGGCTGGGTTGGAGTGCTTGAGCGCGATGTATTCCGCGAGGGCTTTTTCAGCTTGCTCACGTTCATGCTCAAGGCATCCAGTGCGCTTTGCGTATGATCGATCGCGGATGATCCAGACACCTTCACTTCGGTTGAAGTAGAGGCGAGGCGGGAGCGCTTTCTTAGGCATAGCTGCAACCAGTCGTTCAACATGGCGGGGGTGACGCAATACCGCTTGCCGATTTTCAGCAGCGACAGCCGACCGGCCTTGTGTTCATTGCGCAGGTGCGAGGGCTTACATGCATTCTTGAGAATGCGTTCGCAGGCTTCTTTGATCGTGAAAATCTCGTCGGGGTGATACTGCGTCATGCCAGCACCGGGAGAATTGTCTCGCTCCAATGTTGGATCAGCTTCGCGTCCGAGTGGTTGTTGTCCCGAATGTACGCGCGCAGCTCCGCACAGGCGTAGAACAATGCATCATCGCGAGTTTCGGCGAATTTGCCCCACTTCGGCCCAACACGATATCCGCCCCCATTGTCGCCACATCGGAAGCTGACAGACCACATCCACATGCCGTCAAAATGTCGGTGCAATTCAATAACAGCATGATGCCAGGCGTAACGTTTACTCGGGGTCGCCAGGCGTTCGTGAGGCTCGCTCTGTATTACGGCGCCATACGGGTCCACTGGACGGACCGTTGCCGGGGCGCGCAATGCATCGAATAGATTGAGCTGGGTCATAGCGCCCCCGCAATAATACTCACGAGCGTGTTGAATAGCTGGGCGCAAAGCCAGCCATAGAGGAACGGCCAGCGGCAGCGTATTGCGAGTTCCTTCCAGTGCTGACGGCGCGTTTTCGTCGGCGCTGGCTCACCTGCCGGTTCGGGCTTCCTATTCCAATGCTCAATTGGCAGAACATAGACCCCGGCGCAGATATCAGCCAGGCGCTGGAGCCGGGTTGCGGCGTAAACCGGGCCGCGCCCTTGCGACAGGCGACGCACGCCGGCTTCGATTAACAGTTCGCAATTATTGGGATCAAATTTGCTGATCCCTTCATCGTAGAAATTCTTCGCCGTGAAAAAGCTATCGCCGGATGACGTGTTCATGCCGCCCACCCCTCCGTGATGGCCGGATCGGCTTCGATGCATTCACGGGCGCGCAGCGACCAGCATATTCCACGCGTAATGTCTCGCCCGGTGGCGAGCCAGCGCAGCGAATTAATCATGCTCGCGTTCGTTGGGCGCTTTCCGGTCGGAATTGACAGCAGGTTGCACAGGTCGCGCAATTCTTCGTGCCACAGGATTTGCAGCGCCGTTTCGGGTAGTGCTGTGAATGGCTGCAAATTCGGTTCCGGCCACTTCGCCAACCAGTCATAACCCGGATTCAAGGCTCGCGGTTTTTGCGGGAAAATCCAAACATCGCGGTCATGTTCAAACCCTTCGGGGCGGTCGTAACGGTAATACGCACCGTCGCGCTCAAAATGGGCGGTAGACTTGTTCGATGGCCTTTCAACAAGGAATTTCTCATGCAAGACGGCAAGCGCATGGTGTGCAACCCGCTTCATTGCTTTCATCTGGCTGTCGAGCCGCGCCAGCTTGTCTTTGGCGGACTTTATTTCGACGGCGATAATCTCCGCACGGTCGACCGCCATCACGTCGATGCGGTTGCCGCCGAATGAGGCGTTGATTTCGTGGATGATGCGAGCGTTCGGGCGATGCTGGCGCAGGAATGCAACAACGGCATCACGAATTTCAGCTTCGGCGGGCGAGCGGTAGGCCGGCATTATTCTGCAGCCTCCGCAAATTTGTTCACCTCGTTGCCCCATACGGTCCAACCGGCGCGCTGTTGGCGTGAAAATAGCTCAAGTTTGCGCGCATCGGGTCCGGCATATCGGGCGGCGCGGTCAAAAAATTCGTCTGGCTTTCGGGAATGTTCCCGGCGCGGTGCACAAATGATCTGCCCAATGGACTTATCAGCGCGTCTTGGACGCCCGCGACGGCCGAGCAGCACAAACTCCGCATTTTGGCGCGTGGTGTAGCCCAGCCCACGGTAAAAATCCGATGATGAAATCTGCTTATTGAAGCGGACAATGTTGCCCGGCTTCATCAAATATTCGCCTTCCGAAAGATCTACGCGGATATGGCGGTTATTTTTCACCCATACGAACGCCACAGCCGATGGCTTGAAGCCCCAAGCCTTCATGACCGGGACGTGATAGCCAGCGATCAACGATGGTCCGTTGATCCAGAGCATGAGAAATGAGTTCGATGCGGCAACATCGCCAACCGGCAACGCGCAGATTTCATCAATGCTGGCCGTCGCGTAATGCCGATCCGGAGCGCGGCCCAATCCCTTGTCTGAAAAGGTCGCGTATTTCCAATTTGGATCAGCGGCGATTAGATCAAACTCGCCAGCGGGCAGTGAAGGCCAGATCATCGTCCGGCTTCCTGCAATGCGAAGACGTTCTGGCGGTGGGCTTTCGCGGCTTTATCACACACCTTAATCTTCGCGACCGTCCCTTTCTGCGCGGTTTCGAGCTTGCTCAGTCGCTCGCGAATTGAACGGATTTCCAGCGCCCGGCGTTGATATTCACTCACAAGCCCGGCGCGTTTAGCGTAGATGCCGTCCGCTGCCGCCTGTGCCACCTTGATTTCCTGCGCAAGCAGTTGCTGCGGAGTCGGGAGGGCGACATCAAAAGCTTCTGCGTCGTCCTGTCCCCAATCGATGGCGGCGCGCTGCCTGGTCGTTTCGGGACGAGGAGAGAATTTGCCAGCAAGCGGCGCGCCGAATGGATGGGCGCGCTCCGAAAACTCAGCTTTAATTCCAGCCGAGAACTCCTTGTTAAATTCGTCAGAGAAAACATCGCCGAGATTAAATTCGGCATCGTCGTCAACATCAGGAGATTTGAGGTTCCGATTTGCTATCATCACGCAATCCTCTCTATCGGGGTGGCGTCCGCTGGCGGTTGTGGCTGTAACCAGCCAGCGGACGCTACGGGACACGGCAAAACGCAACGCGCCGCGTCCGCGAAAGAACTCCGCCGGTGACTTGGGCTTGGGGGGCGGGGGATCAGTCACCGGCGGATCATCTGCAACCGAATGGCCATGGGGCGGGGGGGTTAGCAACAAGCCACCCAGCGCAGATGATTGGGTTATCGGTTCAGTGTCGTGAAACAGGTGTCGAAGCTGGCGCTCTGCTGGCAGCGATCCATTGCGGACGATTGCGCTGCGGACATCATTGCAGCGAAGCCGAGAAAAATGATGCAGGCGATGAGCGTGACAGCGACAAAGGAAATGCGCCGGTTGTGCGTGGCGTCAATTTCGTCGCGGTGAGCGAGGATATCAGAAAGGCATTCATAATTCGGGACGCAATTATTCGTTCCGCGCCCGCCGTGCGGGCCAGTTCCAAAGCGGCTCATAAGCCATCTCCGTCCGTTGATATTCCACCAGTTATGAAATCGAAGCTATCGACTATAGACGATAAATGCAATAGAAAAATATCGACTAAAAGCGATTTTTTACGTTAATATGATGAAAACGAAAGGGGAACATTTGCTGTTCCGCTTGAAATGCATACCGCAATGGGTCTTAAATGTAGGCTGGGTCGTCCTCGATAATCGATGTGACGGCGGGTCGGTGAGGGTAAAATGTCAGCAGAGTACATTCGGAGTGAACAGGGAACGAACACTCGCAACGGAGGACGCGAGGGAACCGATATCGGGCAGGGAGCCGGATATCAGGAACTCAAAAAATTCACGATGAATGTATTGTCTCTTTCAGACGACGCAAAAAAGAAGCTCCGGCGGGAGCTAGGACTTATCGTCTGATTCTATCGCGTCTTCGTCCTGGTCAGCGGTAACGGGAAGCATTGCTTCAACCATGCTTTGCACCGCTTCGCGGCGTTTCGGGTCCAGTGATTGATATCGAAGAATAAGTTTTTCCGTTTCTGGATCAATGTCGAGATTGAAAATCAGCCATAAAGGGCTGATTTCCAAACCCTGCGCGACCTCGACGAGAGACTCCACGCTCGGCTTTTGATTGCGGGTAAGAAGCGAGTGGAGATATGACGGGCTTTTCCCCGCCCGGATTGAGGCCGTTCGTAGATTCAAACCCTTTTTTTCGATTGCGGCTAAAAGCCGATCCCGCCAAGTCAAGCTGTCCATGAAGCGATTTATAGCAAATAATTACGATATTTACAGCGATTTGTTACAGGCGTAGACAAGATATCGTCAATAGTAGACATTGAAGATATCGACGATAGGCGATATTTTGAGGCCCAGTGTTCTCAACGCTTACCGTTCGGTGAAAAATTGCCCGTCAAACGCTCCATCCAAGCACAGCTTCAAGAGATTGACGCCATCATCGCGGAAGGCCGCGGGGGCAAGCAGGCCGATTATAGACGCGCGACACAGGAAGCTATTCGAGAAACCTTGCTCTGGTGCCAGAATAACAAACCCATCATTGAGCAGATCAAAGCGGACAGGCGGCGAACCACAAATGGCGGCGCTGCATGATGCTTCCACCACCTCCAGCCGACGAATTGCTGCACCGGGTCACTTACCACGCCATCACGCGCTATGTGCAGCGGGTTATCGGCATCACTGTGCCCGGCACAAAACATTTGCCGGAGATTGAGCGGGCTTCCCTGCACTGTAAATGTGCCCGCACCACATTCGACGAGGTACGGCGGTCGATCATGATCCCGACTGTTGCCGTTGCAATCGCGAATAAATTTGCAGCGATCGACACGCGCAACTTCACCGCTGTGATCGATACAGATCAGCAGATCATCGTCACTATTCTCGAACCGCGAAGCTACAAAAAGCCGAAACGATCAAGGCGTGGGGGACCGCGGTCCGAAAGCGTTCTGACCTACATCGCCGAGCGCGTCAGAAAGCAAATCCAAGGCGTTCACACAGGAGAAAGTATGAAATGAAGAACTATCCGGATAGAGAAGACAGGCTTGCAGGCTCCGCCCAGCAACCACCTCGCCCGCCATTGGCGCCAGTTTATCAAGCGCTTGACACAGCCGATGAGCTCGCACGCGCGGTGAACAACTTTCTCGATGTACTATATGGGGGTGAGCCAACAAGCGACAGCGAAACTGCATCCTCTATTCCAGATGGCGTGATCCCACGATTGGCGGAACACGCTGATGGAACCCGTAGACGGGTTGCCCGCGCGTTTGACCGGCTTGGTATCGCGTTCAAGGAGTTGAGCCTATGAGCGACGATATCACTTCCGAAGCCCAAACCATTGCCGTAGGGCAACTGCGCGCCTTCATCGAGCGCATCGAGCGCCTTGAGGAAGAAAAGAAAACCATCGGAGACGATATCAAGGAAGTCTACGCGGAGCTACAGGGCAGTGGCTTTGATAGCAAGGTCGTTCGCACCATCATTCGCCTTCGCAAGAAGGAGGACCACGAGCGCCAGGAGGAAGAAGCGATGCTTCAACTCTATATGGACGCCTTGGGAATGAGCTGACGCGATGCCCGACAAGAAAGACGTCCGCATAATCGAAATCGAGTCCGCAATTGCCGAGCTCACGAACCACAAGTCGGGTTGGGTCGGGGCAAAACGGGAATGGTTTGCCTCGCAGAATGATCTCGTCCGGTTTCTGGTCGCACCACGCGATGAAGCGGTGACAATACTGCGCGACCGGCTGGCCTCTATCGAGGCGGCATGAACAGCGCAGCGCCAGCAGAAGACGAATGGTTGACCGTGACGGTACCGGCCTTTCTGGCCGCGCACCCGATCTACACCAAATGCCCGACGCTGGCGCTGCTGCTCGATGCCTTGGTTCGCGAGTGCGAAGAACAGCAGCCGGATATCCGGCTTGATGCTGCGCTCCTTCGAGCATCACACGAGAGGCTTGTTAGCCAGGCGCGCATCCTCATTTCCGCGAGTGACCGTACATGACAAAGACAACGGCAGAGCCCAAAAAGCCTCGAAAGGCTCGCTCAACGCCGGAGCCACGTGAGTTGAACATGCAAATGCAAACGTTCTGCTCGGAATACATGAAGGACATGAACGCCACGCAGGCCGCTATTCGCGCTGGCTATTCGGAAAAAACCGCGCGCCAGCAGGGCAGCAGGCTTTGCGGCTACGCCATCGTGCAGGACCGCCTGCAGCAATTGCATGAAGAAATGCAGGCTCGCATCGTCGTGGACGTTGAAGCCATCATTAAGGAGCTGGCCGACGAAAACCGCGCCGATCTGGCCGACCTTTACGATGATAACAATTGTCTGAAGCCTGTTCGCGAGTGGCCCATGCTGTGGCGCGTCGGCGGGCTCGTCGCCGGAATAAAAACCCGCGAGCTGTGGGAAAAGGACGAAGACGGCAACTCGGTGCACGTGGGAAATGTCGTTGAAGTGAAAGTTTCCGACAAGGTGCGGCGCAAGGAGCTGCTCGGAAAGCACCTGGGCGCATGGAAAGAAAAGGTCGAGCTCGATCTTTCCAATCCGATGCAGGATCTGTGGAACCAAATTGCGGGCAAGTCTTTTGCGCCAAAGGAAAACTAAGCGATGCGTGGGTTCGACAAGCTCACCGACGCAGAACGCATTGCTTTGCTCGCCGATCCCGATTGGCGCATCCGCAACCTTTATCATATCCGCAACAAGTACGGTGAAACCGTAATCTTTCACCCCAATGATGCGCAGGAAGAATTCATGCGCAAACTTTGGTTCCGGAACCTTATTCCGAAGGCTCGCCAGCGCGGTTTTTCGACGCTTGTTCAGTTGATGATCCTCGATGCGTGCCTTTTTGTGTTGAACACGAAGGCTGCAATTATCGCGCAGGATCTGGAATTGGCCCGCGCCATCCGCGATGACAAGATCATGTTCGCCTATGATCGTTTGCCCGACTTCGTGTTGCGGAACGTTCCTCTTGTCGTTGATAACGCCAAGCGCCTTGAATGGAAAAACGGTTCCGAAATGATAATCGGCACTACGGCGCGCGGACGCACGCTGTCGTGGTTGCACGTATCGGAATACGGCGAGATTTGCGCCAAGAACCCGGAGCACGCGAAGGAAATCCAATCCGGCGCGCTGCCGGCCGCAGAATATGGCACCATCATTATTGAAGCCACGGCGCAAGGCGCGGACGGCGATTTTACAACCAAGGTTATGCAGGCGAAAGCGGTAGCGGAATCCGGGCGCCAGCTAACCCGCAAAGACTATCGCCTGCATTTTGCGTCATGGTGGGATGCTCCAGAATACGAGGTCGAAGATCCGGAACACATAACGATATCGCCCAAAGACCATGCTTATTTCGACCGCATGGAAGGGCTTATCGGACGCGAGATATCGCTCAACAAGCGCGCCTGGTACGTTCAGCAGCGCGACGTGGAGTTTTCGGGCGATCAGGAAATGATGTGGTCGCAGTTCCCGACCACTCTTGAAGAAGCTTTCCAGCAATCCACCGAAGGCAAGTTTCTGGCTGATCAGCTTTCGCTGGCGCGCAGGCAGGGGCGCATCGGCGTATTCAAGCATGACCCATCAAAGCCGGTCTATACGTTTTGGGATATCGGCACCGACGATGACACAGCCATTTGGTTCATGCAGATCAACGGCAATATGTTTCATTTCGTAGACTTTTACGAGTGCAACGGCGAGGCTCCGGCCTTTTATGCGCGAGAGGTCCTGTCGAAGCCCTACAATTATGGCGCTCATTATCTGCCACACGACGGCGCGCATCGCCGCATCGGCACGTTCTCGCTCGATACCTACGCCGATATGCTGGCAGAGCTTGGCCTTCGCAACATCGAAATCGTGCCAGTCACGCCCGACAAGGTTTTGGCAATTAATCTTCTGCGTACCGAGTTCAGCCGCTATGTTTTTGACGAAGAAAACTGTAAGAACGGTATTAACCATCTGGAAAAATACCAGAAACAGTGGAATGCAAGACATGGCGTGTGGACCAGCTATCCAGCACAAAATGGACACCAGCACGCCGCCGATGCGATAATGCAAAAAGCGCAGCTTGGCGACGCAATTTTCGCCAATAAGCAACAGCGCCCGAACCGGGCACGCCGAGGAGGAATGGCCGTCTGACACAATAGCACCCGTATTTACACGGCGGCGGTTATGCTTCAAAATAATGGAGCTTCTCGCCCCGAACCGAGGAGCATTGTATGTCGCAGCCCGTTCTCGATTTGAGAGCGCGCGCATTTTATTATGTGCGCGGTGAGATTACCCTGATCGGTACATGGCTTCGCATTGAGGGCCAGTTTCGCCCCTGCATGGTGCTGATCCGCACCGGCGAGGAAACCAATCCCCACACCGTTCCTTGCCTCATACCGTTGGAACGGGCTTGGATTTGGAACGAAACCTTTGGCGACCCGCGACAAGCGGCGCACACGGTCGCCGGTTTCCTCGATGCTCTGCGCCTCACGCCCGGCAAAGTGAACGCTATACGCCTTCTGTCACTCATTCACGAGCATCTTGGCGATCTGGTCAATATTCCGCCTCTGCCGCCTCTTGAGCAGCGCGTCGTGGCCGAAATTATCGTAACCAACAATACGACTGGTCAGACCCGCGAAGTTGAGGTGAAGGATTATGTTTGACCTCAACGCGCAGGACGGTTCCGTCCGCACGACCAAATACGAATCCCCGATCCCTAAGAGCAAACCTGTCGATAAACCGATCAGGGCGCATAAGCTTGACGATGGGCTTATGGTCAAAAAGCATCGCGAGTTGATGTCGCTGTTCGTAACTGAGCAGGATCGGCAATCCGAAAATCGCCGGGAAATGGCGATAGAAGAAGACTTCTACGACAATATTCAGTGGTCGGCGGAAGACGCACAAACACTGGAAGATCGCGGGCAGGTGCCGCTCGTCTACAATGTCATAAGCGCATCGGTGGATTGGATAACAGGATCTGAGAAGCGCACCCGCACCGATGCCAAGGTGTTGCCCAGGCGGAAGGAGGACTCGAAGCCGGCCCAACGCAAAACAGAATTGATGAAGTATCTCTCGGACGTGAACCGCACGCCGTTCTCGCGTTCGCGAGCGTTTGAAGATGCGGTGCGCGTTGGCATCGGTTGGATGGAAGATGGCTTTGACGCCGATTCCGATGGTGAACCGCTCTATTCGCGCTATGAAAATTGGCGGAACATCCTTCACGACAGCGCTGCGACCGAGCCGGACCTGTCCGACGCGCGCTATATCTTCCGCATGAAATGGTTCGATTTCGATATCATTTCTGCGATATTCCCCGAACGCATCGGCGTGCTGCAGAATGCTGCACAATTATCGCCTGGCGTGAACGGGCTCGACGAGCTTTCCGACGAGATCACCGATCAGCACGAAATTGAGCTTGAGCACTCAAAATCGGCATCTGTTGCTTCCTCAAATCTTGGCACATATGAACGCCAGCGCGTCCGCGTTATCGAGGCATGGGTGCGTATTCCATCAACAACGGAAAAGCTGCGCGGCGGCGTATTCTCCGGAGAAATATACGACCCGTTCTCGCCGGCTCACAAAGAAGCCGTTGAGAGTGGGGAATCCGAAATCGTCGCGCGACCCACCATGCGCATGCACGTGGCGATCTTCACAACCGCAGGCATGCTGTATTTCGGCCCGTCGCCGTACCGGCACAATCAATTCCCGCTGACGCCAATTTGGGGCTACCGGCGCGGGCGCAACAATCTGCCTTACGGTATTATCCGCCGGCTGAAAGATATTCAGGTCGATGTGAACAAGCGCGCCTCCAAGGCGCTTTACATTCTTTCCTCCAACAAAATCATAATGGAGGAAGGCGCGACGGACGATCTGGACGCCTTCACCGAGGAAGCTTCGCGCCCGGATGCGGTATTGGTTGTAAAAACGGGCAAGAAGGTTGAGCTCAATGCCGAGCGCGAGCTCGCGCAGGGTCATTTGGAGCTTATGAGCCGTTCAATCGGTATGATCCAGCAGGCTTCAGGCGTTACCGACGAAGTTCTCGGACGTACAACGAATGCCGTATCGGGCATCGCTATCCAACGGCGGCAAGAGCAAGGCTCGCTGGCAACCGCGAAGTTTTTTGACAATCTTATGTTTGCCGAACAGGTACGCGGTGAAAAGGTACTCGCGAACATTGAACAGTTCATGAGCGAGAAGAAATCCTTCCGGATCACGAACACACGCGGCACACCGCAATACGTCGATATCAACGATGGCCTGCCTGAAAACGATATTATCCGCACCAAGGCGGATTATGTCATTTCCGACCAGACATGGAACGCCACGCTACGCCAAGCCAACTTCCAGTCTCTGATGGAACTGGCCCAAAAGTTGCCGCCGAACGTCACAATCGCCTTGCTCGATCTTATTGTCGAAACGTCCGATATGCCGAACGTGGAAGAACTCGTGCGCCGTATTCGACAGATCAACAATCAGCGCGATCCGGACGCCGATCCAAACGAGGTCACGGAAGAAGAAATTGCGGCGAAGAAGGCGGCCGAAGAAGCGGCAGCGATCCAGAAAGAGGACGCAATGGCCGATATTCGTAAAAAGCATGCCGATGCGGGCTTCAAGGAAGCGCAGACCAAGGCGATTGCCGACAAGAGCGTCAACGACAAGGTGGACGCGCAGCAAAAGGCACTCGTCGCGGCTCGTGACGCCGTGGCCGCACCGCAAACATTGCAGATTGCCGACCACATCCTGCACGAGAGCGGATTTGTATCGCGGACCGACATGGAGGAAGCGGCAGAGGACGAACTGCGCGCCTCACAGGTACAGGCTGCGCAGGCCGAGCAAGAACAGCGCGCGCAGCAGGAAATCATGCATCCGCAAGATCCGCAAATGCCACCCGAACCGGGTGGGGCATCGCCCGAGCAACAGAGCCAGCCTTTATCACCAACACCACAGCAGCCAATGGAGCCGCCGCTACAATAATCGGGCTTCGGCCCTTCTAACCCCATCCCGCTACCGTGGAGTATGAATTATGGATCGATTGACCGAAGAACAGCTTGCGCAGCTCACCGACGCCGAGCGCGAAGGCTACGAGCTTATGCTGGCCGAAGATGAAGACGAGGGCACCACGGACGAAGGAGCCGAGGACAACGAGGACGAGGACGAAGCCGGCGATGATGACGGCGCAAGCGTCGACGATGAACAGGATGATGAGGGCAGCGCCGACGACGAAGCGGATTCCGGTGAGCAGGAAGACGACGATGCGGCCGCTGACGAGGATGGCACCGAAACTGCCGCCGAGGATCAGTCCGAGGACGCACAAGCCGATGAAGCCCAGCCAGCGCCAGCCGCCAAGCAGGTTGATTTCGACGCCCCGCGACGCATCCAAACTGAAATCGAAGCCATCGAGCAGAGACAGGCCCAGTTGCTGGAGCAGTTCGATGATGGGGAAATCACTCGCGAGGAATTTCTTGAGAAGGACAAGGAATTTCGTGCCGAGCTCGCGACACAGCTTAAGGCGCAAGGCAAGGCCGAGGCTGCGATTGAGGACGCAAGCGCAGCCTATCTCGGGCAGGTCGATCAGTTCCTGGCTGAAAACCAGCAATACAAGCCCGGCGGGCTCCTTTTCAATTTGCTGAATGAGAAGGTGAAAAGCGCTCAGGCAGAAGCGCGGAAGAATGGCGCCAGCCCGTTGTCGATCGAACTGGTGCAGAAGGCGCATGCCGAGATACAGGCCGAATTGGGATTGCCGGCTAAGTCCGCCAAGCCAACGGCCAACGACAAAAAAGAAGCGAAGGCAGCGAAGGGCGACAAGTCCGAGAAGAAGCCGGCAAAACAGCCAGCCAAGCGCGATATGCCGCCGAACCTCAACGGACTTCCGTCCGACGATATCAACGATGCGTCGGACGATAACGGGCATTTCGCTTACCTAAGCCGCCTGGCTGTCTCCGCACCGCTTGAGTATGAAAAGAGGTTCAAGGCCATGACGCCGGAACAGCAGGATGAATTTTTGCGGTACGGTGGCTAATGCTGGCATTGACGGTAGGGATAGGCAAAGCCGTCCAGATCGGGGAGGCGGCTGTTGTTAAGGTCGAGGACAAGCAGGGCCGAGCGGTCAAGCTTGTCTTCGCAACCGACATTTACCCGATACGCATCTTGGATGACGGCGTTATCCCGCCCCGCTTTACGCGGGGAATAACCGGGCGCCCGCGACCGTACTGACAAAATCGGGGACCTGCGAATAATCGCAAACTGACAGGAAGGGCCGCAGATCGCGGCCCTTATTGCTATACGGCTTGGCGTAAATTGTCGGGTATGTGCTCTGCGATGATGCGCGCCCGGTGGCGAAGACGTACAATCCGCGTTGGACGCTGCCGGGTAGCTTCATCGTATGCTGCCCTGGCGATGAGTGCATTCACCGAACAGCTTAAAAGGGTGTCGACCCTCAAGTCGTCATCTGTCCACTGCTCGACGTGGAACTCGCAATTCGCATATCGCTGCACATATTCATTCATCGCATTTCTCCTTTGTCGGAAGCATGATCGTTGTTCCGCCGCCAAACGAGAACGAATAGGAAACGAAAGCGCCGGTTTCCCGGCGCTGTCAAGAATTATAAATGTCGGGAGTAGTAGCAGACGCATTCAAAGTGCGATGCCCTACCATTAGGCGAAGGCCGTATATCAGAACGGGCCGGACGCTACCCCGGCTGCACTTAGGATCAAGGGCGTAGTTAACGTCTCTTATCCAGACTGGCTCTAGACATTGCCGTGTTCAGCAACCCGATGAACCTTGACCCCCATCATTTAGCGTGTCTGCTTTCCACGCCGCCGTTCTGACCTTGGTGCGAGGCAATGGCATCACATCAATCGCTCCATCTGACCGGCATTGTGAGGGTTTCCCCTATCCGGTTCAGCCTCCGCGCCTCGCATTCGGGGTGAGCCTTGCCGTAGCAAGGGCGGGAATGAGTGTCTCCCTCTCACATTTCGAGCAGATTGCCCCCGGCTCATGATCCATGCTGGCTTACGCGAGCTTTGAGTGGTTCCGGCGCTTACAATCTGCATTCTTGCCCTCATGTCTCGCGCTACCCAGATAAGTGGGGCGGTACTGCATGGAGGCGAATTGGTTGCAGAGGCAGGAGTCGAACCTGCTACCTCTTGGGTATGAACCAAGTGAGCTACCGTTGCTCTACTCTGCTGCAAACGCCGCAAACCGGCGTTCCTGAATTGTCTTCTCACCGAAATAACGGCGAGGATTACCGCACATGGCACAGGAGCAAACAGCAAGATATTCCGCCGCTCTGGCCTTTTTATCGTGCGGATACAAACGCCGACACTTTGCTTTCATGCGCAGCTTATCGGCGATCCTGCGCGCTCGCTTTGCGACCATATCATCACCAATGTCTTTCAACAGCGATAATAGAGCAACTGGCCGATTCTGGGAAACCACATTTTGCTCCATTGACTGCAATTTGCAGCCGTTCGGATGAAGCCGCGATGTTTACATTTGTTGACATAAGGCTGTTCCATAACTCGCCGTGCGGCTCCAAATCCGCTATTGCATTGGCCTGCTGTTGCGAGTAATTATGAGCGCACAGTTTGCGCATGACGTGCTTCTGCCCGAGAAACCCGGAGATACACGTCATGGCCGCAAAGACCACGATTCCGTTTGGCAGTCCGCTTGCCGTTGCCCGTTGGTCGGGCGCACTATTCGCTTCCGTTGAAACGCAGAGCTACTGGGCCCGCAAGTTCATGGGCGAGGATGATAATGCCATCATCCAACGCCTCACTGATCTTGAGAAGGAAGCCGGCGACACGATCCATTTCGATCTGTCGGCGCAGCTCCGCCAGAAACCAACCCCCGGCGACAATCGCATCGAGGGCAAGGAAGAACAGCTTCGCTTCTATTCGGATGAAGTGAAGATCGACCAGCTCCGCCACCCGGTTTCCGCTGGCGGTAAAATGTCCCGCAAGCGCACCGCTCATGACCTTCGCAAAACGGCCAAGGCCCGCCTGTCCGAATACTGGGCGAAGTACATGGATGAAATCAACTTCATCTATGTGTCCGGCGCGCGCGGCATGAATGAGGACTTCACCGAAGAAGTCACGTACACCGGCCACGCCACGAACCCGATTCAGGCACCGGACACCGATCATATCCTTTACGGTGGCGATGCCGACAGCAAGGCGACGATCAGCTCCACGTCCAAGATGGACCGCGACCTGATCGAACGTGCTGTCGTTCATGCTGGCATGATGCGTTCGCTCAATCCCGACAATGCCAACATGCAGCCGGTCACCATCAACGGTGAATCCCACTACGTCTGCGTTATGTCTCTGTTCCAGGAATACGACCTGCGCACGAGCGACACCGCAGGCTGGCTGGAAATTCAGAAGGCCGCTGCCGCTGCCGAAGGCCGGAATAATCCGATCTTCAAGGGCGGGCTGGGCATGATCAACAATTGCGTGCTGCACAGCCATCAGCGCGTGATCCGCTTCGACGACTACGGCGCTGACGGCAAGCAGCCCGCAGCACGCGCCCTGTTCATGGGCCGTCAGGCCGGCGTGGTGGCTTATGGTTCCACCGGCGGCATGCGCTTCACGTGGAAAGAAGAAATGCGCGACTACGACAACGAACCGACCGTTGCCGCAGGCATCATCTTCGGCGTGAAGAAGACGCGCTTCAACGACCGTGACTATGGCGTGGTCGCGCTCGATACTTACGCCTCCCGGCCCAAGAAGAAGTGATTAGCGCGCCGCCCATGACGGGCGGCACGTCGCATTTCAGATTTCTCCATCGGAGCTACGACAATGACCCATTTCAAGAGTGATGCGGCAAAGGGCAAAACCCCTGTCACCTATCCTCGCGGCGCTGGCTATGCCACCACGCAGCGCTATGTCGCCACGATCCCGGCAACTGCCGCCGTGGGCGATATCGTCGAAATCGCATGCATTCCGCCCGGTTGCCGTCCTGTAGAGGCTGTCATCGATGCGGACGGCGCAGTGAGCGGCGATATCGGCGTGATGACTGGCGACTGGGGCAAGGAAGATGCCGAACGCACTTGCGGCGCCGAAATCGCTGCCGCGCAGGATCTGACCGCCGACGCGGTTTTCCGCCCGACCAAGCCAAGCGCCTATCGCATCCCGTCGAACGACGCAGCCCGCGGGATCGGCGTGAAGATTACGACCGCGCCCACTGCCGCGGTTGCCATCGGCATTACTCTTACCGTTGTCGCTTAATCCACGGGGCGAGAAGCGCCAGACGAAAGAGTGATAAGCGGCCACGGCGGGCGTCAAGCTTTCCGTGGCCGTTTTCCCATCAACCCCGGAGGGAACATCATGCCTCGCATTCAATGCCTGCTTGGCCCGCAGTCCGATATTTATGTCGGTGGCGTCGCCTATAACTTCACCACTGATGAACATGGCCGCGCTGTCGCGAATGTGCCAAGCCAGCTTCACGCCCAGTGCTTCCTTTCGACCCAGCATTACCGGCTTCTGCCGGATGACATGATCCTTGGCGATGCGGTCCAGACCGAGCAGCTCGTCAACGATGACGACATGGAAGTCGTGTCGCAGATCGTCGAGCCGGGTGCGAGCAATCAGCAGCCCGCCGATGACACCGGTAACGGTGGCGATAATTCAGGCGCGAACAGCGATGAAAACGGCGCGGGCGAGGATGCGGACGCCGCCAATGGCGATCAGGACGGCCAGAAGGGTGATGAAAGCCAGCAGCCGAACGGAGAGCCAGGCGAGCAGCAGAAGGCACCGGAAGGCGAGGGCACCACGGTTACGCCGCAGCCCGACGCCAGCGACGTGGCAAAGCCTGAAAAGAAGAAGGCAGGTCGCCCGAAAAAGGCCGACGCTGCAACGAAAGTTAACGCCGAGTAAGGTTGGTTAACGAATGGTTAAGGCCAGTGAAATCATACAGAAAGCGCAAACGCTTCTGATCGACCCGGAAGCGGTTCGCTGGCCTTTGCCGGAGCTCGCCGGCTGGATCGACAGCGCCATCAACGCAATCCTGATTGCGAAGCCATCGGCGAACACGCACTCTATCACCGTGGATCTGGAGAAGGGCACCAAGCAGAAGCTCCCGACCGACATTGACCCACGCCCCATGATGTTCATAGCAGCCCGACGCAACATCAATGCGGACGGTACACCGGGTAAGGCCGTGACCCCTGTTTCCATCCAGAAGATGGATATGTCCGATCCCGACTGGCATAGCGAGCGCCGCAAGCGCGCTGCAGCGCTGCATTACCTGTTCGACGAAAAGAACCCGACCGAATATTTCGTCTATCCGGCCAATGACGGCAAAGGCAAGCTGGATATCACCGTGGCGTGCGAGGTCGCACCGATCGTGCCGACCGGCGATCCGGACGATATCAAGTCCTATGACGTGCCGGTAGGTTTGCCAGAGCCATATTCAGAGCCGATCATCGACTATGTGTGCTACCGCGCGCAGACGAAGGACGCCACCGGCGCGGATGCCGGACGCGGTGCGCTGCACTATCAGGCATTTGCCCAGGCTATCGGCATCAAGACACAGGTTGAGGCTAATTCCAGCCCGAACGCGCGGAGGACTGGTTGATGCGGCTCGTCAATCTTGACCCGATTGTGGATCGTGTGCGCCGTCAAGCACCGGCAGCTCCGATACCGCTGATCGAGTCCAACATCATCGACAAGGCCATCGAGCTTTGCGAGGCCGTGCCGGTATGGCGCGATACCGATGTGCTGAACTTCGGCGAGAACGATCCATGCGAATATCTGATGGCCGTTCCGCAGGCAGAGATTTATCGCATCGAAACTGCCACGATGAACGGACGCCCGCTTGAGCGCATCCGTGCCGAGGAATTGGACCGGCGATATCCGAACTGGATGGATGACAAGCCCGGTGAGAATATCCCACGCTTTGTCACGCAGCTTTCAGCGAACACGCTACGCCTCTATCCGGCGAACAAGTGCACCGTTCACGTGCGGCTCTGGCTCAAGCCGAGCATAGAATGCGATGTGCTACCGTCCGATATCGTCAGCCAGCACGGCACATTGCTGTGGCAGGGCGCGGCAGGCGAAATTCTCATGACGCCAGATGCAGAGCTCGCAAACCCGCAGCTCGGAGCGCGCCTGCTCGCCAAGTTTGAGGCCGGCTTGAACACGCTCCGTTCGAACCACACGCGAACGCAATTGCGCGCGCCTCTCCGTACAAAACCAAGCTTCATGTGAGGGTGACATGCCTGCGACCACCTATACCGGCAACAAACTGATCGATCAGCTCGTGCGCGGCGTTGCCTTCGATCCTCCGGCGCGCGTATTTCTGGCGCTTCACACCGCCGATCCCGGCGTCACCGGCGCATCCGAAATGACAGCCGCGAAGTGGCCTGGCTATGCGCGCCTCGATGCGGCGCAAGGTGCAGCGGTCGGCACTGGTTTCGCGGCCGCAGCAACCAAGAAAACCAAGAATGCCAAGCAGCTTCTTTTCCCGACCATGGATGGCGCGGCATCCGTCACAATAACGCATTGGTCGTTGTGGGACGCACTCACGGGCGGGAACTGCCTTTGGACTGGAACGCTCACATATCAGAAAACGCTCAATCCCACCGACGAGGTTGTGGTGCACCCGAACGAACTCCAGCTTGAGATTGATTGATGAATGATGCCGGGACCATAGCGGGCAACTTTATCAACGCCTTCGCCGTCAACGAAGGCGCGATAGTGCACGTTCTTTCCGGCACCATGACGACGAGCGCAGGCGGCACGCTCACCGCAACGCGTCGTGCAGCCATCAATGACACAATCGCGATACGGTTTGTCGGCTCGAATGACGGTCACAAGCGCGTGGCGGCTCCCGGCGTCGGCTCTATAGTACTTCTTGATGCCGTCAACGCCAGCCAGAGGCACGCCGCGCAGTTGTCCGCTGCGATCCGCTTTAAGTCGTCCGTCGCCGCGATCCGCCGCCGATCAGCACCTGGCAACGGAACTATGCGGCTCCTTGGCCGCAACGACCTGCATGCACGACGCGCCGTCACGCCGTTTGGTATTATCGCGCTGCGAAACGCTCGCGCCGCCGCTGTCCGCAGACAAACTGCATCTGGCACGAACGCATTGCGCTTCCTGCACTGGGTGAACTTACGCGCCTTTGCACCGATCTATGGCAAGGGCACCATGCGGTTCCGCCAGTCCGCAACAGCGGTGCGGCGCGTCGGATTGCCATCATTGGGAACAATCCGGATGAAAGGCAGTGGCAGTGCAACGGCGCGGCGACAGATTTCCACTTCCAGCACGATCAAATTTCTTTCGTCTATACGCATGCCGCACGCGCGGATGACGCCGACCGAAGAAATCCGCGCGATGCGGGTGTTTGAAGATCTGCGCATGCTTGCTGTGCCGGCGGCGGCATTACCCATCGACGTCATGTCCGACGACAGGACAATCATCGTCCCCGATACCGAACGGCACATTGGCAATCCAGATAACGAGGACCCGGCATGAGCCTTGCACTGCTTATGAAAACCCCCGGTGATGTGCTGGATTACGATGTGTCATTCGATGAATGGCTGACCGGTGATGACCGCATCCAAGACTGGAACGCCATCATCGCCGATAGCGCCGCCGTCATCGACCGCGGCGACTATACCGACCGCAGTGTGCGGCTTTGGATTTCCGGCGGCGAGAACGGCGAAACCGCACAGATTTCACTCACAGTGACCACAGCGCAGGGCCGCACGAAGGTCGTTTGCTTCAAGCTTCGCATCAAGGAGTGCCGATAATGGCGGTTGTTCTTACCAATAACGCGACTTCCCTGCTGTCCGCAGCGATCGGTGCAGACGACACCACTCTATCGGTCCTAACAGCTGACGCCGGCAAATTCCCAAATCCAGCGGCGGGCGAGTGGTTTCCCCTTACACTGGTCGATAACGCTGGCAATATGGAGATTTTGAAGGCCACGACCCGCGCCGGTTCGATAATAACCGTCGAGCGCGGGAAAGAGGGGACTACCGCAAAGGCATTTGCTGCAGGCGCTCGCGTTGATCTGCGTGCGACAGCGGCAGCGCTGAATGATGTAGGTGAGAAGGCGACCACCGCAACGGTGGGTGCGGCCATTGCGGGCGCGAACGGTGGAGACAGTATTGCTGATGGCGACACACTCTCAGGCGTTTTGTCTGGCACGTCAAGCTTACGGCGTTGGACGTGGGGCAACATCAAAGCATGGCTCAAAGCGTATTTTGATGCGATTTACCAAGCAAAACTTGGGTACGTTCCGGTACGCCAATTTATTTCCGGAGTAATTTACATCGGTTGGGACGGCGCATCCGGCAAGCTTGCCTCGCAGGTCGACGCAACTTACTTCGGTGTCAATTGGCCAATCGATATCAGGGGGCGAGCAAATGGCGGCGCAAATTGGGCCGATGGCGCTGGATACGCTGACAGGCTTGGGCCGGGCGGTTGGACCCTCGCAACGGTTCAAGATCAACTTAACTGGCGGGTTACTGACACCCGGTTTAGTGGTTACCTTCAGAATGATATGTACACCACAGGCACTCGCACAACAGGTCTAGGCGGTTCTTCTGGATACGTGATGTGTGACATAACAAAGAACGCCGTGGAGTCCTGTACCCGCGTCTACAGGCAACCCCAAATATACATTCCCAACGTTGGGTGGCGTGCCCTAGGAGGCTGGTAATGAAAGATTTCGGACAGTTCACACAACACACGGAGATCGTTGAACTACCTCCGCAGCAAATCGGTGTTGATGCGAGCGGGCAACCGATCTTCGATCAGCCGCAAAAACTGCCCGTGTTGGTGTTCCGCGATACGCAAGGAATAGACTGGTTCGATCTTGCGAAACAGTTCCCCCATCCCTTTTACATCGCCATCGATGACGAAGGTCGGATTTACTCCATGGAAACCGACTACCAGTGCTCGCAGATCGCGGGGCATCTAATCGGCATTGATAGCGACTATGGTTTTACTCGCGGCCCAAGCGGCACCGTGTACGGAAAAATATGGAACGGAGCGGCTATTGTTGAGCCGGGCCCAGAGTCAGAGCCAGTCCCTGATGAAATCAGCCGTCGACAGTTCTTTCAGCAATTGGCCGTAATGGGTATCATTACCAAAGCTGATGCTCTCGCAGCGATGCAGGGCGGCGTTATTCCTGCTCCGCTCCAAGCCATTGTCGATCAGCTTCCCAACGACGATGACAAATTCAATGCTCAAATGTTCATAGTCGGTGCAGATACGTTTCACCGCACGCATCCGCTGGCGGAAACCGTTCGGCAAGCAATGAATTGGAGCATCGAGCAAAAAGACGATTTGTGGCGGCAAGCGGCCACGCTTTAGTCAAGCAGTGCCGATGCCGTCATCATATTGAACCTCAATCCGCCCTTCGGGGCGGTTTCTTTATTTGACAATGAAAAATCGCAAAGTTATGCCGTCAATAATTGGGGCATTCAATCTTACACATCGGGCGGTGCAAGTTGTCAGTAAACAACCAATCCCATTACGCAAATATAACGTTCAACGACAGAAACGGCATAAAACGTTGGCTTCAACGTAAGCGTTTAACGGAATCATTGCGGTTGGTTGGCCCGACTTTTCAACCGAACTGTATTGTTGACTATGGGGCCGGTAACGGCGAGTTAATCAAGACCCTCGCCACATTATACCCCGCTGCAAAAATAATATGCTTTGAGCCGACCACAAACCTGATGGAAGAGGCTAAAAAGAACCTCAATGGCATTCCAAACATTATCTTCACGGAAACCGTCGAAACGATAGCCGCATCGAGCGTTGACTTGCTGTTCTGTTTGGAAGTGTTTGAGCACCTTCCTTCAAAGGAAACGGAAGATGCGTTCAGTGTATTCAAGCGAATTTTGTCTGACCGAGGTAAAATCGTCATCGGTTTACCGATAGAGGTTGGCATCCCTTCTCTCTATAAGGGGCTGTTTCGGATGGTTAGGCGGTTCGGTGCGTATGATGCGAGAATTGGCAACATACTGCGTTCATTCGCATACTTGCCGCCCAGGCACCGCCCATGCGGCGAGATAGCGCCCGGTTTTTCATATCATTTCGACCACATGGGGTTTGATTACAGAGCTTTTAAAGCAGACCTGCGCAAACATTTCGTGATTGATCGGATGGAGGGTGGGCCGTTCCCTGCCTTCGGTGCCCTTTTCAATCCCGAAATCAATTTCCTTGTCAGGCCGAAGGCTTTATAGTGCACGAAATGGCGCATGACGTGCCTCTTTCGAGAGGTGAATTATGCCCGCAATCAAGCTTGCTGCTTTCACTGGGGAACAGCCCCGGCTCATATCCCGCCTTCTGCCGGCCACGGCGGCGCAGTTTTCCGTAAATACCCGACTTGATGATGGCGGGCTCACGCCGTTCAATACTCCGGTCCAAGAACATTCAATCGCTTCGGCGGACGCCAAAACCATCTATCGGTTTCAGAATGAATGGCTTTGGTGGTCGGGGATCGTGCACGCTGCACCCGGCCCAGTCGCGGAGGAGCGCCTGTACTATACCGGCGACGGTAAGCCGAAGATGCGCGTTGGCGGCACGGTATATGATCTGGCAGTCGCGCGCCCTTCGGCAGCGCTTGCCACGGCGTTGAGCGGCACCGGCACCGGCGACACACAAACCCGCATCTACACCTACACCTACGTGACGGAGTTGGGAGAAGAATCCGAACCGGCGCCAGCTTCCTCGAACCTCGATTGGAAACCCGGCCAAACCGTCACGCTGTCGGGATTTCAGGCACCGCCTGCCGGCCGCGCAATCACGAAACAGCGAATATATCGGTCGCAAACCGGCTCGAAGGGGACATACTTCTATTTCATCGCCGAGCGCGATGCATCGAACGCAAATTTCGTCGACAACATTGCGGTTGATGCATTCCAAGAAATGCTGCCATCTGTCGCCTGGAATGCGCCGCCCGATACGCTGCGCGGGCTTATAGCGATGCCAAACGGCATGATGGCTGCTTTCGACGGCAAGAAGCTGTATTTTTGCGAGCCTTTCCGACCTCACGCTTGGCCGGAAAAGTATGTGCTGACCACCGACGCCGATATTGTCGGGCTTGGCGCCATCGGCACGTCATTGGTGATTGCTACCAAGGCAAATCCATATCTCGCAACCGGTTCATCTCCGGATACCATGCAGATGGTGAAGCTCGAAGCAAACTTGCCGTGCGTCAATGCCCGCGGCATCGTCGATCTTGGCTTTGCTATTGCATATCCCTCGAATGAAGGACTTGCAGCGGTGGCCGCAAATGGCGAGGCAAAGCTCGTGACGGGCAACATTATGGGCGTCAATGATTGGCGGGCCTTGTCGCCAGAAACGATCATTGGCGGGCAGCTATCCGGACGCTATATCGCCTTTTACGATACCGAGGACGTGGACGGCACCCAGCTCACAGGCGCGGTATTCTTCGACCTTGGCAGCACGCCATATCTGATCCGCACAAACACGGCGGTTTCGTCCGCCACGTATGAAATCGAGACTGGTGCGGTTTATTTCCTCGCGAAAGGTGAACGGGATATTTACCGGCTGGATTCCCCGCAGGGAGACCGCGAATCCTACTACTGGAAATCGAAGGATTTCCATATGTCAGGGGAAGCAAGTTTTGCTGCGATCCAGATTGACACGATCGATTATGTGTCTCCGCTGGAATACAAGAACTATGAAACGCAGCGCGCGCAGATCCTCGCGAAGAACGCGGAATTGATAGCGTCCAAGGTCAGCCTGGGCGATCTGAACAGTGCACCGATCAATCACATTGCATTTGCTGGCGACAATCTTCTACGCCTGCCGACCCCGCCCGGAAACGTCCGCGTGGGCGTGTACGCCAATGGCCGGTTGATAGCCACAGTTACGCGAACGGGAACGCCCGTCAGGCTTCCCGCCGTTGCAGGAACGGTTTGGGAAATTGATGTGAGCGCCAATGTCAGCGTTTCGCAAATTGTCATGGCGTCCACCATGGACGAGCTGAAGCGGGTTGCAATGTCATGAGTGTTTTCGATCAACTGCAAACCGAAACGCTGGAAGTTCTGGCGGGCAAGCGCAATCCCGGCGAGCGGCACAAAGCAGCCGTTCGTGTTTCTGATCTTGAGGCGCTGACCGATTATTCGTATCGCCTGAAATCAGGGCTCGTGTCTGCCGCTCCTACCGCCGCACAGCACAATGCGCTTGTTGAGGACGTGCAGCGCCTTCACCAGATACTGCAATCGCTATCGCAGGCGTTGAAAGACCGGCTGGGCCGCGCATGAGAGCTGCTATTTTACGGTTGATGCTCCCAGGCAAGCTTGGTGCGGTGAAGCTCGGGCCCGAAGATCGCATCACAATTGAATTGGCCAACCGCCTCCGTGCGTGGACGATCGAGCAGCGGCTGCGCGCTGTGTGGACGCATATACCAAACGAAGTGGGCGGTGGCACCAAGAACGCCAAAATCCGCTACGCGATTGCTAAAGCACTCGGCATGATCCCCGGCGCATCTGATTTCATATTCATGTGGGGAGCGGGCGCTGCAGCCATCGAAATTAAAGCTCCAGACGGTCGACAGTCAGCAAATCAATCCGATTTCCAGAAATGGTGCGAGGCGGAGAACGTGCCGTACCACATCGCGAAATCCGCAGATGAAGCCGAAAAAATCCTTCGCGACCTTGGTGTGCTGTCATGAGCTACGAATACGATTATGAGCAGCGCCGCATCTATAAGGAATGGGCCGCGCATCAGATCGGCATCGAGCAATTCCGCTCCGATGCCACCACAATCGCCGTTCTCAAAGAGAAACAGATTGTTGGGGTGACAGTTTTTGACACCTTCGCATCCGATGATTGTCAGATCCACGTTGCGTCGGATGGCTCGCGGCGTTGGCTCACTCGTGACTATATGCGGATGGTGTTCGCATATCCGTTCGTTCAACTCCGGTTCAAGCGCATCACATCGTTTGTGCCGGAAAGTAACGTTGCATCCGCCCGATTCTGCGCTCATATGGGCTTTCGGGAGGAAGGGCGCTTGCGCGAGGCGGGGCTTCATGGTGAAGATATAATCGTTTTCGGGCTTTTGCGGCGTGAATGTCGCTGGCTGACTTCCAGTCTCATAAATTTATGAGGTTTCATCATGGGTGCTATGTCATGGGGTGACGATGCCGCGTTTGTGCCAGGCGGCATTATCGTGTTCATCGTTATGGTCGCGTTGCTGTGGTTCGCCCCACGAGTGAGCGACCGCTTTTGGGATTACGTCTCTCATTGCATTACCGGGGTGGCGTTTGCGATTCCCGCATTGTTCGTCGCCATGGTTTTGAAGCTGCCCGGACTGTATATTCTCGCATGTGTATTGGCCGCAGCCTTCCTCGGTTCGATTTGGTCATATCGCCGGAACGCTTGATCTAGAATTTCACCGCGGGAACAGATATAAATTCGCATCCGAGCGCATGATGTGCCGCCACCAGATTTCTTTGAGGCTCGCATCATGGGTAAAAGCTCGCAATCTGCGCCCGATCCAGATCCGAATATCGGCAAGGCCGCGCTTAAGCAGGCCGAAACCGGCGAGGAATGGCTGGCGTTTGCCAAAGATGCCTTTGCTATCTCGCAGGAACGCCAGAAGGAGCTGGACGCGCTGACCAAGCGCGTTACCGAGCAACAGCTTGGTATTGCTGACCAACAGGCGGCGTGGGCGAAATCCGACCGAGAACGATATGAAAATGTCTTCAAGCCCATTGAGGACGATTTCATCAAAGAGGCAACGAACTACGCTACGGAAGAACGACAATCCGAAGCGGCGGCGGAAGCCTCCGCGGACGTTCGCGCTGCGCAGGCCTCCGCCGAAGAACAGAGTCTGCGCCAAGCCGCGTCAATGGGCATCAACCCAACTTCCGGGCGGTATGCTGGCATCGACCGCGCAACCGATATGGCCTATGCACTTGCCGATGCTGGCGGACGGAACAACGCGCGCCAGATGGTGCGCGACAAGGGCCTTGCGCTCAAGGCAGACGTTACCAACCTTGGCCGTGGCCTACCGGCGCAATCGGCACAGGCGCAAGCCCTCGGACTTGGCGCCAGCTCCGGCGCGGTTGGCCTAAATCAGCAGGCGAACGCGCAGAGTAATGCTGCGTCAAGCATCGTCAATTCCGGCTATGCCGGGGCGATGCAAGGCTATGCCGGCATGGGCCAGACGCTCAATCAGCAATACGCAACGCAGGTTGACGCATGGAAGGCCGAACAGCAGGCCAACAACGGACTGTGGAGCGGCATCGGTAAGGCGCTTGGTGGGCTAGCCGGGTTCTTCATGCCGTCCGACGAGAACGTCAAGGAGAATAAACAGCCGGTTGAGGAGGGCAAGGCGCTTAAAGCGATCGAGCAGATGCCCGTCGAGGAATGGGACTACATGCCTGGCATCGGCGACGGCGGGCGGCATATCGGCACCTATGCGCAGGATTTCAAGGAAGCCACCGGCAAGGGCGACGGAAAGACTATCCCTGTCATCGACGCTATCGGCGTAACCATGAAGGCCGTGCAGGACTTGAGCAAGCAGGTCAAGGAAATCGCCGGGGAAATTGGCCTCGGGCCGTCGAAAGACAAGGCACCAGCAAAACAGGCTCGTAAGCCATCGCGAGGCATGGAACTTGGATTGGGAGTTGCGGCATGAGCTTCGGTGCAGGACTAGCGGGATTCGTTGATGGCCTCGAAGCCGGTATGCGGATGCGTGATCGATGGGACGAGCGCAAGGAAAAGCAAGCCTATAAGGCGAAGCAGGACCAGCTCAACGCCGACACCAAAAAGGCGTTTGCTGACGCGCAGGCGGCGGGTGCTGTCGAGGGCAGCGATTTCCAATCGTTCTGGCTTAACTACCAGCTTCCCAAGCAACAGGCGCTGTTGATGGAAAAGGGTGATTATGCAGGAGCGAAGGCGCTTGGCGACTGGGGCCGCTCCGACGATGCGCTTAAAGGTGGCAAGCTCTTTTCTTCTGCCTTGATCAAAGCGCAGTCCGGTGATTATGAGGGCGCGTTTCAAGACGTGTATGCAGGCTCGCAGTTGCAGGGCTACATTTCGTCCGATGTGAAATTCGCCGGTGCGGAGCCGATCCAGTACAAGGGCAAAACGGTGGGCTATCGCGTCAAGGCGAACGGGCCAGATGGCAAGGCGATCACGCGCGACTATCGCCTCGAAGATATTCCGGCCGCAATTGCGCAGATCGGCAATCCCCTCGAAGCATATAAGTCACAGACCGAGGCGCGCGCTGCCGAGGCCAAGCGGAAATCGGAACTCGAAAATTACGAGGACAAGAAGAAAATCGATCAGAAATATTCCGGCGCCAGTTCTCCGGAAAAGCAGTCCGAGCGCTACCAGAAGGCGGCGGAACAACGCGCCAAATCTGATCTGAATTGGGACACGTACAGCGACGACGAGAAGGACAAGCTCATTCGCAAAGACCTTTCCGCCGCTGATAGTTTCGGTGCGGAAAAAGCTGGTCAGAGCAATAAAGCCGCCGACAAGGCCCCGGAGTTGCCGAAAAAGATCATCGTGGACACGGAAAGCGGCAACACGGTTGACCTTACGAGCAAAGAGCAGCCGAAAGCCGCGGGGCTGGGTGATGCACCGGTACCGGCGCAGAAATCCAGACAGCCCGAACCGATTCCTTCCAACGGCCAGCAACCGACGCCGGAAATTGGCCTTGGTAGCCCTCAGGCTGGTGCGCGTTCGACGACACTTGGCTATGCGAAAGAAGCGCTGGCGCGCGGCGGCGATCCGGCACGGGTGAAACAGCAGCTTATGAACGCTGGCGTTCCGCAGGAAGAATGGCCGGAGGAACTGTCAGGCGCGGGGAATGGCGGTATGTCCGAGGACGAAATGCGGCGTCTCGTCGAAAGATCGCAAATGGGACTTGGGCGATAATGTCCGACCGCATTAATTGCTGCGTTCCATTCTGCAGGCGCACGCGGCATAACCGAGACAACACGAGCGAGTGGATTTGCAGCGAGCATTGGAACACCGTGCCGCAGCATTTGAAGCGTCGGAAATACAAGCTTTTCCGCAGATACAAGCGGCTGTTTGGATTGAACTGCTACTGGTATTACCCTGCTGGTAGCGACAAACGCATGATTGCTGTGCGTCTGTATCGTCTTTGCGAGAAGGCATGGACTCGGTGCCGCGAGGCGGCAATCGAGCGAGCTGTTGGGCTCGGATAACCACCAACTTGAATATTTGCCGTAGAGGCGCTATCTTTCAGGAGTGGCTGACAGAGCGGTAACTCTGCCAGCCGGGCACTTAGCTAAAGAATGTTACCCGCACGTAGGCACGCCAGCCCGTGCGGGTTTTCTTTATCGTAAGTGTGATACTCACAGGTATAAAACCCATTCGTTTCACTCCTGTTCGGCAGCGAGGCTCACGCTGCAATTACCGGGGAAGCCCATCTCCCCCGGCGCGCTGGCTGGCTCAACGCTCTCTGCTTTCGCTGCCGAAACTGGTATTTTCACCTTCGCATATCTATGGTTTCCGCGCACTTAACAAGCACAACTCTCAAAATTTTGCGGTACCCGCCGTTCCCCTCTCGCGTGCGCGCGCGAGGTTAGATATAGTCGCGTCGATCAGCGCATGACGTGCTCCTATCGCAAGGACACGTCATGGCTATTATTCTCGACGACAACACCGATATCGATTCCTTCTTCGGCGGCAATTCGGGTGCAAACTCACCGGCGGCTAAAAATCGGGAACCGTCCGAGAAGCCACGCGAGCAAGAAACGCCCGCGCTCGATCAGAAAGCGCCGCGTCAGCCGGCCGACAGCCCTTCACCTTTAGAACTTCCCGGCATTCAGCGCCCGCAGCCCCCGCAGGATAGCTCCACACCGTCAGCACGTGTGCAGCCGGAACCTCCTGCAAAAGATCGACCGGCGCCTGTACCAGGCATGTCAGCACGCGATTGGGACGATACCGTCAATACCATGATTGCGGAGGCTGGCGGCGACGGTGCGGTAGGCATGCTGGCCGTTGCCAACGTCATTCGCAATCGCGCCGAGCGCCGGGGTAAGAGCATTGGCGATATCGTGCGCGCTCCCAGCCAGTTTGAAGGCTATTATGCGCCTGGCGAAAAGGCCGTGCAGGCCCAGCAGAACCCGCAGGTTCGCGCGGAGGCCGAGAAGATACTGCGCGGCGTGCTGGCCGGGGAACTGAAAGACCCGACACAGGGAGCTGACCATTTCCACGCTGGCGGTGTTAATCCCGACTGGGCAAGCAAAATGCCCGCTACTACCCGTATAGGCGGCCACGTCTTCTACAATTCGCAACCGGGCCGCAACGTCGCGCAGGCCGAACAGGGAACCTATGAGCCCGGCATTGAACCGCGCAAGTACGGGTATGCGAATGGCCGCGGCTTGGCAAACTTGGTGCCGGAAGAAAAGGAACCGGAAAGCGGCGCAGTAGGCAGTCTTTCCTTCGTTCATCAAGGTCAGGAGAAGATCAATCCAGCGTTCGCCGCGATACTGACGGACGTTTCGGGCGACATAGGCCGCGGGCTTGTTATCAATTCGGGCTACCGCTCGCCCCAGCATTCCGTCGAAAAGGCGAAAGGCAACGGAGGCGGCGAGCACACGCATGGCACCGCCGTCGATATCAGCATGAAGGGCATGAGCAAACAGCAGCGTTTTGAGCTGGTCCAATCGTTGAAGGCGCGAGGCGTTCGCCGTTTCATCACCTATACGAACTCTCCGGACATGCTGCATGTCGATTTGAAAGAAATGCCGAACTCAAAAGACGGCTTTTGGTACATGCACGATAAGTCTGCCCGCAATTTCGGGAAAGCACCGGACTGGATGCAGGCGGCAGCGCGCACGCGCATCAGACATGAACGGCTCCCTGCCGCGCAGCCGATCGAGCTAGACGAAAATTTTGAAGCCAGCGATCCCGGTAATTTTTACCAAGGCAAGAATCCGTTTCAGGCAGAGATTGATGATGCTCGGGCTTCGCGCCAAGAGCAGAATGTGCAGGACGAGCCGCCCGCAGCCGCGCCCGGAGCCGACATCGATGCGCGTCTGGAGGAACTGAACAAGGAAGCGCCTGGCCGATATGCGGCCATGACAGAAGACGAGTACGCGGCCTGGAGACAGAATTTCGAGGCCAATCAGCCCGGCCAGTTTATGAAGGGCTTCAAAGGCGCGCTTGTTGACCAGAACCCCACGCTTCTAGGCAACAGTCTCAAAGCCCTTGGCGTATTGTTCGACAATGAAACCATTGGCGGCTTAGGCGATTCCGTGCGTGAATGGGGCAAGTCTGGATCGGAAAAGCGCGCGGCACGCGTCCCCAGCTTTTCCAACATCCGCACCGATTCCTTTTCCAACTTCGTCAGCGATGCGACCGATTATGCAGCTTTCAGCCTTGGGAACGGTCTCGGCTCAATGGCTCCCTCGGTCGGCGCGGGTGTTGCTGGCGCGGCGGTCTCTGGCGGCAATCCGATTGTCGGGTTTCTCGCTGGCGCTGCCGGTCCGTCCTACGTTCAGAACCTCGGCGATATTTATGGCGAGCTGATCGAGAACGACAACATTCAGGCTCGCGTCAAAAAGGGTGAACTCACCGACAAACAGTTGGCCGGTTGGGCTGCTACCGGTGCCGTGCCGATGGCCGCACTCGATATGGTCAGCTTCGGCAATCTGTTCAATATTGCCACGAAGGACGCGATCAAACAGTCCATCGGCAAACGCATCATCAAGGGAATCGCCGAAGGTTCGTTGACCGAAGGGTCAACCGAAGCAATGCAGCAGGTAGTTTCCGAAGGCGTGCAAGAGGCGCTCGGGGCAGACAAATCGCGTTCTGAACAGGCTATTTCGATCATCGACAATTTCATTGGTGGCGCACTCACCGGCGGCGCAGTCGGCGGCGTTGGTGGCGCAAACCCTGTGCGATCGAAAGGCAGTCAGTCCGATTCCGTTGCGCAGGCAGATTCCGCGCCTGCTTCCGAACCGCAAGCAACCTCCGAGGGCAATCCAGGCGAAGCACCGGCCCCTATCACGGGAATGCCCGAACCCGAAGTGGAAGCCCCGCAGCGCAAGGGGCCGCTGTCCAAAGCCTTCGAGTCCGGCGCAGCTCGCACGAGCCTTGAGTATGTTGTCGACGATCGCGACGTTGACGGCAGCGGCCCCGGCCCGCTTCACGGCCAGACCGTGATGATGGCGGCGAACCAAGACAGAGTCCCGTCCGGGATGCATCGCGTAATTGATGGCAACGGCGTTGAGCACATCATCGGCGACAGATTACTCGTTTCACTGGAGCAGGCGCAGGATTCGGGACTGCGACCGGCAGACGTGAAAACAGCATCGAGCGTCACGTCATCGAAGGCCGCGCCTACGATCGGCTCGACCGTTGAGGTCAATATGCCCGGCGGCGCGAAGATGACCGCCAAGATCGATAGCTTTTCCGATGGTGAAGTTGTCGTTTCCGACGATGCAGGCGAAGTTTATCAGGTTCCGCTTAATGCAATTCAGGCACCGGCGGAGCCGGGCGCAGAGGGTTTACCGGTTCGCGATACGGAAGCGCAGAACGATATTCCCGCGCAGGAACCGATTCCAACCGAAACCACTGTTACGCAGGACGTTGCGCCAGAAACCCGACAGAAGCCGATTGCGAACGCGGATAATTCGCCGAAAATTGGCCAGAGTGTGATTGTTGACGCTCCGGGGCTGAAGCGTGTCACCGGCAAAGTTGAGCGGTATGTGTTCGATGACGGGGAGTCGGAGGCCATTGTCCGCGAGCAAGGCGGGATGACCATTCAGGTCCCGATTAAGCACCTCTACGTCGATGCCATGTCCGATAAGGAAGTGCAGGCGGAAGAAGCTTCCATCAATCCGCCTGTCACCCGCGACGATATCGACCCTTCGACCCCGCGTGTGCGCAAATTCGGAGAAAAGTCCGTTCGCCTTCCGGACGATGTTTCAGAGCGCATCTATGACCTTGGTGCAGACCGCGCAATGGCGAAGCGCTTGCTGGGCGCGTCTGAATTGGACAAGGACAAAGCAGCGCCGCCAGCACAGCGAGCGCTCGCAGATGAACTTGGAATTTCGTTTGAAGACGCCGGCAAGCTCGCGGACGATTATCGTTATCGGGTCGAAAAGGCCGGGCGGCAAGCTCGATCAAAGCTGCCCGTCGAAATGCATGGCGTGAATCCTGTCATGCTTGAGCGGATGCGCAAGCGCGCTGAAGCGGAACGCGCACCGATTGCCGACGACACTGCAACAGCTTCGGAACCCGCTGCAAGCGAACCCACCGCGACCGCTCCAATCGATGACGCGGCGCGCGAAGCCGCCACCCACCCTGAAAACAATCTGCCGGAGCCCACGCAGGCACAGAAAGAAGCGGGCAATTATGCCAAGGGCCATGTTCGCCTGGGCGGAATGGATCTGTCGATCGAGAACCCGGCTGGTTCGCAACGGAAGGGCGTGGACGCGAACGGCAAGGCTTGGTCCACGACCATGCAGAGCCATTATGGCTACATCAAAGGCACAGTTGGCCGCGACAAAGACCACATCGACGTTTTCGTGAAGCCCGGTACGGCTGATCTGGCCGACGACGCAAAAGTGTTTGTCGTTGACCAGAAAAGCCCTGCTACCGGTCGCTTTGACGAACATAAGGTCATGATCGGCTTTGAGACCCAGCAGGAAGCCGAAGCCGCCTATCTCGCAAACTATACGCCTGGCTGGAAGGGCATGGGCGACGTGACAGAATCAACCCTCGCGGATTTCAAGCGATGGACGAAGGACGGCGACACCAGCAAGGCATTCGCGCCAAAGTGGTTCGGAAATCGCACCCGCGCCGAAGGTTATATAAGCAAGCATGGGCTTGGCGATACACATTCCGTTGTCGAGAACGGTAAGCGGTTTGAAATCCGTCCGGTCGACAGATCAGCGCCGGAGGTTGACATAAAAGTCAACAATCCAGAACAAGTCGAACAAATGGCGGAAGCTGCACGTACCGCAAGTCAGCGAAACGAGCGGGGAAAACAGACTGCCATAATCGATGCTCTTGCCGATCTGTTTCAGGGGTTCAGTAAAGAGCAAACCCGCGCCATTATCCAAGAAGAAGTCACGAACTTCGGTTTTGACAAACTGTTGTTTCAAGTCCGACGCGCCAAAAACGGCGGTGGTTATGAAACCATGTGGTTTGATACTGCCGGGAAGGTCATATCACGCAAGCAAAACGGTCAACCTGAAATGGTGCGAGACGGGACGTACCGTGATGCACTATCCAGTTTTGTTGATGTTCCACAAAGCTTCGATCCTGCGAAATTCATCAATAAAGCGATTACGGACGCAGAAGGGACCAGAGCACGCCCAGCCGAAGAAACCACTTCGCGCTCATTGCTTGGCGGCAAGGTCGAGATTGTGCATGTCACACAGGCGAAGAAGACAAAGCCCGCCAAACCTGAATTGCGTGGCGATCCACTTCCAGAAAGGGGCGTTGCGCCCGCTAATATTGGCAGTGACGGGAATACCTATGTCGGCAAGCCGGGCAGCGTTCATTTCGAGATCGAGCGGCCAGACGGCGTTGAATGGACGGACGTTGGCTTTGTGAACCCGTCTGGCCGGTTTCTCGACCGCAAAGAAGCTTTCGACTGGGTTGAACAGAATGAGAAACGTGTCAGGCCATCCGATAACATGGACGGCGGGCTCGATGCGCTCGACTATCGCGAACAGGTTCCGGAGCGGGATCGAAAGTCGGGCAAGAAGAGTGCGGAAAAGCTCGACGAGCTGATCGACAGTGGTGATGTGGCGACCGCAGCCGACGCAGAAGCGAACCAGTGGGGCGCGAACAATAAGCTGGTTTCCCGCGACCGTGCCGATGAAATCCGCAAAAAGCTGCGCGACAAGCTGCGCAGCCAGATCGGCTCCGGCATCGACCCGGAGATTCTGGCGCTCGGCACCGAACTTGCAGCGTTCCATATCGAGGCCGGCGCACGCCGGTTTGCAGACTTCGCGCGCGCCGTCGCAGCGGATATGGACACCAGCATTGAAAAGCTTCGCCCGTTCCTTCGCGCATGGTATAACGGCGCTCGCGACATGATGGAGGATAGCGGGCTGGATATTTCCGGCACCGACGACGCCAATGCCGTCAGGTCCGAACTCGCAACGCTCAAGGACGCACCCGATGGAAGCCTTTCAGAACTGGAAACGCCAAGCGGAACTGCACTGGAAACAGTTCCAGCCGAAACGGTACGCGGAACTGAAAAAGGCGGGAGCGCTCGAAACAGCACTGACCGAAGCCGCGGAACAGACGGCACTGGAAATGAACCAGCTAACCGAGAGCGGGTTCCAACCGGACGAAGCGTTCCAGATGGTCAGGGAACAGTATCTGTTCCCGCCAGAGGAAAACAGCGGGACGTTAGCGCCCGAAATGGGCCAGACCTCTTTGACGCATCAAATGATCGCCGCCGCGAAAAAGGGCAGCAGGACAATGGATCTGTAAGCGAGAAATCGCTTCCAGATAACGTTGATCCAGCTAAACGAGTAGCGCCCGCTGATTCCGCGGCTACGCCTGCGCATAATCGCGCTGACAATTTCGCCATCACCGAAGATGATGCGATCGGAGAGGGCGGCGCGAAAACAAAATTCCGCAACAACATCGCTGCGATCCGGCTCCTGCGCCAGCTTGAGCAGGGGGGCAGGCAGGCGAGCCACGCAGAGCAGAAGCTGCTCGCGAAGTGGGTAGGCTGGGGCGGACTACAGCAAGCTTTTGTGCGTCCGGACGGTTCTTTCGCTAAAGGCTGGGAGGCAGAGGCGAAGGAATTGAAGGACCTGCTTTCGCCCGAAGAATACAGGGCGGCTGAATCGTCCACGCGAAACGCGCACTATACCTCCCCGGAGATTGTTAAAGCGATCTGGTCGGTTGCACAGCGCCTTGGCTTCCGCGGAGGCCGAGTTCTGGAGCCTTCCGTTGGCTCCGGCAATTTCCTTGGGCTGGCTCCCGGTGCGTTGAAGGGCAGGGCGCAATTTACAGGCGCCGAGCTCGACCCAATAACTGGTGGCATCGCAAAGCAACTCTACCCGGCTGCAAATATCAAGGCTCCACTTGGCTTTCAGGATTTGCAGATCCCTGACAACTATTTTGAACTGGCGGTCGGAAATCCACCATTCGGCAGCGAGCGTCTTTACGACCCAAAGCGGAAGGAGGCAGCACGCTTCTCCATCCATAATTATTTCTTCGCGAAGTCGGTGGAAACGCTCAAGCCAGGCGGCGTGCTGGCCATGGTCATCACCAATTCATTTATGGACGCGGCGAATACAGCCGCGCGCGCATATATCGCCGATCGTGCGCGCCTTGTTGGGGCGATCCGCCTTCCGAACAATGCATTCCTTGCCAATGCCGGTACCGAAGTTACGACCGATATCGTCATTCTGCAGAAGTATGCCGACGATACGCCCGCGGGAGAAAAAGACCGCTCTTGGGTGAACATCGGCTCGATCCGGGACAAAGAAGGCCGAGAAACGCCGCTTAACGAGTATTTCGTGCAGCATCCCGAAATGATGCTTGGTGACTTTGGGCGCTATGGATCCATGTATGGACCGGAACAGCCCGCCCTTGTTTCGCGCCCAGGTGAAGACCTCCAAGCGCTACTGAAAAAAAGCATCGATGCGCTTCCCGCCGATATTTTGCCATCGCGCGTCACCGAGGAAGTCGCCGACAACGCGGTGCAGCGGGAACTCGATCCAGTAGCCGTTCCAGTCGGTTCACTCATGATCGGGCCGGACGGCAATATCGAAATGCGAGTGCCGGATTTTCTGAATGAAACCCGCACTCGGGTCCGTGACGATATCACCGGGAAGGACAAGGACCGCATCACCGGCATGGTGAAATTGCGCGATACCTTCACCAAATTGCGTCGCGCGCAGATCGACGAACATGCGAGCGATAGTGATATCGAAAGCCTGCGCGGCGATCTGAACCGCGAATATGATGCGTTCGTCAAGGATTTCGGTCCTCTGAACGCCGATACCAACCGACGCGCGTTTCAGGATGACCCAACTTGGCCGCAGGTTTCGGCATTGGAAACCGACTTTGACAAGGGCCTGTCAAAGACAATGGCGGCAAAAACGGGAGAAAAAGCCCGCCCTGCAACCGCGAAGAAGGCCCCGATTTTCGCGCGGCGCACGCAGGAACCATACCGCCGACCGGACAGTGCCGCGACGGCAAAAGACGCGCTGGCCATTGTCCTTGGTGATGTTGGCTACGTCGATATGCCTCGCATCGCGGCACTTTACGGCAAGCCGGAACCTGAAATCGTCAAGGAGCTGGGCGACCGCATCTACCTCACGCCTGACGGCTCATACGAAACAGCGGACCTTTATCTTTCGGGCAACGTCAAGCAGAAGCTTGCTCGGGCAGAGGAAGCCGCAAACGAAAATCCGGCATTCAGTCGAAATGTGCAGGCTCTGCGCGATGTAATTCCCGCTGATATCGAGCCTGTCGATATCGACGTGAAAGCGGGCGCGCCTTGGGTTCCCGCAAAGCATGTGGCCGATTTCGTCAACGATATGCTGGAAATCAGCGATGCGAGGGCGACCTATGCGCCCAGCACCGCTCGTTGGGAAATCACGGCGCGTCGTGCTTCCGATGTAGCCGGGGTGAAATGGGGAACGCCTGACGTATCGGCGAAGCAAGTAATGGAGGCGGCTCTCAATGCTCGCACCATTACAGTCAGCCATAAAACCCGCGATGGCCAGACGATCATCGATGAAGGCGCTACGGAAGCGGCCAACCAGAAGGTTGAAGCACTCAAAAATGAGTGGAAGCGCTGGATTTGGGACAACGATGCACGCCGCGAAGAACTCGCGCGCCTGTATAACGATATCTATAACACTCACGTCGATACCGTTTATGACGGCTCGCATCTGACCCTACCGGGCAAGGTCAGCGATGACATTATTGAGCTTCGCCCGCATCAAAAATCCTTTGTTTGGCGCGTCCTTCAATCTCCGACAACGCTGGCCGATCACACAGTCGGTGCAGGGAAGACCTTCGCAGCCATTGCGGCCGTAATGGAATTGCGCCGTACCGGCCAAGCAAAAAAACCAATGCTGGTCGTACCTAACCATCTTGTGCAGCAATGGGCGGCTGATTTCATCAAGCTTTATCCCGGCGCGAACATTCTTGCCGCCACGAAGAAAGACTTCGAGTCCACGAACCGCAAGCGCTTTTTCGCTCGTGTGGCGGCAGGCGACTATGATGCGGTTATCGTGGCTCATTCCTCCTTCGGGTTGATCGGCGTCGATCCGGTCTATGAAGCCGAATTTATCCGCATGCAGGTCGATGATCTGGAAGCCTCGATCCGGACGCTTGAGGAATCGGATGGAAAGAGCTCCCGAAGCGTCAAACAAATGGCCAAGCAGCGGGACGCTCTCGAAGAACGCATGCAAAAGCTTCTCGACGTGGGCGGAAAAGATGCCGGCATGACGTTCGAAGAAATGGGCGTTGACGGCCTTATTGTCGACGAGGCTCACGAGTTCAAAAATCTCGGCTTTGCCACGTCGCTCACCCGCGTTGCGGGGCTGGGAAATAAAACTGGATCGAAAAAGGCCGCTGACCTTTTCATGAAAATCCAGAGCGTTTTGAAGCGCACCGGCGGTCGCAATGTGGCGTTCCTCACGGGCACGCCGATATCGAACACTATGGCCGAACTGTACACGATGCAGCGCTATCTCGCCTATGACGCACTCAAGGCGCAGGGCGTGCAGCATTTCGATGCCTGGGCGCGGGTATTCGGTGAAATCGTTACCGAGTACGAACTGTCGGCGGCTGGCAAATACAAGCTCACCACGCGTTTCTCCCGCTTCACGAATATGCCGGAACTCGTGACGCAATATCGCGCGTTCGCGGACACGATTACGAATGACGATATCAAGCGTCAGTTGGCAGAGCAGGGCAAGACACTGCCCCTGCCGCGCGTTAAGGGCGGGAAACCGACCAACAATATTGTTCAGCCATCAGAATATCAGCTCGATTACATCGGCCAGCCAACCGTCGATGAAAACGGGAACGAGAGCTACCCCGAAGGTTCCATTGTCTGGCGTTCAGAAAATATGCCGAAGAAGGCTGAAAAGGGCGCTGACAATATGCTCAAAATTACGTCCGACGCCCGCAAGGCAGCGTTAGATATGCGTCTTGTCGATCCCAACATTCCCGATGTTCCGGGCACAAAGGTAAATCTCGCTGCCGACAAGATTAAAGGCATTTACCGTAAGTGGGATCAGCAGAAGGGAACGCAGCTCGTCTTTATCGACCTTTCCACGCCGAAAAAGGCCGTGGCGAAGGCGAGGGCGGAACTGGTCGAACTGCAAACAAAAGCAGACGCTGGCGATGAAGCCGCCCAGGCCAAGCTGGATAACATCAGCCTGGACGAAATCGCGGCACTGGAATCCGCGTTTTCCGTCTATGATGATTTGAAAGCGAAGTTGATCCGGAACGGCATTCCGGAACGAGAAATTGCGTTCATCCACGATGCCAATACCGATCTCCAAAAGCAGGAACTTTTCGGTAAAGTCCGGTCAGGTCAGATCCGTGTCCTGATCGGATCGACGCCGAAAATGGGCGCTGGCACCAATGTGCAGAACCGCCTCGTAGCGCTTCACCATCTCGATGCGCCATGGCGTCCGAGCGATCTGGAACAGCGAGAAGGCCGTATCATCCGGCAGGGCAACGAACTTTACGCTGCCGATCCTGACGGCTTTGAGGTTGAAATCCATCGCTACGGTACTGAACGCACGCTCGATGCCAAGCAATGGCAAACTATTGAGCAGAAAGCGCGGTTTATCGGTCAATTCCGGGCAGGGAACATCAAGGATCGTGTCGTCGAAGATATCGGCGGTGAGGCGGCGAATGCGGCGGAAATGAAGGCCGCAGCATCCGGAAACCCTATGGTCCTCGAAGAAATGGAACTGCGCCGCAGGATCAAACGGCTTGAAAACGACAAGCGCGAACATGACCGCTCACAGCATTCCACAAGACGCCAGATTGCCAGCATGGAGCGGCAAAAAGAGGAAATCGAAGGACAGGCGGACGTTGTCAAAGCCGATGCCGACGCGGCGACGAAGTTTATGGGCGGCGATTTTTCTGCGACCATAAACGGCAAGGCTATGGAAAAGCTTGGTGACGTCGGGACGGAAATCCTCGCCGTTGCGCGTGACATGGTGAAAACCGGGGCAAAAAGCCGGGTTTTGGGCGCAATGGGTCCGTTCAAACTATCACTTGAACATTCGCATGGCCTAACTTTCGATGTGCTTGTCAGCGGCGCGCGCGGTTATGACGTCAATCTGCCGGACGTGGGCGATTTGACGCCTGTGGGCACCGCGATGCGTGTCATGAACTTGATACGCAATCTTCCTGATCGCCCTGCACTGGAAGCCGAACGCCTTTCAAACATCGATAAAACCCTGCCACGCCTGCGCGAGCAATTGAGCAACTGGGATAAGTCGGCGGAACTGGACGAGGCGCGCCAGCAGCATGCCAACGTCATGTCGATACTGCGCCCCGTGAAAAAACCGGCGCCGACCGTCAACGTTGAGAAGGGTTCAGAGCCGGTCAAGGCGTCCATCGCTGAACAGAAGCCCGTTGCCCGCCTGACGGGCGAGGAAGTTCTGAAAAACTTCAAAGGCGGCGAAGATATGCCGGCACTGCGCAGACAAGCGCAGGCATGGTATGATCAAAATCTGGTGGAGCCCAAAACGACCGTCACTATGAAGGACGGGACAGTCGTCGGTTTCAATGGCCGTGGCAAACGAGAAACGACATATGGCCGCAAGGGCGATATCCTGTTGCGGTCAGTACCGGCTATCCCGGCCATTATCGAGAACGGTGAAATCGTTCACCGCGAGGCTGGCGACGAACGCCATTCCCACGTTTTGGAACGTGTCGTCATCGCGGCGCCAATCGAACTCGCGGGCAAAATCCATAACCTTGCCGTCGCCGTAAACCGGACGCGCGATGGCGATTGGCACTATGACCTCAATACGGATAACCGTTTTGTTGGGAAGGATAGTTACGCGGGACGCCCAAGCTATCAGGATCTTGGAGAACGAGGGGCAGAGCCCTTGCTATCTGCATTGGAAGGCACGTCCCGCTCCATCAATATATTCGAATGGGCGTCGGATGGCAATGCACCCGCCGAATCCGGGTCAATACGGGATGCACTCGCCCGCGGGCCGCTCGGTGAAACTGTCGGCCGATTGATCGATAGCGGTGCTCTGCAATTGCAGAAAACGGGCGAAAACGCCGTGCAGGGGTGGACCACTCCAGACGGCACAATTGTGCTGAACACAGACGGCGTAAGCCCGGATAATGCGAATGCCGTTCTTCTTCATGAGGCGTTTCACTCTGGCGCTCGCAAGCTGATCGGCACAGCTTCGTGGAATAAACTCCTTGAGAAATTGGGCCAAATCCATCGCCAGTACGAGCGTTCCACCGGCAAAGCACGCTCTTACTTCGACAAAGCGCGCGCTCGTGTTGAGAATGCGGAGCGCGCTACGGGTGATATGCCCGGAGCCCTCCGAGCGGAAGAATTTGGCGCATACGCGATTGAGGAATACGAAACTGCGCCGCGCTCGCTGCGTATGTGGGCCGATGACTTTTTGGGCCATGTGAAAGCCTGGGCCTTGAAGCGTTTCGGCAAGCAGCTCGGACGCGTAACACCGGCGCAATTGCGCGCACTGGCCGTCGCTGCTTTGCGTGACATATCCAAGCCAGATGGCAACCCACCACGCCCCGAACTTTCAAAACGTTTTTCGATAGCCGATGACAGCTTTTCCACGGTCAACCGCGCAAACGTTCGTGAAGCCGCAGATGCTGTCAGGGGTCGGCTTACTGACTGGACCCCGAAGGCGCTGGCCCTTGTTCCGCTGAATTACTTCACGGAACTTGCGCAGAAGGGCCAAGAGGCGATCGGCACATACCTGACCGTAAAACGCCAGCTTGACGCCTATCGAGGCAACCGTCACGCCGAAGCCGACCAAACCGTGCAGCAATGGCGCAAGTACAATCGGCTCGGGAAGGACAAAGCCGCTGCGCTTGCCGATGTGATGCACCAGTCCACGATTGCGCAGTACGATCCGTCAATTGACAACGCACCCGGCGATCGCGCGAAGAACGCCGCGTTGCAGAAGGCTTATGATGCTTTGCCGGACGCAGGCAAGCGGCTTTATCAGTCCGTCCGCGACAGCTATGCTGCACAGACGAAGGAGCTTGACGGCATAATCCTCGACAATCTGAAAAAAGTCTTTCAGATCGCGCAGACGAAAGCCGAGCGGAAGTATCGTAAGGAGCTTGAGCGGATTTCGCGCCAGCAGATGGACCCAGCAGCGCGCAAACAAGCGCAGCAGGACGCGGCGGAGGTTTATGAAGCCACCGCGACGAAGGCGAAATGGTCGATGAAAGCCCGATTGACAAAAATGCGCCAGGCGCTCGAAACGAGCCGAATGGAAGGTCCATACTTCCCGCTCGCGCGTTTCGGCGACTATTTCGTCACCGTCAAAGATATCACAGGTGAAGTGCTGCATTTTTCGATGCACGAGCGCAGTGCCGAACGCGATAAGGTCGCTGCCGACATGCGAAAGCAATTTCCCAACGGCGAGGTTATCGTCGGCATCAAGTCAAACAGCAATGAGCTGCAACGCGCTATGGACCCCCGTGTTATCGCTGATATTCAGGCGATCATCGGAAAATCGAACATCGACAGCGATATTGGCGCACAGATCCTCGACCAGATTTGGCAGCGCTATTTGCAGACGATGCCCGATATGTCGGTGCGCAAGCGTCAAATTCACCGCAAGAATGTCGCCGGTTTCCATGGTGACGCGCTCCGCGCATATGCATCACATATGTTCCATTCCGCACACCAGATGGGCCGCTTGAAATATGGCGTTGAACTCAATGAGCTCGTGGAACGTGCTTCGGAAGAAGCAAGCGAGGCCGCGAACCCTACAAAGGCGGGCATGCTCGCGAACGAACTGCGCAAGCGCCATCAGTGGGTAATGAACCCGACCGGCTCGCAATTCGCTCAAAATATCACCAGTGCGGCGTTTGTCTGGTTCCTCGCTGGCTCGCCGGCCGCGGCAGCAGTTAACCTTGCGCAAACTCCAATGATGGGCATCCCCATTCTCGGCGCCAAGTTCGGCACCGCGAAAACCACCAGTGCGCTTTTGCGTGCGTCGGCCGATCTGTTCCGCGGCAAGGGCAGTGTCAATCACGCCCTACTGACAGCCGACGAAAAGGCAGCGCTTGAACATTTCTACGAAACGGGCCTGATTGATCGAACCCAGTCTCACGACCTCGCAGGCGTGGGCGAAACCGGTGTGGACTATTCGCCCTGGCGCGCCGCCGTAATGGCGAAGCTCTCATATTTCTTCCATAAATCGGAAGTCATAAATCGGGAAGTGACGGCGCTCGCCGCATACCGCCTCGCCCGGAATAGCGGCATGAGGTCGGAACGCGCGATCGAGGCCGCTCATGACCTCACGTGGAAAGTCCACTTCGATTATTCCAATAGCAGCCGTGCACGCGTGCTGCAGAGCGACTTTGCCAAGGTTGCGCTCGTCTTCCGCTCATACCAGATGAACATGATTTACCGTATCGTTCGCGATGCGCAGCAAGCGTTCAAGGGCGAGAGCAAAGAGGTTCGCCGAGAAGCGCTTTACCAGCTCACCGGAGCATTGGGCATGATGGCTCTTACCTCCGGTGTGACTGGCATTTTCGGTTTCAACGCTGCGATGATCGCCTTGGGAATGCTTTTCGGCGATGATGACGATCCGTTTGAGTTTGAAACGAAGGTCAAAAAAACCATCGTCGATGTTTTCGGCAAGGAACTCGGTGGCATGATCCTCAATGGACCAGTAGGCTATCTGACCGGCGTAGATCTCACGAACCGCATTGGTATGGCCGATATTTGGTTCCGCTCTCCAAACCGCGATCTTGATGGGCAACAGGAATATCAGTACTGGATCATGAGCCAGCTTGGCGCTGGAGTCAGCATGGGTTCCCAGTTCTGGCAAGGTGGCCAGCAACTCGCGAAGGGCGAATACTGGCGCGCGACCGAAACGGTTCTGCCCAAATTCCTCCGCGACCCGATGAAGGCGTTCCGGTATTACAATGAAGGCGTCCGCAACGCTCGTGGGGACGATATTGTACCGGAAGATCAGATCAACGCATTCGATGCGGCCCGGCAAGGCATAGGCTTCACGCCAGCTAAGGTTACGGAAGCATGGGAGCGCAATTCAACGCTCAAGAATGCGGAAAAGCGGCTCAACGACCGTCGCCGGCAATTGATGAATGAGTTTGCCATTGCTGTTGAGCAGCGTGACCCTGACGCGCGGCGTGCAGTTCTGAAACGCATCCAAGACTTCAATGCTTCGCCCTATAATCGAGCTATCCAGATTACAGGTGAAACACTGCAGCGTTCGCTCCGCACCCGCCGCCGCAACGCGCAGCTTCGGGAGGATGGTGCACTTATCACCAATCGGGAAATGGGCGCTCAGTTGAGACGCGGCTTGCCAGAACGCATCAATTGAGGATGGACCACAAGACGTAGTTACTTTTCGCTTTTGCGTTAAGGTAATTGCCGATATATAGTGTCTTGCGATTGCGCATGACGTGCAGCCTTTTCCACCAGTTAGGGCGAGCACCCAATGTCTGCGCAATCCACCTCTCTTGCTTTCCAAGCATGTCATGCCGTTACCGCCCGTTGGGAAGGCGGATGGTCCAACCATGCCGCCGATCCGGGCGGCAAAACGATGTATGGCATTACGGAAAAGGTTTGGCTGGCCTGGAATAAGGCCAAGGGCATTTCAAAGCCCAAGCCAATTCGCCAGATCACGCGGGCCGAAGCCGAAGAAATTTATTATCACGACTATTGGCTTGCCGCGCGATGCAACACTCTCGCGGCTGGCGTCGATATGTTCACCTATGATTCTTCGGTGAACTCCGGAGTTTCTCGTGCGCGCAAATGGCTTCTCGCGTCGGTAGGTGGCACCGATATTGAAACCATCAAGAAGATGGCTGCAAAGCGCACTTCCTTCCTCCGCGCGCTGGCCAATTTCGCGGTGTTCGGTAAGGGATGGATCAACCGCGTTACTGACGTTGAGGCCCAGTCCATCAAGCGCAGTCTGGCAGAATCGAAAGTCTCGTCCAGTACGGCCAATGCTGCGCTCAAGGGGGAAGCCGAAAAGGCAGCAGGGAAAGCCGCCTCGGCCACACGGAACGCTCAAGCCACTGCCGGTGGTACCTTTGCAGGCGGTGGTGGCGTTACCGCTGTCAACGCCGATCAAGCTGACCTGATTGCAAACTGGGTGCTTGGCGGGCTGCTCGCCGCTGGCGCTATCGTACTGGCATTTTTCATTGTCCGCTCGATTGTTCAAAAATCGCGCGCCAAATCCTTGCAGGAGCAAGCAGCATGAGCACGGCGATTATCGACGCCCTCAAGCAATCGGCTATCCGAACCGGCTCCAATATCGTGAAGGATATCATTTCGGCGCAGCTGGGGCCTACGATTGGCGGATTGGCCGGTTCCGTCATCGACACCGTTGCGGGTCAGCTCGGCGTTGCGCCGGACGAAATACCGTCCTGCCCTCCCGAAAAGATCGACGACGCAGTAGCGACGGCTAACACCGACCCCAACATTCTTGCCCTTTACGTTGAAGCGCATCGCATCACCACGGATCTGTTCAAGGCGGAGATGGTCAAAGGTGGGGAAGCGTGGTGGACATGGGCTTGGCGTCCGTTCTGGATGTGGTTGCTTGCTTTTCTGTGGGTGTGGAATGGCATTGTCGTGAACGTAGTGAACGGCGTACTCGGCGCCAGTATCGCGGCTATGCCTTGGGAAGCGCTCGGCGCGATCACTGCGACCTATACGGCAATGTATCTTGGTGGTCACACGGCCAAGGATTTAGCTCAGAAAAGATGGGGTAAATGATGGACTGGGGCGAATGGGCTCACCGCGTTCCTCTCGCCAAATGGTCGATCATCCTAGCCTTTTCGGTGATAGGAGCGATCATGCAACGCGATATGACATGGGTAGGCCGGGCCATCACATTCATTGTCGGGATAGCGATAGCCGTTGTCTTTGAAGAACCGGTGCGGTCGCTGCTGAATCTCGACGGCTCATATGCCGCCGCCGTTTCCGCCATTCTTGCTCTCACTGGCCGCAACTTCGTTGCCTATGCATTACGCGCCAGTAAAGACCCAACCGCAGCTCTAGGCGAAATTCTGGATATTTGGCGGAAGCGCTGAAATAAGATGTTCCTATTTCGTTAACAATATCAATCACTTAGTTCCATAAGAAATCTTATCCGATCGAAAGGCCCCGATATGAGAAACCTCTTGGCTATGTTTTTCGCTGGCGTGTTCTTTCTCGCCGCTGCTGCATTAATCTGTTTCCTCGGTCGGGAAATAGCCTGGTATTGCGTGGCGGTAGCTCTGATTTCCGGAGGGTTCAGTCAGTTTGCATTGCAAGATGCTGCTCGGGTCTCCCAGCTCGCGAGCTTGTATGCAGCCTATCTCGCTATGGGATCGTTGATCGCTGGCCTGATTGCAGCCACACAAGGTCTGTGACGTGCGATATCGCCGGATGGAGATTTTTCCAACCGGTTGACCCTCTAAAGCCGATTTCCTGCAAATAATGTCGGGCGATTCCGCGTCCGGGTTATCCGGTTCGTCGTCGCTGCGGCTTTGCGACGTTAAACCCAGTGATTTTTCCTAGAAAGTTGAACTGTATATTATGTATGGACTCTAAGGCTGGTGTTTTTTTGACACCGGAAAAGCCCTTGGAAACTGAACTTTTGAGCCATTTTTTCCATTCGACACTGACAATATGATATCGGTTTGGAAGTCTCAGGGTGCGTTGCATGTCAGGCTGTTCGATAAGGATCAAGCCCAGTTCCTGCGCCCGTCTATACGCATTGCGAACTATCGTTGTGCACACCCCTGCCCTGTCGCCAATTTCTTTCGCGGAACACTCGCAAACGCCGTTCTTTCGCCAGTCCTCGGCAATGATGAACAACGCGGCCAATTCGCCATCGGTGAACTGGTCGCGGATGCTTTTCGGAAATAACGACGATCGGGCGAACTGGCGCGCCCTCGCCTTTCGTTTCGGATCGCGTTTGCCGCGCCCGGCTCTGATCCTTCCCCCCCGGTCAGGAAAAGAACGTGGGCGAGGTCCCCTGCCCTGCCGGTTCGCTTCGCGTCGATGGAAGTCTTGTTGCTTGCGCCAAACCCGATCCAGCAGATCGAGCAGTTCCGGTTCCTCCCCCGCTGCTGTCTGGCATAGATCGGTAACGAGCTTATAAACGGCAGAAATCTGCTCAAGCGTCGTCGCGCGCGCGAAAAGTTCATGCGCACGGGCGTAAGCCGTTTGTATCGAAAAATCGTAATTTCTTATCGACACAGGATTATTCCTTCCCAAAAGGGCATAAAAATCCCGTGGCGCGAAAGCGCGATTTAGCTTGCAAATTGCGTGCTATGAGAATAGTGTCAGCAATGACTTTTGGAGCGCCCGATATTTCGGTACGCCTTCCAACACCAAACTCAACCGGCCTTCGTGCCGGTTTTTTTATGCCTGCATGATTGTCTCCACCAGTTAGAGAACGCTTCGTTGCATCGTCGTATAGATTCTGACGAACCACTCCGACAGATATCTACTATGGACGATAGTTTTTAGCGAGAAAGAAGTAAAGTGTGCCCAAAACTTACAGACAGAGGCCGATTTCCGCGCTGACTCCCGTGAACGTGTCGACGGAAAGCGATACCTAATCGCAGGACACAGGGTCAAAAGGCCAAACGCTCCCGTTCGTCGGATCGACGTTCAACTTGACACTGATTCGCGGAAGTGTATTCTCCAATCGCTACATTGAGAGAATTGGGCTTCCGGCAGAAATGTTTGGGGGCCTTTTTCTTTCCCGATTAATCTCCCTTTTTATCAGATCCGGATTGTCGGAAAGTCTCGTAAAGACCTTCCAGATTGTTTGATATCCACTCGCCAAAAGCTTTGCCGTTCGGGCTAGCAAATTCCATGGATAGCGTTTTTCCCTTTGCCTTGGCCGTCACGCGCACGGATTGATCCGAGGGGGCCCACTGCCTGGCTGAAACGGCTTTCCTTGGCTTCGGTTTTGGCGCGGCCACCGACGACAGAAGAAATGCCAGCTTCTGGTTGCTGTCAGCCTCAAGAAACTCGCCGCGTTCAATAAGCTCGAAGGCCAATGCGCGATGCACATCTTCGCGGAGGAGCTGGGCGAGTTTATACCACGTGTCCCGACCGTAGTTGGGTGCTGCGCCAATTGCTCTCACTATTCCTTCGGGAATGTCGTTCGCTACAGACAACAGCTTCGACGTATTAGTTTTGTCGATCGACAGCGATGCCATCACCACTTCTCTGTCGTATCCGCTAGCAATCAGGTTCTTGGCGAACATTGCTTTTTCGATAAACGACAGGTTGGCTCGCGCGCTGTTTTCTTGCCCTTGTGCAATCACGTGTTCGCGATTTGACAGATCCTTGACGACTGCGCGCACTGGACGAGCCAGCGCTTTTGCAGCTCGCAGACGGCGGTGTCCGAAAACGACCATAAAGCGCCCTGCCCTATCGGGGTGTGGTCGTACAAGAATCGGCGTGTCTTGCCCTCGCTCTTTGATCGCATCTACCAATTCAGAAAATGCATTCGGATCGTCGCCCAGCCGGTCATCAATGAAAGAAACGTCGATCAGTCCCGGCTCAAGCTCAACGACCGCCGCCCCCTCCAGCAAACGAGCTTCGAGCTGCTTTGCAGCATCAGCGCGTTCAGCCAGATCATCAATCGACTTCGTGATTGCCCCAAATGCGCCCCGCGAACGATTGCGTTCCATCGCAGGTGAAAGCTTGTCGCCGGTGCTTGAAGTCTCGGAGTTGCCGCCCGTCAACTTTCGTTCTGTAATGGAGGAAAGGAGATTTTTTCGCGACATTACCGCCCCCATGCTCGATGAATGAGAGTTATGATTTCGTCGTTGACGCGGTGCAGTGCTTCCATCGCCCGGTCGTAAGTCGAGCGTGTAAACTGCGAACGCTCGATCTCGTACAGCGTTTGCTTGGTTATGCCAGCATCGGATATGGCCGTGCTCTTGAGCATTTCATTCACCAAAACGTGCTGTTTGAAGATCGAGCGCATGAACGCAACCATCTGGCTCTGCGGGCCGTCAGTTGGCTCGTATCGCGTGACAAGATATCGAAGCCAGTCCAGGCGCATATTGGCCCCTGCCCGCTTCAATGTTCCCATGACCTCGCCCAGCATCAGCAGAAACTGACACATGGACATCACATCAAGCATCTGTGGGTGCACGGTAATGAGAATGCCGGTCGAGGATGATAGCGCCGTCAACGTCAGGTAGCCGAGCTGCGGCGGACAATCGATGATCACAACATCATACTGGTCCGCAACATCGTTAAGAGCGTCATCAAGCCGGCCAAAGAACATACGGCCAATGGCGCCATCCTTTTGAGCCAGGACGAGCGGTGTGTCATATTCAAATTCTTGGAGCTCGAGATTCGCCGGAACGATATCGAGCCCCGGAAAATTCGTAGGACGCACGAGCGCCGAAAGCGGCTTGCGCTCGTCATCATAGCGAAGTGTTTCATAGAGGGACTCGTTACGGTCGATCTCAGGCTGAAAGCCGTGGAGTGCAGATAACGAAGCTTGTGGGTCAAGATCGATAGCGAGTACGCGATGACCCGTAAGTGCAAGGTGTTGCGCCAGATGCGCCGCGGACGTTGTTTTTGCGCTGCCGCCTTTGAAATTTACGACCGATATCACCTGCAAGTGGTCATCGCCCCGCCGGTGGGGAACATATCTTCCAGGCGTTCGGGTATTCTTATCGAGGAACTGCCGTAATTCGAGAAGCTGTTGCGCGGTATAAGAGCGACGCCCTGTTGGCGTTATGAGCGGCGTAGGCCCCTTCCCTTCCAGCGCAAGGTTCTTCAAATATCCGGCGGTGACGCCGAGATACTGCGCGACTTCGGCGACTTGCAACGGGCGCAGTGTTTTTTGCGCGTCCGGCGGGAACATTTCTAACCGATGCTCATGCAGCATTTCCGAAAGCTCGTTGGCCTGCTGGGTTATGAGCAGATCAACTTCGGAAATTGCGTCAGTGATGTTTCCTGCAACATTCATCGGGATTTTCCACACATGCGATTTTTTTGCCATGTTGGCAACATAAACGCATGTAGCGCCGATTCTTGTTAAGTCGCAAGGATTATTGAGTTAATGAAAGGTTAACGGCGGGTCCCCGCGAGAAAGTTGACGGCCGTCAACTCGTGCCATTCGTGTCATCGGCGTACGTGTTTTTGAGCACGTGTTTGGCTGACGCTCCCATCCCCTCCCCGTCAGCAAAATGCACATAGCAAAGCTTGTCGGTCCAGCTTGGGAAATACGCCTCGCACGGTTGATTATGACGCGCGTGGCCGGGTCGATGGTAAATGAACGGCAATGCGCTCACGGTAAAGGTTCCTCGCTCAATTCCATCGAGATAGTAAAGCGGGCTGGGGACAAGCGCCAGCCTCTCTCATGAAAGCGCTGAATTTTAACCGAAACATCAAGCAGCGGTGTTTTTGCGCCGATGAACCGGCGCCAAGCGGCTTCCGGCGTTTCACCAAAAGTCCCCGGCGCTTGATTGCGGTAAATCAAATCGCCTTTATGCTTATCCCACGGTGAGAGAGGAGGGAGGATGACAAAGCCGTCAATCGTTAAGGTTTTCTCAGTCGTCATAGCTTGCCAATAACCTCGCTTTAGCACGCTCAAGAAGCGTGATGGCTTCTGGCCTACCGCCGGAGCCATGCCCCACCAATCTGCCATCGTTATCTATTCCGACAACGACGACCTCCTTAAAATTCCCAATGCACTCTTGCAGGACTTCATCAGGATTGACTGTGTAACCGTCGCCGACCAACTGCGGGCGGAATGTGAAAACATTATCACTCATGTCTTGCGTTGCTCTGCGGTTGCGATGCTGGCAATTCGGTCGCGATATCGGTTCATGGCGAAGGCGAAGCGCTGCATCTTCATTCGATCCTGCCAGCACTGACAGCCGCCGTTGGTGTGCTGGCCTCCAGGCGCGAGAATTATGCAGTGGGCATTGCCGCAACTGCCTATAACGGAAAGCTGCTCGTTTAAATCGGCTGCAGCGTCATCGAGCATGGCGATAATATCGGCGTTCATTCGGTCAACATTCCTAACCATTCGGCGTTGCGATCTTTCCATGATAGAAGTTCGATCTTCGCATGCCCAACCGCGCCGGAATGGGCCGTACCGGTAAATTCGAGACAGGCGGCGGCAGTCAGAAGCGCCAGTTGTGGGCGGTATTTGTTGACCTGACGAACGAACAGCGTGCCGTTCTTAATATCGCGCTTGAGGGAAGGGCAGTAGCGCAGGCTGATCACTGCACATTCCTTATGCAACAACGGTTCGACCTGCATCACGCAAAGCCCTGCCCCGCCATTGCGCACCGAGGCGTGCGAAAGTGAAACCTTCGTTCGCCTGGCCAGAGGCTTACCGCAAGTGTCACAAAGTCCAGCCACGACTGCTTCCCGCTGCCGTTGCATGTGAGGCTTACCAAACAGGGGTTTGCCTTCGCCTGGCGCAACGGCGTTGCATGCGGCAATCATGCCATTAGAGAACCGGCAAGGCCCAAGGGTCATTGTGTCTTCAGCGGACCAGAGGACCGTATAAGGGACAGGCGCGGAGCCGTAGAAGCGGAAAGGACATTGAGGCTTCACGTGTCGCCGCCTTTCTCGCGAATAGCGTCTACCATCGCTTTCAGGGTTTTCGCATCGACATGCAGATGCTTATTCACGTTGATCGGGCCAAAGCCGTTCCAGACTTTGCGAAGCCAACGGCCAAGACTTTCAGGCGAACACCAAGCCCAACCAATCACTGCAATGAGGAGTACGGCGAGGGCGCTCATGACTGGCTACCCTTCTTTGGCTGGGTGGCAGAACCATCCTTCCAACAGTTGCGAACAGCTTCTCGATAAGCCTTGCGGAGCTTTTCGCGTTCCTCGTCGCTCATTTCGACGCATGATGCGTCGGTTTTGGACTGGTCGGTCATCAGCTCGCTTCCCCCATTCTTTCGGCGATTATTTCGTCGGCGGCTTGGAAAATTGATGTGACGGTCGGGAGCGGTCGAGTGAGGTAGAACGCTTCCGATTCTTCATCCCACTCTGAAAAGTGATGACAAACGATGCATTCGAGCGCGCTCCAAGCATCTTCCTCGTCCCATTCGGGCTCATAGTATCCCGACATGCCACCGACCATGGCTGTGCCTTTGCGCGGGTGCACCGGGGGGCGCACAACAACGGTATGTCCGGCCCGCGTCAGATAAACGATTTCAGCACCACGATTGCCGCAACCAGCCCAGCCGTTACGGGCTTCATAAGAAGGGTGACAGCGTGACCGCTCCCAATGTTTGCGGTCGCCAATAAACGTGTGGTGATAGTTTTCGCCAGTTCGGGCGTGAGCTGCGCTGAATTGCTGACGATTTTCACCGAGCAAAGGCAGGAGAGGGGCAGCGCGTTTTGAAAGCTTTTTGAGTATGCGAAGGTTCATTGAGCCCTCTCGATCGGATACTCGCGCACCATCAGGTCGGCGGGAATTTCTGCCTTGCGAGACATTTGCTTCATGAAAAAAGCGCGCCCGCGGGCGAAGGCTTCACGTTGGAGCACTCGGAACCATGCAGGATCTGCAATTCGAGCTTTGTGCAATCCTTGGTCAGTTTCTCCGCCGGCAATGATCCAATCTGGCGCATAGTCATCAAGGACGATCCGGCCAAGCAAAGGTTCGAAGCTTCCGAAGGTGAAAACCGGCTCAAGAGCAACCTTGACCTCCCATAGCTTCATGCGGTCCCGGTCGTATTCCTCCTGGTCCGAGAACGTCGCCCCGACCGCTACATTGCGGGGCAGGGTAGCGTTCCCGCGGGCCGGATCGGTCATCTTCCGAACATTACCAATGCGCTTGGTCAGTAAGAGCCAGGTCAAATTCGGAGTGTGCTCTATCAGGCCGAAAAGATCGTGGCGCCATCTGTCGTCGACTTCGTTGTCGAACACGTCAGCGAGCGAGGCGCAGAAAACAAATGGGCGCTTCCCGCTGGCTGCAGCCGCGCGGTCCCATGCAAGCGGCTTGCGCCAGTTCGCCTCACTCGTGCGCTGGCGATCCTCGCCCGCGCCCCAGTTCACGCGACCCATGCGGTGCGACATGAGGTTTTCTGCGTAACAGCCGTCGCACGCTGGCGAAACCTTCGTGCAGCCGATCCACGGATTGAACGTATGGTCGGTCCATTCGATTTTGCTGTTTTCAGCCATGACGGTCGCCTCCTGATGGGTGGGAAGCCACCAACTCGCGACCGGCTGGCGTGATGCAATAACCTGCTCCCGCGAAGTCTCCATCGTCGGTGATTAATCCGCGCCAGAACTCAGCAAACCCTTTGCGTGCCAAGGCACGAACTATGCGGCGGACTTCGGAAATATCTTCCATATTGGCGACTTGGGCGATGCGCTTGAAGTTTGCACAAAACTCGCCATAGGGTGCGGTGCACTCTTCGAGAGCGATGAGAATTCTCTCATGGTGTGGAAGTAGCTTTCTCATTCCGCGCCCTCCGAAGCTGGTGCAGAGGGGAGAGCAGATGTGACGTGGATCTGCTGGTCATAAACTGGCACTGCGCAGACCAATACTTCGCCTTGTTCGCTGAGTTTCTGCACGTCATGCACATAAAGTTGGTGCGGCAGTAGATATTTGACCGGGACAAGCCCTGAGTTCCCACAAACCGAAACTAGGATCAACCGAGCATCGTCAATTCCGGAAAAGCAGATGCTTTCTCCAAATTTTGTCGGGATCACCCCTTTCACGCCTGGACACCCATTCCCCTCGACCTTACCGGCGTCGGCATGGTCCGGGGAGGATAGGGCGCGGATGGCGGCGGCGATCTCCTCTCGACGATGCAGCCAGTTCGCCGGTTTTTCAGTGTCGGTAGCAGCCGCCACCTCCACACACATCTCCACCGTCACCGGATCGACTTCATCCGGGCCGAGGATGCGGAAGCCAGCGCGAGAAAGAGCGCAGAGGATCGCGTCTGCTTCAAATGCAAAGCAGGCATTGTTCCACGATGTGCCGGTCGCAGCCGAAGCGTAATCACTCATGGCATGCGTTATGACTTCGGTCACCGCCTGGTGGTGCTTAATCATCGCGTCAACGTTCATCGTCCTGCCTCCATCGCGGACTTGAGGGCGGCGTCCAAGGCCCAAAAAGCCT
>Ga0182748_1000263_pt1 | contig 59815 bp, 61 predicted proteins | sample eDN3rd37CKraftOP_FD_128877 | JGI IMG/M metagenome (GOLD analysis project Ga0182748, IMG submission 128877) | Enriched Organic Plus compost microbial communities from Emeryville, California, USA - eDNA 3rd pass 37_C Kraft OP (version 2) (version 2) ... | reverse complement strand
CGTCAACGTCTCGCACGCAATCCGCGCCTCCGGGTCCTTCCCCAGAAACAAATCCACTATCGCATCCGATATCTGGTCCGACACCTTGTCCGGATGTCCCTCCGAGACACTCTCCGACGTGAACAAATAGGCACTGCGCATGGAGGACTTGACCTTTCTTCCAGCGGCTCGCTGCGGCCGCAATTCATATAAAGAAATGTTTAAGTGGCGCCCTTAGCGGCTGCGGCGCGCCAAGGCAACGGCGCTGATCAACAGAATCAGCACAAGGCCGATCGGGATGAGATTGCCGCCGCGCGCAAACAGGGTCGGCGGGACGGCGGGCGGCAGCAATGCGGTGAAAGCGCCAGCCCGATGATGCGGAATGGCCGCGACCACATGCCCGGCCGGATCGACCAGCGCCGAGATGCCGGTCGGCGTCGATCGGATGATCGGCAGGCCTTCCTCGATCGCGCGCAGCCGCGCCTGCGCCAGATGCTGCGGCGGGCCCCAGCTGCCGAACCAGGCGTCGTTGGACGGATTGAACAGGAAGTCCGGCCGATCGGCTTCGTCGACCACTTGCCCCGGGAAGATGATCTCGTAGCAGATCTGCACGCCCATCGCGAGCGCGCGGCGGTTGCCCGCGGCCGGCAGGTGCAGCGTCCTGGGGCCCGGCCCCGGCCAGAAATCCGTGTCGCCCGGCACCAGCCGCGAGAGGCCGATCGCGCTCAGCAGCGGCCGCATCGGCAGATATTCGCCATAAGGCACCAGATGCGCCTTGTCGTAGCGCCCGAGCAGGTCGCCATGCGGATCGAGCACCCACAGGCTGTTGTTCGCGCCCAGCAGATCGCTGGTGTCGACGACACCGCCCCGCTCCGGGAAGTGGAACTTGTCGCCCCCCAGCATCAGCAGGTCGTCCGGCCCGAGCAGCGCCGCGATCCGGCCGCGCCAGCGCGGCTCCATGTCGAGGATCGCCGGCACCGCCGCCTCGGGCCAGAAGATCAGCCGCCCCTGCCCGGACAATGGGCCAGTCAACCTGGAAAGCCGGCGGAAATTGTCCGCCTCCAGCGCGGGATCATATTTCTCGTTCTGGTTGATGTTCGGCTGGACGACATGGATCGTCGCCAGCGGCTCGGACATGGCGCCGACCATGCCGGTCCGCACCCAGCCCAGCGCCGCCACGATCGCGAGCCCCGCCAGCAGGAGGCCGGCGGGCCGCCATTGTCGATGCGCCAGCCACCAGAGCGCCCCGCCTGCCAGCATCGCCACCAGCCCCAGCCCATAGGTGCCGATCGCCATGGCCGTCTGGTCGATCCCCGTGCCCAGCCAGATCACGCCCAGCGGATTCCAGGCGAAACCGGTGAACAAGGTCGCGCGCAGATATTCGGTCAGCAGCCAGGCGCAACCCAGGAACAGCGAGAAGAAGCGCGGCCGCCCGCGCCCCAGCGTCCAGCCGATCACCGCCGCGACAGCCGGAAACACCGCGAGATAGAAGGACAGCAGGACCACCGCCAGATAGCCGAACCAGTGCGGCATCGCGTCCTGATAGGTGAAGGCATGGGCGATCCAGTTGAGGCCGATGACGAACTGCCCCAGCCCGAAGCCATAGCCGATCCTTGCGGCGGTCCGCCGGTCGGCCGCGCCCCACAGCAAGTGGATGAGCAGCGCCAGCGCCACCAGCGTGACCGGCCAGAGCCCCAGCGGCGCAAAGCCCGTCGCCGAAAGAGCGCCGCTCGCCAATGCGGCCAGCATGGGTCGCCGCGCCGCCCAGCGCATCAGGGCGCCGCTATCGATAGTCTGGATTTTCGCCACGCGCGCCCCTATCGCCCGCTTTGATGACAGTTGCAATTGCGCGCCGCCCGGAGCCTGCCGCCATGAGACCTTTCCATATCGCTTTCCCGGTCCATGATCTCGCCGCCGCCCGCGCCTTCTACGGCGATCTCATGGGCTGCCCCGAAGGCCGCAGCAGCGAGAGCTGGATCGACTTCGATCTCTATGGCCATCAGATCGTCGCCCATCTCGATCCGTCCCGGCAGGCGCACGAGCCCATCCGCAACCCCGTCGACGGCCATGACGTGCCGGTCCCGCATTTCGGTGTCATCCTCGATCGCGCCGACTGGGACGATCTTGCCGCGCGCATGACGGCCGCCGGCACATCCTTCGTCATCGCGCCCTATGTCCGCTTCGCGGGCGAGGTGGGCGAGCAGGCGACCATGTTCTTCCTCGATCCCAGCGGCAATGCGCTCGAATTCAAGAGCTTCGCCAGCGACGACATGATCTTCGCGAAATAGCCGCACTCAGGCGCCGCCGACCTCAGCCATGGTGGCCCGGCTGCATTTGTCGCCGGCCTGTCCCGAGCCGCCGCCCAGCGCGCTCGCGGCCAGCACGCCGCCGACCACCAGCACCGCGAACGCCGCCGTGATCCAGCCCAGATAGCGCTCCAGATAGACCTTGATCGGCGCCCCGAACTTCCAGAACAGCGCCCCCACCAGCACGAACTGCATCGCGCGCGAAACCACGCTCGCCCACAGGAATGTGAAGAGCGACAGCCCGATGAAGCCCGCTGTGATGGTGATGAGCTTGAAAGGGATCGGCGTCGCGCCCTTCACGAGGATGATCTCCGCGCCATAGTCGCGCAGATAGCAGGCCGCCTTGGGAAAGCTCTCGGTGAGGCCGAGCGCCGCCAGCAGCCCCTCGCCGACCGTCGCGAACAGGAAATGGCCGATCGCATAGCCGAGCAGCCCGCCCGCGACCGAGGCCAGCGTGCACACGATCCCGTAGCGCAGCGCCTTCTCCGGCCGCGCCAGGCACATGAGGCCGAGCAGCGGATGCGGCGGAACGGGAAAGAAGCTGGATTCGAGGAAGGAGAAAGCGATCAGCCACCATTCCGCATGGCGGTGCGCGGCCTTGGCGAGCGTCCATTGGTAGAGCCGATGCAGCATCGCGCGCGCCCTTAGCCGCTTTGCGCCGGACGCGCCAGCCGGTCCGAAGGGTCGACCGCCCACCCGTTGATCGAAGCCAGGATTTCCTCCTCTCAGGCGCTGCCTACCGCCAGGCAGGCCAGGAACATCAGCAGCCCCGCGAACCGGTTCGAGCGGAACTTGACCAGCGGATCGGCGCCATCCTCCCTCAGCGTGCCCACCTGCCACAGGAAATGCGCGCCGACCGGCAGCAGCGCCGCCGGCGCGATCCAGACTGGCACCATCCGCCACAGCGCCGCCGCCCAGAAGGCCAGCGCCAGCGCGAAGCAGAGGCCCACGCCCGCCCGCACATGCCGCCCCATCGCCAGCGCGCTCGACCTTATGCCGACCAGCGCGTCGTCCTCCTTGTCCTGCAGCGCATAGATGGTGTCATAGCCGATCACCCAGAAGAAGGCGCCGCCATAGAGCAGCAGCCCTGCCGCGCCCATGCCGCCGGTCACTTCGACCCAGGCGACAGGGGCCGCCCAGGTGAACACCAGCCCCAGCCAGGCCTGCGGCCACCAGGTGATGCGCTTCATGAACGGATAGGCCGCGACCAGCGCAAGGCTCGCCAATGCGACGATCTGCGCCTGCCAGCGCAGCTGCAGCAGCACGACCAGCCCGACGAGGCACAGCGCCACCAGCCAGGCCCAGCCCGCCCTCAGCGACACCGCGCCGCTCGCGATCGGCCGGCTGGCGGTGCGCGCGACCTTCGCGTCCAGATCGCGGTCGACAATGTCGTTGTAGACGCAGCCCGCCCCCCGCATCGCGATCGCCCCGAGCAGGAACCAGAGCAGCAACGGCCAGCGCTCCGGCACGCCGCCGGCCAGCGCGATCGCCCAGGCGCCGGGCCAGTAGAGCAGCCACCAGCCGATCGGCCGGTCGAACCGGGCCAGCAGCGCATAGGGCCGTGCCGCCGCGGGCAGCAGGCGCAGGAAGCCGGTGACTTCGCTGTCCGGCACGGGTCCGGGCGACATGGTCTGCTCCACCTGCTCTCGACTCCGCTCGCGCAGCCCGCCATGAGCAACGCCGGGACCTCCCTAGCGAAAGGACCATATGCCCGCCACCCCCGCCTGGCCGCCCCGATCCGCGCCGCGCCTGTTCGTGGAGGGGCCGCTCGGCCAGCATGTCCGCGTGCCGGTCGAAGGCAATGCCGCCCATTATCTCATCGCCGTGATGCGCGTGCGCGATGGCGACATGGTGCTGCTGTTCGACGGCATGTCGGGCGAATGGGCCGCGACCGCCGAGCAGGTCCGCAAGCGCGACCTCGTCCTGCGTTGCACGCAGCAGACGAAGCCGCTCGAAACCGTCCCGGATTTCTGGCTCTGCGCGGCGCCCGTCAAGAAGGGCCGGATCGACCTGATCGCCGAGAAGGCCTGCGAATTGGGCGTCGCGCGGCTGGTCCCCGTCCTCACCGAGCGCAGCGTGGTCGACAAGGTCAATACCGACCGGCTCCGGGCGCACCTAGTCGAAGCGGCCGAGCAATGCGGCCGCACCGCCCTGCCCGATCTGGCCGCGATGGTCCCGCTCGATGTGCTGCTCGCAGGCTGGCCGGAGGGCCGCACCCTCTTCTTCGCCGACGAGACCGGCGGCATGCCGATGACCGCCTGCTTTGCCGCGCATCCCGGCCCGGCCGCCTTGCTGATCGGCCCGGAGGGCGGCTTCGCCCCGGCCGAACGCGCCCGCATCCGCGCCTTGCCGCAGGGGCGCGCCATCTCGCTCGGTCCGCGCATCCTGCGCGCGGAGACCGCCGCCATCGCGGCGAGCGCCGTCTGGATGGCGATGAACGGCGACTGGACAGGTTGCGAAACGATATGAATTTGCCCCCGCCCGCCAAACGCCCTATGGGCCGCGCACGCGGGTCGAGGGAATGGACGGGTTATGAGCACACGCACTCAGTCGGATGGCGATGATCCGATCATCGAGAGCCGCGACCAGCTGATCGGCCTGTTCGAGGATGGCGAGAAGCCGGCGGATGCCTGGAAGATCGGCACCGAGCATGAGAAGTTCGTCTATCGCACGGCCGATCATCGCGCGCCGTCCTATGACGAGCCCGGCGGCATCCGCGATCTGCTCGCGGGCCTGACCGAATTTGGCTGGGAGCCGGTCGAGGAAGGCGGCAACGTCATCGCCCTGTCCGGCGAGGACGGCACGATCAGCCTCGAGCCCGCCGGGCAGCTCGAGCTCTCCGGCGCGCCGCTCGACAATCTGCACGAGACCTGCTCGGAGACCGGCCGCCACCTGACCCAGGTGAAGGCTATCGGCGACCGGCTCGGCCTCGGCTTCCTCGGCCTCGGCATGTGGCCGGACAAGACGCGCGCCGCGCTGCCGATCATGCCCAAGGGCCGCTACGCCATCATGCTGCGCCACATGCCGCGCGTCGGCTCGCTCGGCCTCGACATGATGCTGCGCACCTGCACCATCCAGGTCAATCTCGACTATGCCTCGGAAGCGCGCATGGTGAAGATGTTCCGCGTCTCCCTCGCGCTCCAGCCGCTCGCCACCGCCCTGTTCGCCAACTCGCCTTTCACGGAAGGCAAGCCCAACGGCTACCTCTCCTATCGCAGCCACATCTGGTCGGACACCGATCCGGCGCGCACCGGCATGCTGCCCTTCGTCTTCGAGGATGGCTTCGGCTATGAGCGCTATGCCGACTATGCGCTCGACGTGCCGATGTATTTCGTGTTCCGCGACGGTGAATATATCGACGCAGCCGGCCAGAGCTTCCGCGATTTCCTGAAGGGCGAGCTGCCGGCGCTCCCAGGCGAGCGGCCGCGCATGAGCGACTGGTCGGACCATCTCTCCACCGCCTTCCCGGAAGTGCGCATGAAAAGCTTCCTGGAGATGCGCGGCGCCGATGGCGGGCCCTGGAGCCGCATCTGCGCGCTCCCGGCCCTGTGGGTTGGCCTGCTCTATGACGACGGCGCGCTGGACGCTGCCTGGGACGTGGTCAAGGGCTGGACGATGGAGGAGCGCGAGGCGCTGCGCACCCAGGTCCCGCGCCTCGGCTTCGACGCCCCGATCGGCGGTGGCGGCACGCTGCGCGACATCGCCGGCCAGGTGCTCGGCATCGCCCGCGCCGGCCTCACCGCCCGCGCCCGGCTGAACAGCATCGGCGACAATGAGACCGGCTATCTCGCCGCGCTCGACGAGGTCGTCGCCAGCGGCCGCACCCATGCCGAACGCCTGCTGGAACGCTATCATGGCGCCTGGGGCGGCGACGTCAGCCACGTCTACGCCGAAGAGAGCTTCTAGCCCCGCGCATCCACCAGCTTCGATGCCGCCGAACTCGCGATCACCCTGCCAACGGGCCCCGCGTCGGCCGGCCATGGACGATCGATCAGGCGCGCAGCACCTTCACCGCCGTCGCCGGATCGTCCGACGGACCGGTTGAGATCGGAGACGGAGCCGGCGGAAACCTATCCCGCCGGTTCCATCGTCTTGACGGTCCCGGCGGCGGGACGCTTGCCGCCGAGCCGCGCGGCAAGGCGCGCCAGCAGGCCGTGCCGCGCCATCCAGGCGGCATAGTCGCGATAGACCGGATCGCTCCCCAGATGCGCTTCCTCGGTCCGGGCGCGCCAATAATAGATGGCGCTGGTGAGGCCGAGCAGCACGGTGTTGCGCACGGCCGTCTCGATGCTGCCCGTCGTCACCAGGAACGGCAGCACGGAGCACCACCAGAAGGCGTTCTTGGAAAGATAGGCCGGATGCTTGCTGATCCGGTAGGGCCCGTGGGTCAGGATGCCGCGATGGGTGAGGTTGGAGAAGCGCAGCCCGAAGGCGACCGTCGCCCAGGCATAGAGGCCGGTCAGCGCCACCAGCAGCGCGCCCCAGGCCCATAGCAGCACGGGATGCCCCGCCATCCACATGTCCCAGGGCTGGGTGTCCGTCTCATAATAGAGCGGCCCGCCCGGCCCCATCAGCACGAAGGGCGGATAGCAGATCAGCGCCGCGATCCAGCCGCCGAGCAGCGGATTGGCGGTGCGGATATGCGCGTCGAGCGGCCGCATGGTCAGCACATAGCCCGCCGTGGCGAAAGCGACGTCGACCACGAACATGATCGTGATGAGGAAGCCCGCAAGGCTCGCCGGGTTGCTCCAGATGTCCTCGGTCGGCCAGCGCACCATGCCGGCGAAATTGCCGGGCACGACGGAGAGCATGAAGGCGAGGAAGAAGGCCTTCACCGCCCAGCTGCGCGCATGATTGGCGATGGCGCCCGGCTGCGGCGTGCCCGCCGCGCCGCCGATCAGCCATTGGCCCAGCGCATGGGCGCCGTCGCGCGGCTCGACCAGATAGCGGTCCAGCCAGAGCATATAGGGCACGGAGAGCAGCACCATCGCCGGCGCCGCGACCGCGATCACCCGCAGGGCATAGCGATAGTCGCCCTGCATGTACCAGGCGCCGCTCATGTAGAAGAGCGCGATCACGCCCCATGTCACCCACAGGCCGGTCAGCTTGACGACGGCGCCGTCGACGACGCTGCGCAGCGGCCGCGGATTGGCCCAGTCGATCCCCGTCTCCGCGCGGCGATGCACCTTGTCGACGAGCAGCGACCAGAGGATCATCGGAATGCCGCAGGCGAACACCGCCGCAAGGCCGGCATGCGGACCATCCATATGATAGTGCCGCGCCACGGCGATCCAGATGGCGAGGCCGATCAGCCCGGCCATGCCGACCCCATGGCCGACGGCGGATGGCGGGCAGGCCGGCGTGGCGGGCGACGGTTCGGTCATGGTGCGCCTCCTGGAGCAACGTGCTTTACGAGAACCGTTCGCCCTGGGTGATGCCGATCATGGGCGCGTTGCTCTAGCGGGAAGAGGTAAGCAAGCGATGAAAGCGGCATCCGCGCCCCCTACTGCCCTAATATGTTGATCGTGAAGGCGATGATGCCGAGGTTGAACAGGAAGGCCGCGAGGCAATGGAACAGCCCGACGCGCCGGATCGCCGGATCGACGATGTCCACGTCGCTGGTCTGGAAGGTCATGCCCAGGGTGAAGGCGAAATAGGCGAAGTCCCAATAATCCGGCTCCTCCCGTTCGGGGAAGCTCAATCCGCCCTTGTCGCCCCCGCCTTCCGCGCCGAGATAGTAGAGATAGGCATAGTGCAGCGTATATACGGCATTGGAGAAGAACCAGGCCAGCACCAGCGTCGCGACGATCAGCCCGAGCATCGCCGATGACGGCCCCTTTCCATAGCGCAGCTCGCTGGCCACGACGACCAGGATCACCAGCATGACGATGCCGGTGATAACCAGGATCAGCGTGCGATTGGCGTCGTTGCCCCGCGCATGCGCCCGCATCTCCTCGGCGCCGTGGGAAAATAGCGGGATCAGGCTGAGCATGAACAGCAGCGCCGCCAGGTCGAAGCCGATCATCACGCCAAGATCGAGCCCGAAAATCATCGCCAGCGGCACGACGCTCAGCACCGCGAGCAGGAACAGCCCGTAGCGCCAGGGCAGGAACGCGCTCTTGGCGGCACTTCTGGTCATGAGGATGTCATGCGCCGCGCCGAAAGCTTCGGCAAGAGCGGCAAATCCGTTGCACCGAGCAACCGGATCGCCATACTGAAGCCATCCCCTCTCTCCTCATCCGGAGTCGCCCCCATGCGCTATAATCAGCTCGGCCGCACAGGCCTGTCCGTTTCCGAGCTTTGCCTCGGCACCATGACCTTCGGCTCGACCGAGGGCCGCTGGGCCGCCATGGGCCAGCTCGACCAGCCCGCCGCCGACGCGATGGTGAAGACCGCCTTCGATGCCGGCATCAACTTCTACGACACCGCGAATGTCTATGCGGAAGGATCGTCGGAGGAGCGGCTCGGCCAGGCGATCCGCAATCTGGGCCTGGCCCGCGAGGATCTGGTCATCGCCACCAAGGTGCTGGGGCCGATGGGGCCGGGCATCAACAATCGCGGCCTCTCGCGCGTCCACATCATGGATCAGGTGAAGGCCAGCCTGCGCCGCCTGCAGATCGATCATATCGATCTCTACCAGGTCCATGGCTTCGACACTCTGACGCCGATCGAGGAGACCGTCCGCGCGCTCGATGATCTCGTGCGCCAGGGCCATGTCCGCTATGTCGGCGTCTCCAACTGGGCGGCGTGGCAGATCATGAAGGCGCACGGCATCTCCAGGGCGCAGAATCTCGCCCGCTTCGAGAGCCTGCAGGCCTATTACACCATCGCCGGCCGCGATCTGGAGCGCGAGCTGGTGCCGATGATGCTGTCCGAGGGCGTCGGCCTCATGGTCTGGAGCCCGCTCGCCGGCGGCCTGCTCTCCGGCAAGTTCAGCCGCGAGGGCGAAGGCGAAGGGCGCCGCGCCAATTTCGACTTCCCGCCGGTGAACAAGGACAAGGCCTTCGACATCATCGACGCGATGCGCCCGATCGCCGAGGCGCACGGCGTCTCGATCGCCCGGATCGCGATCGCCTGGCTCCTTCACCAGCGCGTCGTGACCAGCGTCATCGTCGGCGCGCGCCGCATCGAGCAACTCACCGACAATATCGCCGCCTGCGATGTCGATCTCAGCGAAGCGGAGCTGGCGACGCTGGACGAGGCCAGCAGGCTCGCGCCCGAATATCCCGGCTGGATGCTCGCCACCCAGGGCACCTATCGGGACGTCCCCGGCGCCCAGCCCTCGCGCTGGCGCTGAGTCAGCTTGGATCGGACAGGCACGGTGCTCCAGCGGAGAAGGCGAGCGTAGCCCAACGCAGGAGCCCGGAGCAGCCAGCTCTCTGGAGCCTGGAGCGCCTTGCTATCGCACTGTCGCCGCCCTCACCCTTCCGCACGCCCGCTTCGCGGACGCGCTCCCTCCCTCTCCCGGGGCGGGAGAGGGAAGGGTGAGGGCCGCAACGATGCGATCACGAGCCGCTCCAAGTCCTGAACGCCGCTCGACCGCAAGCTGTCACTCAACCGGCCCGGATCAGGCGCATCCCCGCCCGACCAACGCCCGCACCGGCCGTTCCCGCCGCAATCCCATGCCGATCAGCCCGAAGCCGGCCAGCATCATCGCCCAGGTCGAGGCCTCGGGCACGGCCGCCGCTGTATAGTCATAGACGATCGTCACGGTGCCGCTCACCTGTGCATCCGCATCATCCCCCGGAATGATGACGCCGCCTGTCACGTCGTATGTCGAAGGCGGATCGCTGACGATGGTGCCGCCGAACGTGCCGGTGCCGATGGTGAAGGCCAGCCGATCGTCATCGACCGCGCCCGTCCCCACGCCGTCGGCCGGCAGATAGATGATCGGCGACGTCCCGAACTCGGCCGTGCCGGCGCCGTCCACGCCGAAGTCGATCCAGCGATCGAAATAATAGAAGGAATAGAAGGCATGGTAGCTGTAGGTGCCGGTCGTCGGTTCCGGCGTCTCGTCTATGAACGGATAGTCGAGATGCCCGACGATGGTGAAGGTCGCCGAATTGAGCGTGCCCAACAGCGGATCGAACTGCGGCACATCCAGCGATGCCGTTGCATAGGGAATGGTATAGCTGACGGTCGCGGCGCTTGCCGGCCCCGCAATCGTCAGGCCGGCAAGCGCCAGCGCGGCTGCAACTCCAAGCTTGTCCATCGCATCAACTCCCACCTGATGGAACAATGCGACCCGGGCTGCTCTCTTTCCACGCCATGCTGACTCGCGTCCGCATCGCGGTCAACCGCCGGCGGCCGAACCCGTCCGATTTGGGACACGGCCAAGCGTCCGCCGGCACGCCGATCATACTGGTTCATGCCGGTTGAAGCGCTGCTCCCGCCGCGGGCAGTAGCGCACGCCGGCCCGATCGGACCGGCGTGCTCATCGTCATGCCACGAGCGCGGCGGTCGTCGGGATCGTGTCCGACGCTTCGTCGAGCGTGGCGAGCTGTTCCTCGGCCTCGCGCGTGACCGTCTCGTCGCCCGCGCAGGCGCGGCCGGCCGGCGGCAGCGCACGGGCCATGAAGGCGAAGCTCTGCTCCATCAGGTTGAGATGGAGGCGAACGGGCAGCATCCAGAACCCCATGAGGTCATAGGGAACGGCATTGGGCGGATTCGATTCGGACGGGGACATGGCGGGACTCCTTGTGGGACGCGCAACCATGGTCGCAACGATCCGCGACGGGATTATGTCCCGGCTCGTTCCCGGATTCCTTCCGCTCGCGAACCGGCAACGGCTCAGCGCTCCAGATCGGCCTTGAGCCGGTCGAGCAGGGCGACCGCCCGCGCGGCATGCGGCCCGATCCAGCGCTCGTGGATCGCGTGGATCGGCAGCGGATTGAGATGGTTCCACCGCTCGCGCCCGCGCCGGACGACAGTGACCAGCTCGGCCTCTTCCAGCACCTTGAGATGCTGCATCACGGTGCAGCGATCCAGCTCCGGGAAGTGCGCGCAGAGCGTTCCCGTCGTCAGTGGCTGGTCGCGCAGATCGTCCATTATCTGGCGCCTCACCGCCGAAGCGAGCGCCTTGAACACCCGGTCATGCGTGTCGCTGATTGACATGTTATGTTTTTATAACATAATGGACGGCGACTCAAGGGAGAGTGCGCATGGAACTCAAATTCACGGTCTCGATCCGCATCGCCCGGCCCGTCCATGAGGTGTTCGAGGCCGTCGCCGATCCCGCCCAGCTCTCGCGCTATTTCACCACCGGAGGCGCCAGGGGCCGGCTGGAGACCGGCGCCGTGGTGACGTGGGATTTCCATGACTATCCCGGCGCCTTCCCCGTAGAGGTTGTGGAAGTTGTGCCCGACCGGCGCATCGTGCTGCGCTGGGACGCCCATGAGGAGCCGCCGCCCGAAGGCGGCGAGACCGTCGCCGCGGCCGTCTACAAGACCGAGGTGGTGATGTCCTTCGAGCCGCTCGAGGACGGCCGCACGCTGGTCTCGGTCAGCGAGAGCGGCTGGCGCGAGACGCCGCAGGCCCTGCAGGGCTCCTATGGCAATTGCATGGGCTGGACGCAGATGATCTGCGCGCTCAAGGCCTGGCTCGAACATGGCATCAACCTGCGCGAGGGCGCCTTCAAGTAACGCTCGAAACGCGACGACTCGTGGAACGGCGACGCATTCTTGCGCGTTCCGGCCGTGAAAGGAGTTGACCGACGATGAACCACGAGCTGCACAAGAGCGCTCAGGATGCGCGATCCGGCTCGACGCCGCATATCGTGCGCTATGTGCTCGCCATCTCGCTGACGCTGGCCGTCATCACCATGCTGGTGCTGCTGCTCTGGGGCTATATCCCGCGCTGAGCAGTTTTCGGTCGGTGTTCAACCATCGCGGCGGCCAAGCAGCCGCAGGCGAAGCGCGTTCAGCTTGATGAATCCGGCCGCATCGCGCTGGTCGTAGGCGCCGGCGTCATCCTCGAACGTCACCACCTTCTCGCTGTAGAGCGAATTGGGCGATTTGCGGCCCACCACGATGACATTGCCCTTGTAGAGCTTGAGGCGCACCGTGCCGGCCACTTTCTGCTGGCTGTGGTCGATCGCCGCCTGCAGCATCTCCCGCTCGGGTGAGAACCAGAAGCCGTTGTAGATCAGCTCCGCATAGCGCGGCGCCAGCTCGTCCTTGAGATGCGCCGCGCCGCGATCGAGCGTCAGCTGCTCGATACCGCGATGCGCCAGCGCATAGATGGTGCCGCCGGGCGTCTCATACATGCCGCGCGACTTCATGCCCACGAAGCGGTTCTCGACCAGGTCGAGCCGGCCGATGCCATGCTTGCGGCCCAATTCGTTGAGCGCCGAAAGCAATGTCGCCGGGCTCGTCGCCGCGCCGTTCAGCGCGACGCCGTCGCCCTTCTCGAAGTCGATCGTGATATATTCGGGCGTGTCCGGCGCGTCCTCGGGATTGACGGTGCGCGAATAGACATAGTCCGGCACTTCCTCCCAGGGGTCCTCCAGCACCTTCCCTTCGGACGAGGTGTGCAGCATGTTGGCGTCGGTCGAGAAGGGTGCCTCGCCGCGCTTGTCCTTCGGCACCTGGATCTGGTGCTGCTCGGCCCATTCGATGAGCTTCGTGCGGCTGGTCAGGTCCCATTCGCGCCAGGGCGCGATCACCTTGATGTCCGGCTGCAGCGCATAATAGCCGAGTTCGAAGCGCACCTGGTCATTGCCCTTGCCGGTCGCGCCATGCGCCACCGCGTCGGCGCCGACCTGCTTGGCGATCTCGATCTGCCGCTTGGCGATGAGCGGCCGCGCGATCGATGTGCCGAGCAGATAGAGCCCTTCATAGAGCGCATTGCCGCGCATCATCGGGAAAACATAATCGCGCACGAATTCCTCGCGCAGGTCGTCGATGAAGATATGCTCTTCCTTGACGCCGGCATTGCGCGCTTTCTGCCGCGCCGGTTCCAGCTCCTCGCCCTGCCCCAGGTCGGCGGTGAAGGTCACCACCTCGCAACCATAATTGATCTGCAGCCACTTCAGGATCACGCTGGTATCGAGGCCGCCCGAATAGGCGAGGACGACGCGGTTGATCTTGTCGGACATGGGCGATCCTGTCGGCTGGGGATGAAGGGACGGCGCGCGGTTATCAGCGGGGGGCACGGAGCGCAACAGCGCTCGCGCGCAGGGTCAGTGCATGATGCCCATCGCGAACAGGATCACGAGATACAGGATCAGCACCACGAAGGCGAACATGACCAGCACGAAGGTGCGCAGGAGCGTGGTCGCGCGCCCGCCGCGATAGGCGCCGCGCACCTGCTTGTAGATGTGCAGCGGCGGAACGACCATCGCCACGATCGCAATGATGTCTCCCGACACGCCGATCGCGCCCGCGACGGTCAGCACCGTCACCAGCAGCAGCATGAAGGTGAGCGAGAATGTCACGAAAACCAGATGATCGTAGAATTTATACTCGCGCTTCCAGAAGAACAGCAGCCAGACGAACGGCGTCGAGAGCGGGATGAGCAGCCAGCTATATTTATAGGCGCTGGACTGGAGCCGGTAGAGGAACAGGTTCGGATTCTCGTTGACCGCCTGTATGCCATGATCGAGCGCCGCCCAGCCGGTGTGGAAGCCGTAGAACAGCTTGGCGGTGTCGCCTTCCTTGCCGCCGGTCACATAGCCCAGCGCCGTCTTGAGCTGATCGGTGTCGCGATCGAGATCGTCCAGCTTCGCGTCGAGCACGTCGGTATCGCGCCCGGCCTTCTCCTCCACCCGGATCTGCGCCTTGAGCCTGGTCATCGCCGCTTCATTCTCGGCGATCGAGGCGCGAATCTCGCTGATCGGCCTGGCCTTGTCCACCTCGCTGATCGTGGGGGCATGCATCTCGCCCGCGAGCCCGCCGACGATCGCGAACATGAGGAAGACGCAGAAGAGGAACATCGCCATGGGCGAGACGAATTTCGCCCGCTCGCCCGCAATGTAGCGCCGCGTCAGCTCGCCCGGCCTGAACAGCAGCATCGGCAGCGTGTGCCAGATCTTGCCCTCGAAATGGAACACGCCATGCAGCAGATCGTGGAGGAAGCCCGAGATGGTCCGGTGGAGATGGCTGTTCTGTCCGCAGCTATTACAATAGGCGCCGATCAGCGGCGTGCCGCAGTTGAGGCACTGGCCGTGCCCCGCCGCGGCCTGCTCGCCATGCGCCGGCTCGACGGCGCGCGCCATGATCGCGCCCGTCGCCGCGTCGCCGACTGCCTCGATCCCCGAGCTCATGACGCTGTTCCGCCCCTGTCCAGCTTTCCCCGAAGGTCTAACAGCGGTGATCCGGCCCGGCAATCGGCATGGCGTTGCATTGCAGCGAATCATGCTATGCTGGCGGTCGCGCCGCAGCCGGGGAAAGCACCATGGCCGATCTCAAGACCAAGCCCGATCTCGTCCCCGTGGCCGATTTCCTGTCAGCCGTCACGCCGCCCGTCCGCCGCGCGGATGCGGAGCGGCTGATCGCGCTGTTCGAGCAGGTCGCCGGCGAGCCCGCCACCATGTAGGGACCCTCGATCATCGGCTTCGGCCGCTATCATTATCGCTATGACAGCGGCCATGAGGGCGTGATGTGCCGGGTCGGCTTCTCGCCCCGCAAGGCGAAGCTCGTCCTTTACCTGCCCGGCTTCCCGGACGCGATGCTGGCGCGCCTGGGCAAGCACAGTGTCGGCAAGTCCTGCCTGTACATCGGCAAGCTCGCCGATATCGACATGGCCGTCCTCGAGGAGATGGTCCGTGCCGCCTGGCTGCATATGAACCAGGTCCATCCGGATTAGGATCGGCGTTCCCGCGAATGCAGGGGGGCGTGGCGCAACAAATATCGAGCGGATCGATCAATGTCAGCCCTTTAATCGTCTTCAGTTGAACTCGCGATCGGTGTAAATAAGAGGCATCCCGATCGACCGTTTTCCCCCTCCCACAGGTCGTTCGGGGCTGCTTTACCCGCCTTGCGGGTCGCATGGGCAGGTCCACCCCGCCTGCCCCCTCGCGAAGAGAGCAGCTGTCTGGCTCTCCCACACCAGATGGCTGCTCTCTTCCGAGACGCACTGAGCCCGGCCGCCGCCCTTGCGCGGCCGGGCCCGTTTTTTCCTTGCGATCGGTTCAGTTCAGGGCGCGATAGCGCGCTTCGGCCTGCGCCATATAGTCCCGCGTGATCGGCAAGGTGTGCCGGTTGCGGACATATTGGAGCTGATAGACGGCCTGGGAGCCATAGAGAAAGCCCGAGGCGGCCGCCGACAGATAGAAGGTCCACATGCGGTAGAAGCGCTCGTCATAGAGCGCCACGATCCGCTCCCTGGCGGCGACCACGCGCTGGTGCCAGTGCGCCAGCGTGTAGTAATAATGCAGCCGCAGCACCTCGACGTCGGTGAGCAGCAGCCTGTTCGGCTCGCTGCCCTCCATGATCTCCGAAAGCGCCGGCGCATAGCCGCCCGGGAAGATATATTTGCGCATGAACGCATCGGTCGAGGAGGGCCCGTCCAGCCGGCCGATCGTATGCAGCAGCATGACGCCGTCGGGCTTCAGCAGATTGTGGCAGGCGCGGAAGAATTCGCGATACTGCCGCACGCCGACATGCTCGAACATGCCGACCGAGACGATCCGGTCGAACGGTCCCTTGACCTCGCGATAGTCCAGCAGCTCGAAGCGCACGCGATCCGCGACGCCGGCTTCCTGCGCGCGCCGCCGCGCCACCCTGAGTTGCTCCTCGGACAAGGTGACGCCAAGCACGTCCACATCCGCCACGCGATTGAGATAGAGCGCCATGCCGCCCCAGCCGCAGCCGATGTCCAGCACCCGCTGCCCCGGTCTCAGGTCCAGCTTGGCGGCGATATGCGCCTTCTTGTCGAGTTGGGCCTGCTCCAGGCTCTCCGTCTCGGGATCGGTGAAATAGGCGCAGCTATATTGCCGGTCCTTGTCCAGGAAGAGGTCGTAGAGCTGGTCCGACAAGTCGTAATGGTGCGCGACATTGGCCTTGGCGCGGTCGCGCTTGTTGTAATTGTCGTGCCAGTGCTTCAGCCGCTCGCCGATCCGCCCCACCACGCCCGGCTCATTCAGCGACTTGCCGCTCTCCAGCGGCGCGTTGCCGGCGACCAGCATGATGAGATCCCAGATCGATCCCTGCTCGATGACGAGCTTGCCGTCCATGAAGCCTTCGGCCGCGCCGAGCACCGCATTGGTGACGATGGCCCGTTCGGCGGCAGCCTCGGTGAAGCGGATCACGACGTTGGGGAACGCATCGTCCGGCTGGCCGATCGTTTCGCTCGTCCCGTCCGCAAATTCGACGATCAAGGTGCCCCGGGTGACGATCCGCCGGAGCAGGCGCGACAATAGTTTCATGACAGGCCTCTATAGCGCGGCAAAAACGGAGTGCACGCCCTTTTGCGCTCCGCCTTGAACAACTGGCTGCGCATGTTGCTGCAAAGCTCCGCCTCAGCTCGAATTTCGACTTCGAGCCAGTTGCGGACATTTTCATCATATTCCTCCGCGTTCGCTTCGAGCGGAGGGTCGAGCTTGTCGAGACCTCTCGTCGAGAAGGGCGTTCTCGACAGCCATCTCGACAAGCTCGATGGCCGCTCGAACCGAGCGGGTAGGGACATGTCAGAATTCCACCTCAAAGCCGACATTCAAACCGAGACGCTGGCTGATCCCGTCGAACGAGGACCTTCTATATCCCCGCATACCATTCATATCCGGCGACATCCTCCCAGAAGCCGCCCTTGCCGCCGCGGATGGCCGCGAGGTCGGCGACGGCCTCGATCCGAGCGATATATTTGGCCTGCTTGTAGCCGAGATGGCGCTCCACGCGCAGCCGCAGCGGCGCGCCATTGCGCACGGGCAGCGGCGCCTCGTTGAGGCTGTGGGCGAGGATGGTCTGGGGATGGAAGGCGTCGACCAGGTCGATGCTCTCATAATAGTCCTGCCCGTCACCCATATCGTCCATGCAGTGGAAGACCAGATAGCGCGCGCGGGTGGAGAGGCCGGCCGCCTCCAGCACCGTCCTGAGCGGCACGCCGCGCCAGGTCCCGATCGCGCTCCAGCCCTCAACGCAGTCGTGCCGCGTGGTCTGGACACGCTGCGGCATAGAGTGGAGCTGCGTCAGGTTCAGCGAGAGCGGCCGCACGACAAGCCCGTCGACGCGCAGCCGCCAATGGACGAACTTTTCCCGCCACAGCGCCTTGTAGCCTTCCGTATCGGGATTGAGCGTCCCATTGCCGCGGAAGAAGGGCGAGCGCTGGTCCGGCCGGAACTCGCGCGCCAGCGCCTCGCGGTCCTGCAGCGAACGCTGCAGCCATTTGTGCATATTCTCCGCCGAGAACAGGGCGCGGCGGAAACGCTCGTCGCGCGCGAGGCTGTCGCAGCCGGCGAGCAGCCCGGCGGCGCCCGCCGTGAGTCCCGCCACCAGCGCCCGACGCGTTAGGACCGGCCTCATGCTTCGGCTTCCCCATTCCGGCCGCGCGGCACGCGATACCAGCCCGTCACCATCGCGCGCAGCTCGTTGAGCGGCCCGGCCAACACCACCATGACGATATGCACGACGAAGAAGGCGACCAGCAGCCATGCGGTGATGAAGTGGATCGACCGCGCCGACTGGCGCCCGCCGAACAGGTCCGTAAGCCAGGGCCAGGCCGCGTCCATGCCCGGCGACATGGTAAGGCCGGTGAGGATCATCACCGGCAGCAGGATGAAGATCACGCCGACATAGCTCGCCTTCTGCAACACATTGTAGCGCAATGCCGCCGCGCCGGTCGGGAAGCGCAGCCGGGCATGGTCCTTGATCTCCTGCCAGACATACCGCGGCGCCAGATCGCCACGCCGGAAGGTCAGGTCCCGCCAGATATGCCGGTTGAACAGGCTCCAGGCCAGGTAGAGCAGCAACGCGAAGGCGAAGACCAGCGCGAAGCTCAGATGCCAGCGCCGAGAGAGCGCGAGATCATAATGGCCGGGCAGCGTCCAAGCCGGGCCGAAGCGGGACAGCGCCAGCCAGGCCGCGTCGAAGTTCGCGCCATATTGGCCCCAGTAGAGGCGCGGATGGGCATTGAAAATGCCGAGCCCGCTGGCGAACAGCACATAGAGGCAAAGCGCGTTGGTCCAGTGCCACAGCCGTGTAGACAGGCGGTGGCGCTTGACGCGATCGGGCAGGGTCGGTCCGGGGTCGCTCATCACTGTCCTCGCGTTCGATCTCTGCTATTCGCGCCAATGTCCCGGCAGGTTACGCCCCTCGCACCGGGATCGCCAGCCGGAGACCGCCAATGTCCACCCGCCCCTTCCACAGCTACACGCCCGGCGAAGGCCATGGGCTCGCCCATGATCCGCTCAACGCCATCGTCGCGCCGCGCCCGATCGGCTGGATCAGCACAGTAAGCGCCGGCGGCATCCGCAATCTGGCGCCCTACAGCTTCTTCAACCTGTTCAGCTACCGCCCCCCGATCATCGGTTTCTGCTCGGACGGCGAGAAGGACAGCCTGGCCAATGCCCGCGCGACCGGCGAATTCGTCTGGAACCTCGTCACGCGCGACCTCGCCGAGGCGATGAACGCCAGCAGCGCCACGGTCGCCGCGGATGTCGACGAGTTCGCACTGGCGGGGCTGGAGACGCTCCCGTCCGACACGGTGGCGCCAGCGCGAGTGGCGGCCAGCCCCGTCCAGTTCGAATGCCGCGTCACCCAGATCATCCATCTCGAGACCCTGTCCGGTCCGCCAGGCAGGAGCTGGATGGTGTTCGGCGAGGCCGTGCGCATCCATATCGACCCGGCCTGCATCGTGGACGGCATTTATCGGACCGCCCTTCCGATCCCCGTCCTGCGCGGGGGCGGAGCAGCGGACTATTTCGAGATTCGGGAGGAGATGCTGTTCCGGATGACGCGTCCGGGCTGAGCCTCACGCCCGATCGAGCAGGCGCACCCAGGCCAGCTTCTCCTCGGGGAAGGCGTCCATCGTCGGCGCGAGGTCGGACGGATCGTCGAATGTGCCGATCAGGAGATGCGTTTCCTCGGACCATTTGAGGCCCGAATAAGAGAGCGGCGTGCCGCAGGCCGGACAGAAGCCGCGCTTCACCGTCGGCGCGCTCTCATGGATGGCGCGCGTGCCGGTCCAGGCGACATGAGTGGAATCATAGCCGACCCAAGTGCTGAACGGCGCGCCGGTCGAGCGGCGGCAGGCATCGCAATGGCAATTGGCGATGAACTTCGGCGCTCCTTCCGCAACGAACCGCGTCGCGCCGCATCGACAGCCGCCCGTCCGCGTGATCGTCATCGTGCAGCTCCTTTCCACGTCACGTGGCAGGCTCTAGCCCAGCGCCGCCTGCTTCTCCTCGGCCAGCCGGTCCAGCTCCGCCCGGCTCTTCTTCTCGCTCGCGGACTTCAACTGCCCGCAGGCGGCCATGATGTCCCGTCCGCGCGGCGTGCGTACCGGCGCGGAGATGCCTGCCTCGAACACGATGTCCGAGAAACGCCTGATCCGTTCCGGCGTCGAGCATTCATATGGCGCGCCGGGCCAGGGATTGAACGGGATCAGGTTCACCTTGGCAGGGAGCTTGTAATGCCGGATCAGCCGCACCAGCTCGCGCGCGTCCGCGTCGCGGTCGTTCTTGTCCCTGAGCATCACATATTCGAAGGTGATGCGCCGGGCATTGTTGGCGCCGGGATAGTCAGCGCAGGCCTGGAGCAGCTGCTCGATGCCATATTTGCGATTGAGCGGCACGATCTCGTCGCGCACATCCTTGGTGACGGCATGGAGCGAGACGGCGAGATTGACGCCGATCTCCTCGCCGGCGCGCGCCATCATCGGCACCACGCCGCTGGTCGAGAGCGTGATGCGGCGCTTGGAGAGGGCAAGGCCGTCGCCGTCCATCACCACTTTCAGCGCATCGCGCACATTGTCGAAATTGTAGAGCGGCTCGCCCATGCCCATCATCACGATGTTGGTGAGCAGGCGACCGTCCGTGGTGTAGCGCGGGCTGTCGTCCTCATCCTCGTCGGCATCGCCCAGTCCCGCCATGCTGCCGCGCGGCCACTCGCCGAGCGCGTCGCGCGCCAGCATCACCTGGCCGACGATCTCGCCCGGCGTCAGGTTGCGCACCAACCGCATCGTGCCGGTGTGGCAGAAGCGGCAGTTGAGCGTGCAGCCGACCTGGCTGGAGACGCAGAGCGTGCCCCGGTCCGCATCCGGGATGAACACCATCTCATAATCCTGTCCGTCGTCCGAGCGGAGCAGCCATTTGCGCGTGCCGTCCGAGGAGACCTGCGCCTCGACCACATCCGGCCGCCCGACCACGAAACGCTCGGCCAGCCAGCCGCGCATCGGCTTGGCGAGATCGGTCATGCGCTCGAAGTCGGTCTCGCCGCGATGATAGAGCCAGTGGAAGAGCTGCTTGGCGCGCAGCTTGGCCTGACGGTCGTCCAGCCCGGCGGCAGCAAGCTCCGCCCTGATCTGCGCGCGAGTCAGTCCGACCAGATCGACGCGGCCGTCGGCGCGCGGCGTGATCGCGCGCGGCACGGGCACGGGATCGACATGGCCGGGGATCGGCATCAGGGGCGTGGCGGCTTCAGGCATGGGTGCGCATATAGTCGCAGCGGCGGTTTCGCGCCAGAGGGCGTACAGGAGGCGGGATGGGGCGAAAGGTTCCGCAGTTTCGTAAAATCCCCTCGTTCCACCCTGCGCGATCGAGCGACTGAGCCGATCAAGGTGACACAGGGTGAACGGAAGATCTGTGCGAAGCCTTGGCGGGAGCATTGAGTCCCTCTCAGGACAGTCCACATCCTCCACTCGCGAGAAGGAAAGCCGGACTCACAATTGCCGCGCCAGCACCTCCACCAGCCGGTCCACGTCGCTCTCGTCCAGATAGAGGCCGAAGCCGATGCGCAGCACCTCGCCGCGCACGTCGACGATCGTGCCGGCGCGCTCCAGCGCGGCCTGCCAGGCCTGCGCCTGCGGATGGGCGAAGGCGAGGAAGCGCGCCTGCGGGCCTTCGCCCGGCGGGTTGAGCAGGCGCGCGGCGGCCAGCGGCGTCTCGCCGACCCGGGCCAGCAGCCGGTCGCGCAGCCGCGTTGTCCAAGCATTGATCGCTGGCGTGTCGAGGCCCTCGGCGGCCAGCATGTCCCGCACGGCGACGAAGCGATAGAGGCCGGAGGGATCGAAAGTGGCGCCCAGGAATCGGCGAGCGTCCGCCGCATAGCCGATCCGGCCGGGCGGGGCGGCGAGGTCCTTGAACTCGGCATACCAGCCGGTGATCTCGGGCCGGGGGCCATAGCCCGGCGGGGCATGCAGGAAGGCGGCGCCCTCGCCGGCCATGGCATATTTGTAGCCGCCAGCGACGTAGAAAAGCCGGTCCGCGACGGGCGACAGATCGGTCTCGACGGCCATGAAGCCATGATAGCCATCGACCACCACCCAGGGCCCCTCCGGCCGGGCCAGGGCGGCAAGCGCGTCCAGTGCGGTGAAGACATGGCCGGTGCCGAACATCACCTGGCTGAGCCAGATCAGGTCATGCGCGCCCGATCGGACCCGCGCCAGAAAGCGGCCGGTGAAATCCGCGCCGGCCACCGGCATGGTCTCCAGCGCGATCGCGCCCGCCTCGGCCCAGCGCGCGGCCTGGCGGCGGAAGCTGTGGAACTCGCCGTCGCTCGCCAGCACGCGCAGCGGTCGGCGCGGATGAGCGGAGACGATGCGGATGAGGAAATCATGGGTGTTACCGGCGAAGGCGACGCTCGCAGGGTCCGGCAGGCGCAGCTCGGCGGCGACATGGCGCTGGGCGGCAGGCCATATCTCCTCCATCACGCGACCCCATTTGAGATCGGCGAGACGGGCGGCGTCCGCCCAGCAGGCGAGCTGGCCGTCATACGACGCGTCCGGCCACAGATGATGCGAATGCGCCGCGAAGTGCAGCCGGCCCGGCGCCGCGTCGAGCGCGCGGCGGAAGAGATGCTTCCAGGAGGCGCCAGCCGTCACAGGCTGGTCCGCAGCGACCAGAGCTCGGGGAAGGCGCGCTTGGCGAGCGTGCTTTCCAGATAGGGCACGCCCGCCGTGCCTCCGGTGCCGCGCTTGCCGCCGATGATGCGGCTCACTGTGAGCACATGCTTGTGCCGCCAGGTGGCGAGCGCATCGTCGATGTCGACCAGCTTCTCGGCGAGCTGGTAGAGATCCCACCAGCGGTGCGGATCGCGATAGACTGTGAGCCAGGCGGCCTCCACGGCCGGCGACGGCGCATAGGGCGCGGTCCAGTCGCGCTCCAGCACCTCGGCCGGCAGCGCGAAGCCGGCGCGGGCGAGTGCGCGGTTGGCCTCGTCCCACAGGCTCGGCTGTTCGAGCGCCGCTTCCATGACCGCGCGGGCACGAGGGCGATCGGCCTGATGCTCGAGATGGCCGGCCTGCTTGAGGCCGAGCAGGAACTCCATGGTGCGGAACTGGTCCGACTGGAAGCCGGAGCTGGAGCCCAGCACCGGGCGGAAGGTGGTGTAGTCGCTCGGCGTCATCGTCGCGAGCACATCCCAGGAAAGCGTCATCACCGCCTGGATGCGGCTCACCCGGGCGAGGCTTTTGTAGGCCTCGATCAAGGCGTCGCGGCGCACCAATCCGATCGCCAGCGCGATCTCGGAGAGCGCCTGCTTGAGCCACAGCTCCTTGGTCTGGTGGATGATGATGAACAGCAACTCGTCATGCTCGTCCGAGACGGGATGCTGGGCGGCAAGGATGTCGTCGAGCGCGAGGTAGCGCGCATAGGTCATGTCGGTCATGGCGCCGGTGTGACGCATCTGCCCTTGGGCCGCAAGCGAGCGGAGCGGGCCTGCCCGCGCCGTCTGTTTGCCCTGCCCACTCCCAGCCAAGCATCCCTTCGTCATCCCCGCGAACACGGGAATCCAGGGGCCGGATGGGACTGGATCCCCGCGTTCGCGGGGATGACGGTGGAGAGTGGCCAGGCTCTCGGCCCTAGCGTATCCGCGCGCAGCCCAGCGCGGCTGCGTCGATCGCCGTGGCGGCGCCGCGCAGATTGTAGCGATCCGTGAAGGTGCCGCCGGCGCGGCTGGTGCCGGTGACGCTCATCAGACCGCCCGAGCGCATCGCGGCCACGATGGCGGCGTCGGTCTGGCGGTCCGGCGCCCAGACGTCCGCGCCGCCGCCACGCAGGGCGAAGCGGCGCTCACCGATGGTGAGCAGGGCCGCGCCGCGCTCGGCGAGCGGATGGCTGAGGCGGATGTTGACCTGCCCGCGCGCATCCTGCCGCGGCCAGTAGCCGACCGCCGCGAACGGCCGCCAGGGCGAATCCTTCCAGCCGCCCGCCACCGGCTGGCTGATCGCATAGCAGCGTCCCTGCGGCGAATCACGGAAGGCGCCCCAGCGCTGGAACACGCCGAGCACGTCGCGCGCCGGCGATGCCGCGGGCAGCAGCAGCGCGCCGAGCGCCAGCAGCAACCTGACATGCCGCCATCCCACCCATGCCCGCGCGTGCCTGCCCATAGGTTGCGGTCAAAGCCCAAAGCGTGACCCAAGGCAAGGGGGTGGCAGAACGGCGGTCGGTCCGGACTTCAGCCGGCGATCCATTTCCCGCCTCGCACCCCTCTCCGTTCGCTTCGAGCGGAAGGTCGAGCTTGTCGAGACCCGCAGTCGAGAATGGCGTTCTCGACAGCCATCTCGACTTCGCTCGATGGCCGCTCGAACCGAACGGTGGATTACGGTGGTCATGGGGCAGTCGGCATTCCACCTCAAAGCTGACCTTCGAACCAACCTCTCTCTGCCGCCCACAGCCTTTTTGGACCGCCTCTCTTGCCCCGATGCGCAATTTCGATAAGGAAAGGCGTTCCATCACCGGACGCTCGATCCGACTCCAGACCAGCGGCTAAAGAACGGATAAAAGAGGGATGAAGGCCACTATCGAACGCGCAACGCTGCTCCGCAGCCTGGGTCATGTCCAGTCCGTGGTCGAGCGGCGCAACACCATCCCCATCCTCTCCAACGTGCTGATCGACGCAGGCAGCGACGGCACCATCCGCCTGATGGCGACCGATCTCGACCTGCAGATCGTGGAGAATGTCCAGGCGCAGGTGGAGACGCCGGGCGCCACCACCGTCTCGGCGCACACGCTGTTCGACATCGTGCGCAAGCTGCCCGAAGGCAGCCAGGTGCGGCTGGAGGCGGCCGAAGGCAAGATGCTCATCCAGGCTGGCCGGGCGCGCTTCAACCTGCAGACGCTGCCGCGCGACGACTTCCCGATCATCGCCGAGGGACCACTGCCGACCAGCTTCGAACTGCCGGCGGCCACGCTCATCCAGATCATCGACAAGACGCGCTTCGCCATCTCCACCGAGGAGACGCGCTACTATCTCAACGGCATCTTCCTGCATGTGGCGGACGATCCCTCGCCGGTGCTGAAGGCGGCCGCGACGGACGGTCACCGCCTCGCCCGCGTAACGGTCGCCCGGCCCGACGGAGCGGACGGGATGCCGGATATCATCGTGCCGCGGAAGTGCATCGCGGAGCTGCGCAAGCTGCTCGACGAAGTGGAAGGCACGGTGCATGTCGACCTCTCCGCCACGAAGATCCGCTTCGATCTCGGCAATGCGGTGCTCACCTCCAAGCTGATCGACGGCACTTTCCCGGATTACAGCCGCGTCATCCCGACCGGGAACGACAAACTGCTCAAGATCGATCCGCGCAGCTTCGAGGAAGGGGTGGACCGCGTCGCGACCATCGCCACCGAGAAGACCCGTGCGGTCAAGATGGCGCTCGACCGGGACAAGGTGACGCTCTCCGTCACCAGCCCCGAGAACGGCACGGCGGCCGAGGAAGTGCCCGGCGACTATGCTGCGGGCGAGCTGGAGATCGGCTTCAATGCCCGCTACCTGCTCGATATCCTGGGCCAGATCGAGGGCGACGCAGTGGAGATCCATCTCGCCGACGCCGCTGCCCCGACGCTGATCCGCGAGAATGAGAAGGCGCCGGCGCTCTACGTGCTGATGCCGATGCGGGTCTGACGCGGCCATGAGCGGCGCGCTCGCTTATGCCACGGTGGGCTCCAACCGGCTGGAGGACGCCAAGCGCTTCTATGATGCCCTGCTCGCCCCGCTCGGGCTGCTGCCGCTGTTCGAGCATCCATCGGGCGGGCGCGTCTATGGCCGCGACGGCGCCATCAACTTCGCCGTGCTCGGGCCCTATGACGGACGGGCCGCGACGGTCGGCAATGGCGCCATGTTCGCCTTCGCGATGGAGACGCCCGCCGAGGTCGATGCCTTCCATGCGCGCGTGCTCGCGCTTGGCGGCCGTTGCGAGGGGTTGCCAGGCATGCGCGGCCCTGGCTGGTATTTCGCCTATGCGCGCGATCTCGACGGCAACAAGCTCTGCGCCTACTGCGTGCGTTCAGATTGAGCCCGTCCCAATCGGCCGGAGTCCATCCGGCTCAGATGGACTCGGTGTTCCCGTGAGGCAGGAGCACATGTGGTTCCATTTGGACAGAAGGGTCCACCGCACAGACAGGGTCGATGCCAGGCGCTCCGATCACTTCCGGACAGCCGCCACCATATCCTCCACCCGCACGAACTTCTCGCGCGGCGCGCCCGCTCGCGCGCGCTCGATCTCGGCGCGGTCGATCTTCTGCCAGTCGCGGAAAGTGACGATGTCGAGACCGCGCGCCGCGATCAGCGCATCCAGTCCCTCGCGGCCCGGCTTGCCGGCCGGCTCGGGCTGGTCGGCGGCGATCTCCTCGGCGATCATGAAACCGTCCGGCTTGTTGGTGCCGATCGTGCCGGTCGGCCCGCGCCGCGCCCAGCCGACGCAATAGAGACCGGGTGCGATCCGGCCATTCTCATTCTCGAACCGGCCGCGCCGCTCGTCATAGGGCACGTCGGGGATCGGCGAGGTGCGATAGCCGATGCAGCTGATGATGAGATCGGCCGGCAACACATAGGTCTCTCCGGTGCCGACCGCCGCACCGTCCGGTCCCAGCCGGGTGCGCTCGACCAGCAGCCGCCGCGCGCGATCCTCGCCCTCCACCGCCACCGGCTGGCCGAAGAAGTCGAAGCGGATCGTCAGCGCCTTCTCGTCCGACGTCCGCGCAAAGCCACGCAGCAGCGCGACCGACTTGCGCTGCCCCGGCTCCAGCGCCGCATCGCTGGCCTCGGGCAGCAGGTCGGCCGGATCGACATGCGCGCTCGCCCGCGCCAGCGTCCCCAGTTCGCCCAGTTCCTTGGGCGTCATGGCGATCTGCTGCGGCCCGCGCCGGCCGAGAATGGTGATGGAGCGCGCCTGCGAAGCGGCCAGACGCCGCAGGGCATGGTCGACCACATCGCTGCCCGCGAACTCGGACTCGCTCTTGGCGAGGATGCGCGCGCAATCCAGCGCGACATTGCCGTTGCCGATGATCACCACGTCGCTCCCGTCGATGCGCGGATCGAGATCGGCGAAATCGGGATGGCCGTTATACCAGCCGACGAACGCGGCACTGCCTACCACGCCGGGCAGCTTCTCGCCCGCTATGCCGAGCGCCCGATCGGCCGGCGCGCCCGTCGCCAGGATCACTATGTCATAGAGATGGAGCAGTTCGGCGATGGTCACGTCCGGTCCCACGGCGAGCTTGCCCACGAAGCGGACATTGTCGGTGAGCGCCACTGCCTCGTAGCGACGCGCCACCGCCTTGATCGACTGGTGATCCGGAGCGACGCCGGAGCGGATCAATCCGAAGGGGACCGGAAGCCGATCGATGATGTCGATCCGGACACTCTCGCCGAACTGCTTCTGGCAGGCTTCCGCGGTATAATAGCCCGCCGGTCCCGAGCCGACGATCGCGATATGGCGCATGACCATCTCCCAGCGCCGTCCCTGGTCGACGCGCCGCCAGCCTAGCCGGCCCGGCGCTGCATGCAAGCGCCAAGCATTGCTCCGCAATGGCGACTATATCGTTTGCAAATCCAGGTGCCGAAGGGCTGTCCGGGGTGGGAGCTGACATACCGGTCCCCGTTCGCCGTGAGTGCAGTCGAAGGGTTGAAACGAGTCACGCGCCTCGTTTCAAGCTGAGCCGCAGGCGAAGCCCACTTCGCTCCGCTCAGTAGTGCCCTTCGACTTCGCTCAGAGCGAACGGAAGGGGGAGCGGATCGGTTTGGAGTTCGGTTCGAGGTGGAACGGCACGTGATTCGTTCCAAGATCGAGCGTGTCGAAATGGCTGTCGAGAGCGCCCTTTTCGACTGTGTAGGGCACAACTTCCACAACCTCTCCGGTATGAACCGGATCGCAGGCACGCAATGAAGCGTCGGATTTGCAGGCGCCAAAGCCGGACCGCGCTCATGCTAAATGGGGGTCGGCATTGCTGCCGACCCCCACTGCACCATCGCTTTCCAGTCCGTTGCCGGACATCCAGCGGCTGGCTTGGTCGCTCACCCGACCAGAGGCCTGATGAACGCCGGCTTGCACGCATCTTGCGATGCCCTGCAAGTCTTGCCTCGTCCTTTCCCGAAGGTCTGGACAAGTCGGCCGATCCATCTCGTCCGAAGACGATGCTGATCGCCACTTTCTGGACCCATGCGACAGCCTAGACGGCTATCTCAGGCTCCTGCCTCATCAATCTTGCCCGGCACTCCGCAGAGCGGCATCGGACATGACCTCCGAGGCCCAGCGTCACCTCGGATCGCCACAAGGGCGCTCATTGGCAAAGCTGCGTCGGTCCACTCATAAGCCTTTGATTTCTCATTAGCTTTTTCGCTTTCCGTAGGAGAATGCTCGCACAGCATCCGAGTCGCGCAAAGCGAAATCGACCGCTGCGCCGCGGCGGAAAGCCGCAAAGTTGTGGATGAATGTGGATAAGTTCGGGGATGACCCTTCGGGCGAATCCGATTCGGGCCGGAATTCCGGCGCTTGTTAGAGCAGGGCAGGCCCGCAGGCAAGAGAAAGGGGCGGTCCCTTCATCGGGCCGCCCCTTCATGCTTCATCACATCGACGGGCGGCTCCGCCAGCGATGCGCGACGCTCAATAGAAACCGCCGATATTCATCGGGCCGGTGGCGCCGACGGCCTCGATATAGGCCGCAAAGATCTTCTTCAGAAACCGCATCTCAAAATCTCCATCGGTTGGCCTGCATGGCCCTCCCAACGCTTCCGACGGGCGATATATGTTGCGGCGCAGCAAATTCAATTGCAAACCGATTTGGTAGATTGCAGGAACTGCAATCGGCGTCAGGCGGCCTCGCCTGCCATCTCCATGATCTTGCGATATTCCGCCTCGCGAACAGGTGACACGGAAAGGCGCGACTGGCGGATGATGGCCATATCCGCCAGGGCCGGCTCGGCCTTTATCGCCTTGAGGCTCACCGGACGGGCGAGCTTCTTCACCGGCGCGACCTCGACCGCCATCCATTTGCCGGTCTCGTCCGTGCTGTCCGGCGCGGCCGTGCGCACGATCTCCATGATGCCGACCGCCTCCAGCCCGATGTTGCTGTGATAGAAGAGCGCGCGGTCGCCCAGCGCCATCGCCTTCATGTTGAGCTGGGCGGCATGGTTGCGCACGCCATCCCATTCCGCCCGACCCTTGGCGACGAGATCGTCCCAGGAGAAGCAGTCGGGTTCGGACTTCATCAGCCAGTAGCGCATCGCGGCGGTCTCCTCATACGAGTGCACCGGCATTTCCACGGCCCGTCCGAGCGCGCAAGCCCGGGATGGCGAACGGGATGCAAAGAAATGAATCCTGCAACTGTCCTCTGTAGGGAGAGAGCTAAGGCTATTGTGAAACTCAACCAGCCCTCGGCCAGCCTCTCCGGGCAGGTGACAGCCGCCGCGCGAGCGCCTAGTCTGGCGCCATATTCCTTCACCCACGAGTTCTGGCATATGACCGCATCCGCTCTCCTCGAACAGGTCCCTGTCCTTTCGCTCGCCGAACTCAGCGCCGGGGATTTCGCCCAGGCGATCGGCGACAGCTTCCGCGAATATGGCTTCGCCATGGTGAAGGACCATGGCATGGACGCCGCGCTGATCGCGCGTGGCTGGGCGCTTGCGAAGGATTTCTTCGCCCTGCCCGAAGCGGCCAAGCGCACCTATCTGGTGCCCGGCGGCGCCGGCCAGCGCGGCTATACTGCCTTCGGCACCGAGATCGCCAAGGGCGCCAGCGAGAACGACCTCAAGGAATTCTGGCATGTCGGCCGCGAGCTGCCCGCCAGCCATCCGCTCGCGGGCGAGATGCCGCCCAATATCTGGCCGCGCGAGATCGCCGGCTTCCGCGAGACCTTCACTGCCCTGTTCGCCGCCTTCGACGCGACCGGCGCGCGCATCCTCTCCGGCGTGGCGCGCTATCTCGGCCTGCCCGCCGACTGGTTCGACGCGAAGATCGACGAGGGCAACTCCATCCTGCGCCTGCTCCACTATCCGCCGGTCTCGGCAGCGGCGCCGGGCATCCGCGCCGGCGCGCATGAGGACATCAACCTCATCACCCTGCTGCTCGGCGCCGAGGAAGGCGGGCTGGAGCTGCTCACCCGCACCGGCAACTGGATCCCGGCCACGCCGCCGCCGGGCGCGCTGGTCATCAATGTGGGCGACATGCTGCAGCGCCTCACCAACCATGTGCTGCCCTCGACCAGCCATCGCGTGGTCAATCCGCCGCCCGAGCGCCGCCACATCCCGCGCTATTCCATGCCCTTCTTCCTGCATCTGGAGCCGGACGTGATGATCGAGGCGCTGCCGCAATGCGTCACCCCCGACAATCCGCTGCGCGAGCCGCCGATCAGCGCGCACGACTATCTGCACGAGCGGCTGCGCGAGATCGGGCTCAAGAAGGGATAGGCCCATCCTGTCTCGACAGGCATGGCATGGGTTCCTGCGGGGTCAGTGCGACACGGGCAGGTCGATCTTCACTGCGTGAGTCGGGATCGGGGTCAGCAGGACGCAGGCCGCGCTCGCAAGGCCAAGCAACCCCCAAGCATATTTCCGCGCTCCCAGATCCATGATCGCCTGTGCAATACGGAAAATGCTCGCGCGGACGACTGCAACCGATCAGAGCAGCGTCATCCACGCCTCGCCCTGGGTCATTTCCGCCACCGCGCCAGCGTGATGCCGATCCTCTCGCCGCGCTCGGAAAGCGCCAGCTTCACGATCTTCACCGTCACGTGCCGCGCCTTCCTGTCCTGCAGGAAGATGGTGTCGATGATGTGATCGGCGACCGCCTCGATCAGCGTGAAATGCTGGCCGCGCGTGATGGCGGTGGTGGCAGCATGCTTGATGTCCATATAATTCTTGGACTGGGCGAGCGGCGTGTCCGGCTCATAATGATCGGCATGCCCGAGCAGCACGCGCACGCTGATGCGCAGCGGCTGGGGCAGATGCGTCTCCTCCGAATAGATGCCGGTCAGCACATTCACCTCGAGATCGTCGATCTCGAGCACCAGCATGTCATCCATCGACGTCGCGCCCGTGGCTTGGACCATGGCCACCCCCATATTGTCCTTTTCATTTGGGCACGAGCCGCTAAAGGCCGCCGCCTCGGGCGCTATTGCCCGGTTGCGGAACGGACGGCAAGCGGTGACGACGATCGGGCCCCTGGCAGGAACGCAAGACGCGGCGATCGTGGCGCTGCTCGACGCCGCCTTCGGCCCGAAGCGCCATGGCCGCACCGCCTATCGCATCCGCCTCGGCATGGCTTGGTTCACCGACCTCAGCTTCGCCGCGCATGATGCGTCCGGCCAACTCATCGGCACGCTGCAATGCTGGCCCGTCGCGCTGCACGGACCCGACGGGGCGCAGACGCCGCTCATCATGGTCGGCCCGGTCGCGGTGATGCCGCACGCGCAGCGCCACGGCGTCGGTCGCGCGCTGATGGACCGGCTGGTCGAGACGATCGACGCCGCCCCGCGCGAGCCGCTGATGATGATCGGCGATCCCGCATATTATGGGCGCTTCTGGGGCTTCACCGCCGAGGCGACGGGCGGCTGGGAAGCGCCGGGTCCGGTCGAGCGCCACCGGCTGCTGGCGCGCGGCGACGGGGCGGCGCTGCCGATCGTCGGCATGCTGGGGCCACGGTCCGCAGGGCCCGTTCACGAGCCGGTGGTCGCGGCCGGTCAGGGCTAGGCTGCTGCTGACAGGCATGGTGCGTTATCTTGGGCGAAGCCTCTCCTGAGCGACTGCCGCAGGCAGAGGCCTGTTCTCCTTCCTTGAATATAGAGAAGAAAAGAACAGCTCTTCGACAAGCTCAGGGCGAACGGAAACCGAAAAGCGGACTTTCGTGATGCTCCCCTGAAGGGAGGGAGGGAGGGAGAATGTTCTCCACCGCCGCCACGACGCCGATCGATCCGAGCCGCCCGACCGCCCCTTTGCCAAGCGCGCGCGCTGCGCCTATCTGCGGGAGCATGACCAGTCCGCCTCCCCTGCAACCGGAGCCGATGATCGCCGGCCTGCCTGAGGAGGGCGACGAGGGCGCGCGCTATCCGGTCGAGCAGTGGCATCCCGCGCATTGCGGGCACAGCCGCATGCGCATCGACGCCGAGGGGCGCTGGTATCATGAGGGCCGGCCGATTCCGCGCCCCGCGCTGGTCCGGCTGTTTGCGCGGTTGCTGCGCCGCGAGCCGGACGGGCGGCATGTGCTGGTGACGCCGGTCGAGATGCTCGACATCGATGTCGAGGACGCGCCGCTGATCGCGGTCGACATGGCGAGCGAGGGCAGCGGCCCGGATCGGACGCTGCGCCTGCGCATCGGCGCGACCGGCGACTGGATCGCGGCCGACGCCGCGCACCCGATCCGGGTCGAGCAAGGCCCCGCCGGGCCGCGCCCCTATCTCGGCCTCGATGCCGGCCTGCGCGCCCGCCTCGCCCGGCCGGTCTATTATGCCCTCGCCGAAGCCGCGATCGCGGAAGGGCAGGACCCGCCCGGCCTGTGGAGCGGCGGCGCCTTCCATACGCTGGAGCCGGCGCCATGAGCCTGCGCGAGCGGCTGCGCGCCGCGCTCGCGCCCGAGCTCGACCAGGCGCACAGCATGGACGTCAATCTCTACATGGACCGGCCGATGCCGGCCGGCCCGTTCACGCCCGCCGCCGTGCTCATGCCCATCACCGACCGGGCCGAGCCCGGCATGTTGTTCACCCTGCGCACCGCGAGCCTGCGCGCCCATGCCGGGCAGGTCGCCTTCCCCGGCGGCCGGCTCGATCCCGAGGATGCCGACGCCATCGCCGCCGCCCTGCGCGAGGCGGAGGAGGAGATCGCCCTGCCGCGCCAGCGGGTCGAGATCATCGGCCGCTCGGACATCTTCCGCACCGGCACGGGCTTCGAGATCGCGCCGATCGTCGGCATCGTGCCGCCCGACCTGCCGCTGCACCCGGCCGAGGCGGAAGTGGACGCCATCTTCGAGGTGCCGCTCGCCTTCCTGCTCGACCCCGCCAATTGCGCGCTCAGGACCGTCGAATGGGAAGGCCGCACCCGCAGCTATTATGAATATCTCTGGGCGGATCGCCGCATCTGGGGCGTGACGGCGGCGATGCTGGTCAATCTCGCCCGGCGGATCGCGACTGCCGACGCGGCGCTGGCGGGCGAACGGCGATGAGCGGCCTGCCCGATCGCCTGCCGGAGACCGGCTGGCGCGCCCGGCCGGGCCTTGCCGAGCTGTGCGCGATCCTCGGCGCGCCGGCGGGCGAGGCACGGTTCGTGGGCGGCGCGGTGCGCGACACGCTGCTCGGCATCGATGCCAAGGATGTCGACATCGCCACTATCCACCGGCCCGAGGAGGTGATGAAGCGCGTGCGCAAGGCCGGCTTCAAGGCGGTGCCGACCGGCATCGCCCATGGCACGATCACGGCCGTGCTGCACGGCTGGCCGGTCGAGATCACCACGCTGCGCCGCGACGTCTCGACCGACGGCCGGCGCGCCACCGTCGCCTTCGCCGACGACTGGCGCGAGGATGCGGCGCGGCGCGACTTCACGATGAACGCCCTTTATGCCGACCCGATCGACGGCATGCTGCACGACTATTTCGGTGGCCTTGCCGATCTGGCGGCGCGGCAGGTGCGCTTCATCGGCGATCCGATCGCCCGCATCGAGGAGGATCATCTGCGCATCCTGCGCTATTTCCGCTTCGTCGCCCGCTTCGGGACGCTCGACCGCGCCACCGCGGACTATGCCGCCTGCGTCGCGCGCGCGCCGAGCCTGATGGCGCTCTCGCGCGAGCGGATCGCGGACGAGCTGCTGCGGCTGTTCGCGCTGCCCGATCCGGCCGAGGTGATCGAGGCGATGGTGACGGACGGCATCCTGCGCCCGGTCATCCCGGAGATCGGGCCGGACGGCGTTGCTGCCCTGCGTGCGCTGGTCCGGACGGAACGGCAGACCGGGACCGAGCCTGCCGCGCTGCGCCGGTTCGCGGCGCTGCTGCCGCACGACCCCGTGCTGGCCGACCAGATGGGCAGCCGCCTGCGCCTCTCCAACAAGGCGCGGCTGCGCCTCAAGCGGGCCCTGCAGCCGGCCGGGGCGGAGACGCCGCGCATCCTCGCCTATCGGATCGGCACCGAAAGCGCGATCGACCAGCTGCTGCTCGGCTTCGCCTTCACTCCGGCGGACGTGCCCGCGCTGCGCGACTGGCCGGTGCCCAAGCTGCCGCTCTCGGGCGGCGACCTCATCGCGATGGGACTGCTACCGGGGCCGCAGGTGGCGGCGACGCTGCAGGAGCTGGAGCGCCGATGGGCGACGGCGGGCTTTCCGGCAGAGCCGGAGACGCGCGACCTCGCCGCTCAGCTCGTCGAGACGGCGCTGCGCTCCGCCCAGTAGCGATAGGCGTCCAGCGGCGGCAGCGGCGGCGCGAAATAATAGCCCTGGCCATAGTCGCAGCCGAGCCCGGCGAGCGTCTGCGCCATCTCCGGCTGCTCGATGCCCTCGGCGGTGGTCTTCATGCCGAGCGCGCCGGCGAGGCTGATGATCGCGCGGATGATCGCGGTCTTGTCCGCGTCTCCGGTCATGTCGGCGACGAAGCTGCGGTCGATCTTGAGCAGGTCGATGGGCAGCGACTGCAGGCTGGCGAGATTGGAGAAGCCGGTGCCGAAATCGTCCATCGCGACCGTCACGTCCATGGCGCGCAGGGCGGCAAGGAGCTGGCGGGTCTTGTCGGGATCGGTGATGAGCGCGCTCTCGGTCAGCTCGATCGTGACCCGGTTGCCGTCGATCGCGGCATAGCGCAGCGCTTCCTCGACCGCGCGCGGCACATTGTCGCGCACCATCTGCACCGGCGAGAGATTGACGTTCATGGTGATCGGCAGCGGCGCGCCGTTGCGCCGATCCCAGTCGGCCAGGGTCTGCGCGCATTCGCACAGCGCCCAGCGGCCGAGCGGCACGATGAGGCCGGATTCCTCCGCGACCGGGATGAACTCGACCGGGGAGACGATGCCCAGCACCGGATCGGTCCAGCGCGAAAGCGCCTCGAACCCCTTCACCGCGCCGGTCTGCAGGTCGATGAGCGGCTGGAACACCATCCTGAGCGCGCCATTCTCGATCGCCTCGCGCAGGCGATTCTCGATGGTGAAGCGCTGCAACGCCTCGCGCAGCACATGGGCGCGATAGACTTCCAGCGTGCCGGACTGCTTGGCCCGCTTGACCGCCGCCTGCGCCTGACGGAGCAGATTCTCGACATCGTCGTCCGCTTCCTGCGCCAGCGCGCAGCCCACCGCCACCTCGATGTTGATGAGATAGGTGGAGAGACGGATCGGCGATTCGAACGCCTTGCGCACGCGATCGGCGATCTGCAGCACTTCCGAGAGGCCGTGGCCGACATGCGCGAAGATGGCGAACTCATTGCCGCCGATGCGGGCCAGCACGTCGCCCGCGCGCAGCACGCCCTTCACCCGGCGCGCCACGGTGATGATGAGCTCGTCGCCCGCCATGGCGCCCAGCGATTCGTTGATGCGGCTGAACCGGATGAGATCGAGCGCGATGATGGCGTAGCTCGCCTTGCCCGGCATCGCCTCGCGATTCGCCGCCAGCAGCTCGGTCTCCTCGACGAAGCCGATGCGATTGGGCAGCGAGGTGAGGCTGTCGGTCATCAGCTCCTTGCGCAGCGTGCTCTCGGCCTTGCGCTCGCTGGTGCGGTCCGTCGCGGTGAACAGCAGGCGCGATTCGCCGCCGTCCATATCCTCGACCCAGGTCAGCGTGCAGCTGAACACGCGGACGCCGAGCTGGCCCTGGAATTCCAGCTCGAAGCGGTCCGACGCACGGCGGAGCATGAACATGGCCCGCGCGCGCTCGCGCCAGTCGAAATGGCGGCCGGGCCGCCGATCGGCCGGCTCGGCGCCAGCGGCCACTTCCTCGGCGAAACGGGAGAATTCGTCATTGGCCGCCGCCAGCACGACGGTCTCGCCGTCCAGCGCCAGCAGCGCCGCCGGATAGGGGAAGGCACGCAGCAGCGCGCCCAGCCCGGGTTCCATCGGGGCGTCCGGCCGTCCGGCACGCGCAGACGATCGCCGCAGCCTCTCGGCCGCGTCCGTGTCGGGCGCATCGCGTTTCGCGCGGACAGTCATGGACATGTGCATAAGCCGCCCATGGTAAATGAAGGCTAAAGCACTGAGCGGGGGCGCAAAAATTGTTGGACGCCGGAAGTTCGACCGGCGCGGGGCTCAATCGAACCGGTTGTCGCGCGGGAAACCGGTGGGCGGCATCCGGCCCGCGGCGCCGCGCGCGGCACGCCACGGCAGCAGATCCGCTTCGGTGCGCGTGCGGCCGCTTTCGCCGCCCATGGTCCAGCTCAGGCCCTGCGCGAGCACCAGCGTCGTCGCATCGGCGAGGCCGCCGTCGCGGTAACGCTGCAGCGTCACGCCCTGGCCGCGCGTCATCTCGGGCAGCTCGGAGAGCGAGAAGACGACCAGCTTGCGGTTCTCGCCGATCACCGCGACCGAATCGGCACCCTCGACCAGCGGGCGCACCACCTTGAGCACCGCCGGGCCCTTCAAGTTGACCACCTGCCGGCCCTTGCGCGTCTCGGCGATGATGTCCGCCATCGGGGCGACGAAGCCGCGCCCGTCGCTCGCCGCCAGCAGCAGCCTGCCCTCCGGGCGGGCCGGCAGCAGCGCGACGATGCCGGTCTCGTTGGCGAGATCGACCATCAGCCGCACCGGCTCGCCAAAGCCGCGCCCGCCGGGCAGCTTGTCCGCGCCCAGCGTGTAGAAGCGCCCATCCGTGCCGGCGAGCAGCAGCTTGTCCGTGGTCTGGGCATGGAAGGCGAAGGCGGGGCCGTCGCCTTCCTTGAACTTGAGCGTCTCGGTGGAATTGAGGTCGACATGCCCTTTCATCGCGCGGATCCAGCCGCGCTGGGACATGATGACGGTGATCGGCTCGCGCTCGATCATCGCCTCCAGCGGGATCTCGCGGGCCGGCGCGGCTTCCTCGATGCCGGTGCGTCGCGCGCCGACGCCTTCGTCCGGCGTGTAGCGCTTGCGCAGCGCGGCAAGGTCCTTCTTGAGACGCGTCTTCTGCCGCGCGGGGGATTCGACCAGCTTCTGCAACTCCTCGCGCTCAGCCGCCAGCGCGTCGCGCTCGCGGCGCAGCTCCATCTCCTCCAGCTTGCGCAGGGACCGCAGCCGCATGTTGAGGATGGCCTCGGCCTGCCGGTCGGTGAGCTGGAACTCCGCCATCATCAGCGGCTTGGGCTCGTCCTCGGTGCGGATGATCTCGATCACCCGATCGAGGTTCAGATAGGCGATGATATAGCCGTCGAGCAGCTCCAGCCGGCTGTCGATCTGCTCGATGCGGTGGCGGGCGCGGCGCACCAGCACGTCGATCTGATGCGTCAGCCACTCGATCAGCAGCGGCTTCAGGCCCATGACGCGCGGCGTGTGGCTGGCGTCCAGCACGTTCATGTTGAGCGGGAAGCGGCTCTCCAGGTCCGTCATGCGGAACAGGCTGTCCATCAGTATCTGCGGATCGACCGTGCGGGCGCGCGGCTCCAGCACGATGCGCAGCACCTCGTCCGATTCGTCGCGTATGTCGGCGAGGATGGGCAGCTTCCTGTCGGCGATGAGCTGGGCGATCTGCTCGATCAGCTTGCCCTTGGCAACGCCATAGGGAATCTGGTCGATCACCGCGATCCAGGTGCCGCGTCCCTCGTCCTCGCGGTGCCAGCGCGCGCGCAGGCGCAGGCTGCCCCGGCCGGTGGCATAGGCCTCCGAGATGACCGCGGGCGGATCGACCAGCACGCCGCCGGTCGGGAAGTCCGGGCCGCGCATGAGCGCCATGAGCTGCTCGTGCGTGGCGCCGGGCTCGTCGATCAGCAGGCTGGCCGCGTCGATCACCTCGGCGACATTGTGCGGCGGGATGCTCGTCGCCATACCGACCGCGATGCCGCTGGCGCCATTGGCGAGCAGGTTGGGGAACAGGCCGGGGAAGACCTCCGGCTCCTCCTCCTCGCCATTATAGGTCGGGCGGAAATCGACCGTGCCCTGGTCGAGCCCGGCCATCAGGTCGGCCGCCGCCTGGGTCAGCCGCGCCTCGGTGTAGCGCATGGCGGCGGCGTTATCGCCGTCGATATTGCCGAAATTGCCCTGGCCGTCGACCAGCGGCAGGCGCGTCGCGAAATCCTGGGCGAGGCGGACCATCGCGTCATAGACGCTGCTCTCGCCGTGCGGATGATATTTGCCGATGACGTCGCCGACCACGCGGGCGCATTTCTTGTAGGCGGTGGTGTTGCGCGCCGGATTGGCGACCAACACGTCCGGCGCGGCGCCGGCCGGCTCGAGTCGCAGCAGCCGCATCGCCCAGAGCAGCCGGCGATGCACCGGCTTCAGGCCATCGCGCAGATCCGGCAGCGAGCGCGCCGTGATCGTCGAGAGCGCGTAGACGAGATAGCGCTCGGACAGGGCCGAGTCGAAGGGATGGTCCCTGATGCCGTCGAACGGGTCGGAAATGTCGGTCATGCAGGCGCATAACAAGGCGCTCCGACCTTGACCAGAGGGTGAACGAACGTCCCATTCCGTTACACTGCAGCAATAATTCGACATTCAACTTGTCGCGGCAACTGCGAAGGCGCTTGACTGCACGCGATCACGGGTCTGTAACCTCTTGTTAACGATAAGGCGCGTGGGCCTAATCGTTTGATATGTTGTCACATGGCTAATGATACTCTGTTACATGGCGAATTGATATAATGTAACATCGTCATTGGCAGAAGGACTTGGCCAGAGGGCATTTTGTTGTTCAAGAGTGGGAGACTCCGGATGAAATATCTTGGGAAGATCAAATATGCGCCCCTGGCGCTGGCAGCTGGTCTTGCGCTGTCCGCGACCTCGGCGAACGCGCTGACGATCAATCTGATCGATACCGGCGGCGTGACGGGCACGGACGCGGAGCTGGGCTTCACCATCGCCGCGCATTATTGGGAGAGCGTCTTCACCAACGACGCGACCCTCAACCTCAATGTGGGCTATGCGCCGCTCGGCCCCGGCATTCTCGGTTCGACCGGCTCGTCGCTGGTCGAGTTCGTGCCGATCGCCGACTATTATGCCGGCCTCGCCGCCAGCGGCACCAGCGCGCTCGACGCCACGGCCCTCGCCAACCTGTCGCCGCTGAGCGGGACGGGCAGCGTCAACATCCAGGTGCCGGGCTATCTGAATCCGGGCACGCAGACCGGCATCAACGACAATGCCCCGCCGCGCATCGCGCCCGACGGCGAGCCGATCGCCAACACGATCGCGCTCTCGACGGCCAACTACAAGGCGGTCTTCGGCGGCAGCGACGGCATCGACGGGGACATCACCTTCTCGAGCAACTTCTCCTGGGACTTCAACCCGACGGACGGCATCCCCACCGCCAGCTATGACTTCATCGGCGTCGCGATCCATGAGATCGGCCATGCGCTGGGCTTCCTCAGCGGCACGGACGACTTCGACTACAGCCATGGCTATGCCGGCGATGTCGACAGCTACTGGTGGGCCTATGGCCTGGACATGTTCCGTTATTCGGAAGAAGGCCAGCTCAGCATCGTGCCCGGGGAAGACGAGTATTTCTCGATCGACGGCGGCGCCACCAACCTCGGCAATTTCTCCACCGGCCAGAATTTCGGCAATGGCTATCAGGCCTCGCACTGGCTGCCGCCGGGCGGCTGCACCGACCTGCTCGGCATCATGAACCCCTATGCCTGCAACGGCACGGAGGACATCGTGACCGGTCTCGACCTGGCGCTGTTCGACGCGATCGGCTGGAACCTGAGCGCCGACGCCGTGGACAATCTGGGCTACACCAAGACCACGGGCGAGATCTACAACGACTATTTCGCGACGCCTCCGGGCGGCGTGCCCGAGCCCGCGACCTGGGCTCAGATGGTCGTCGGTTTCGGCCTGTTCGGCGGCCTGCTCCGCCGCGCCAAGAGCCGTTCGCGCGTCAGCTTCGCCTGATCGCACGCGCATAATCACGCGCAGAATGCTGCAAGGAGCCGCCGGTCAGTTCGCTGACCGGCGGTTTTCTTTGCGCGCTTGCCCGGCGGCACATGGAGGCCTATCGAGCCGGCCATGAGCCACGCCGCCTATCCGCAGCTTCGCCTGCGCCGCACGCGCGCCTCGGCCTGGAGCCGGGCGCTGCACGCCGAGAACCGCCTGACGCCTGCCGACCTTATCTGGCCGCTGTTCGTCACCGAGGGATGGAATGTCGAGGAGCCGATCGCCAGCCTGCCCGGCGTCTCGCGCTGGTCGGTCGACCTCGCCGTGGCGCGCGCGCAGGAGGCGTTGGCGGCGGGCATCCCCTGCCTCGCCCTCTTCCCCAACACCCAGGCCGAGCGGCGCAGCGACGACGGCGCCGAGGCGCTCAATCCGGACAATCTCATGTGCCAGGCGATCCGCGCCATCAAGGACGCGGTGCCGCAGATCGGCATCCTCACCGACGTGGCGCTCGACCCCTATACAGCGCATGGCCAGGACGGGCTGCTCGACGAGACCGGCTATGTGGTGAACGACGCCACGGTCGACGTGCTGATCGGCCAGTCGCTCAACCAGGCGGCGGCTGGCGCGGACATCATCGCGCCCAGCGACATGATGGACGGCCGCGTCGGCGCGATCCGCGAGGCGCTGGAGGCGGAGGGCCATGCCAATGTCCAGATCATGGCCTATGCCGCCAAATATGCCTCCGCCTTCTACGGCCCGTTCCGCGACGCGGTCGGCTCGCGCGGGCTGCTCAAGGGCGACAAGAAAAGCTACCAGATGGACCCGGCCAACAGCGACGAGGCGCTGCGCGAGGTCGCGCTCGACATCGCCGAAGGCGCGGACAGCGTGATGGTGAAGCCCGGCCTGCCCTATCTGGATATCGTCGCGCGGGTGAAGGCGCGCTTCAACGTGCCCGTCTTCGCCTATCAGGTGAGCGGCGAATATGCGATGATCGAGGCCGCGGCCGCCGCCGGCGCGGGCGAACGCGATGCGCTGGTGCTGGAGACCTTGCTCGCCTTCAAGCGCGCCGGCTGCGCGGGCGTGCTCACCTATCATGCGCTTCACGCCGCGCGCCTGCTCAATGGCTGAAATGGCCGGGTTCGCGCTCCCCACCGAGCGGCTGGTGCTGCGCGGATGGCGTGATGCGGACACGGCCGACTTCCATGCCATCTGCACCGATCGCCGGGTCATGGAATTTCTGGGACCGCTGCAGACCCGCGAGGAGATCGAAGGCGCGATCGCTCGCCAGCGCGCTTTCCAGGCCTCGCATGGCCATTGCTTCTGGGCGGTCGAGCGCCGGGCGGACGGCGCCATGCTTGGCTTCTGCGGCATCAAGCCCGGGCCAGCGGACACGCCATTGCAGGATCGGCTGGAGATCGGCTGGCGGCTGCGCGCCGACTCATGGGGCCAGGGCTATGCACGTGAAGCGGCGCAGGCGAGCCTCGCCTGGGCCTTCGCCACCCTGCCCGACGCGCGCATCTGGGCCATGACCGTCCTTGCCAATGAGCGCAGCCGGGGCCTCATGGAGCGGCTCGGCATGACCCGACATCCCGAGCTCGACTTCGATCATCCCGCGCTGCCCGAGGATAGCCCGCTGCGCGCCCATATCGTCTACAGCATCGGAAGACCGTCATGACCAGGCCGCTCATCCTCCCCTTCGAGGGCAAGACACCGAAAATCCACGACAGCGCCTTCATCGCGCCGGGCTGCTGCATCATCGGCGACGTCGAGATCGGGCCGGAAGCCAGCATCTGGTACAATTGCGTGATCCGCGCGGACATCAACTTCATCCGCATCGGCGCGCGCAGCAATGTGCAGGACGGCAGCGTCATCCATGTCGAAACCGACTATGGCGACGGCGGCCACCCGGCCATCATCGGCGAGGATGTGCTGATCGGCCATATGGCGCTGGTGCATGGCTGCACCCTGGAGAACCGCGCCTTCGTCGGCATGGGCGCGATCGTGATGGACGGCTGCGTGATCGAAGGCGATGCGATGCTGGCGGCGGGCGCCATGCTGACGCCCAGCAAGCGCATGCCTTCAGGCCAGCTGTGGAGCGGCCGCCCGGCCAAGTTCATGCGTGAGCTGAGCGAGGCCGACATTTTCGGCATGCAGCGCGGCGTCAAGGGCTATGTCCATGAGCGCGAGCTGCACGCGGCCGCGCTCAGGGCTGCCGGAGCGACCGCCTGAGCGCATCCAGCGCATCGTTCTGCGCATCGACGAGCGCCAGGACGCGGGCGCGGGCCGGATCGATCGCCGCCAGATCGGCGCTGATCCGCGCCGCGTCAGCGCCGTCCTGCCTGTCGACATAGAGCGTGTCGAGCCCGGCGAGCGCCGCGACGCTCTCATAACGCGCACTGTCCAGCCGGCTGATCGCCTGCTGCGCATTGACCCAGGCCTCGCTGGAAGGCGCCGCGCTCCCGGCCGCCGCGACGGCCGAACGGCCCTCGACGAGCTGGCTCTGGAAAGCATTGTCTGCCGCAGCCGCCTGTCGGGCAAGCGTGTCGACCTGCGCGACCAGCGCCTCGTCGGCGGGCGCGGGCGCGATCGGCGCGGGCGGCGGCACGGTGCGGTCGCGCGTTTCGACCGGGCGCTTGGCGAGCGAGGGATAGGCACCGCGCTGCGCCGCCGCCTCGGCATGGACCGAGCCCAACGCGAACAGGGCGGCAAGGAAAGCGGTCAAACGACGCAGCATGGTGCCGGTCATTTAGGGACAGCCGGGCATGGGTTCAACGGGCGTTGGACGGATGGTCCATGGCTGTCTTCGAAAGCAGGCCGGCCTTACTCCGGCAAGCGAAACCATTTCAAAACCGACTTTCCCCTTCCTCCTGAGTGAATGACCTTTGCAGCAGTCCCGCCTGGGAAGCGGTTCGCGCGCTATGCCGCCAGATCGACCTGCGGCCCGACATAGCGCGATTTCGGCCGGATCAGCCGCCCCGTCATTGCCTGCTCGCGGGCATGGGCAAGCCAGCCGACCATGCGGCCGGCAGCGAACAGGCCAGTGAAGGCCTCGGGCGGGAAGCCGATCGCCTCCAGCAACAGGGCGGTGTAGAATTCCACATTGGTCTGCAGCGTGCGGTGCGGCTTCAGCGCCTTGAGCACGGCCAGCGCCTCCTGTTCCACCTGCTCGGCAAAGCGCAGCCGTGCGCCGCCCGTCGCCCCGGCAAGGCGCCGCACGGCCGCCTTGAGCGCGTCGGCACGCGGATCGCGCACGCGATAGATGCGATGGCCGAAGCCCATGATGCGCTCGCCCACCTCGACACGCGCCGTCAGCCAGGCACGCGCATCGCCATGCGCGGCAATGGCGTCCAGCATCTCGATCACCGGTCCCGGCGCGCCGCCGTGCAACGGCCCCTTGAGCGCGCCGAGCCCGGCCAGCGCGCAGGACATGAGGCCGGCGCCAGTGGAGGCCACCACGCGGGCGGCAAAGGTGGAGGCATTGAGGCCATGGTCGCACACGGTGACGAGATAGGTCTCCAGCGCCGCGACCTCGGCCGGATCGGCCGTGCCGGAGAGCATCCGCAGCATGTCCTGCGCATGGGCGAGGCCGGCGTCGGGCGCCAGCGGGCCCTGCCCCGCGCGCACCCGCATCAGCGCCGGCAGCAGCACGGCCGGCGCCGCGACCAGCCGCAAGGCATCGTCGAGCGACGCGCCGTCCGGCAGCAGCGCGATGCCGGCACGCAGCCCGTCATACAGGCTCCGATCGGCCAGCGCGGGCAGCAACGGTGCGAGCCGGTCATAGGCCTCCTGCCGCGCTGCGCCCAGTCGCGCGCGCAGGACGGACGCATCCGGCAGACCCGCGAAGAAGCCGTCGAACAGCAGCGCGATCAGATCCTCGCAGCTTCGCTTGCCGGCGACCGCGGCCAGGTCATGGCCCCGGATGACGAGCCGGCCGGCCGCGCCGTCCACGTCCGAAAGCACGGTCTCCGCCGCCACCACATCCTCGAGTCCATCGATCATGCGCGCATTTCCTTCTTGACCTCGGATGCCGTACCCATGATGCCTGGATCGATATCCATCAATCTTGATCGATAGAATCAATCATGGACGACTGGATCGGACGGGCAGAGGCATTGGAGCGGCTCGGCATCCGGGCGCAGACCCTCTATGCCTATGTGAGCCGCGGCTGGATCGACGCGCAGCCCGACCCCGGCGATCCGCGCCGCAGCCTCTATGCCGCCGGCGATATCGAGCGCCTCGCCGCCCGCCGCCGGCGTGGCCGCAAGGCAGGCGCGATCGCCGCCAGCGCCATGGCCTGGGGCGAGCCGGCCCTGCCGACACGCATCTCGACCATGGCGCACGGCCGGCTCATCTATCGCGGCGAGGATGCGGTCCACCTCGCCCAATCGGGCACGCTCGAGCAGATCGCGGCGCTGCTCTGGGGATTGGAGCGACCACCGTGCTTCACTGCGGACGATGTCCCGACGGTGACCGGTGCCAATCCCTTCGCGGCGCTGGCGGAGGGCCTGACGGACTGTCCGGCCAGCCTCGGCCGCTCGATCGCCCTGCTCGGCGCGGACGGCGCGTGGGCAGTGGCGCGACTGGCCACGGGCTTCGGCCTGCCGCGCATGGAGGCGCCACTCCACGACCGGCTGGCCGCGCTCTGGTCGCTCGATGCGCGCGGCGCCGATCTCGTCCGCCGCGCGCTGGTGCTGATGGCGGACCATGAGCTCAATGCCTCGACCTTCGCGGTGCGCGTCGCCGCCTCGACCGGCGCGGCGATTCCCGCCTGCACGCTCGCCGGCCTCGCCACGCTCTCCGGTCCGCGCCATGGCGGCGCGGGCGAGGCACTGGCCATGCTGCTGCGCCACGCCGCGCATGATGGCGTCACGGCCGCGCTCGCGCGCTGGCTGGCGTCCGGCCATGCGCTGCCCGGCTTCGGCCATATCCTCTATCCGCAGGGCGACCCTCGCGCCCAGGCGCTGCTCGGGCGGCTCGGCATCGATCCGTTGATGGCCGAGCTGAGCGAGGCGGCGCGCGATGCGACCGGCGCGGCGCCCAATATCGACTTCGCCCTGTGCGCGCTCACGCGCGCGCTGGACCTGCCGGAGCAGGCGCCGTTCCTGCTGTTCGCGCTCGGCCGGAGCGTGGGCTGGGTGGCCCATGCCATCGAGCAGGCGACGGATGGCGCGCTCATCCGCCCGCGCGGCCGCTATGAGGGGCCGATGCCTGCGCCCGGCTGAGCGGACGGACGCGCCAGAGGGCTCGGGCCGGCCGTGCCGGCTATCGAACCGGCCAACGGATTCCTGCCGTTGACAGAATCGCGTCGCCTCACTAAGGAGCCGCTTTCCCGCGCGGGCAGCCGCTGGCTGCGCCAGTTCGCCTGCGCCAAGCAATTTGAACAGAGAAGCAAAGCCCATGTTCGCAGTCGTGCGTACGGGCGGCAAGCAGTATCGCGTCGCCGCCGGAGACAAGATCGTCGTCGAGAAGCTCGCTGGTGAAGCCGGCGACACCATCACGCTGGACGATGTCCTGCTCGCGGGCGAAGGCTCGGAGATCAAGGACAGCAAGGGCCTTGCCGTTTCGGCCGAGATCATCGCCCAGGCCAAGGGCGAGAAGGTGATCGTCTTCAAGAAGCGCCGCCGGCACAATTATCGCCGCCGCAACGGCCACCGCCAGCAGCACACGATCCTCAAGATCCTGTCGATCGGCGGCGAGGCGCCCAAGAAGAAGGCCGCCGCCAAGAAAGCCGACGAGGCTGCCCCGGCCGAGGCCGCCGAGGCCTGAGCCAGCGAAGAAACCAAGGAGTTTAGACCATGGCACATAAGAAAGCTGGCGGTTCGTCGCGCAACGGTCGCGATTCGGAATCGAAGCGCCTGGGCGTGAAGAAGTTCGGTGGCCAGCAGGTCATCGGCGGCAACATCCTCGTGCGCCAGCGCGGCACGAAATTCTATCCGGGCCGCAATGTCGGCATCGGCAAGGATCACACGCTGTTCGCGCTCACCGAGGGCCGCGTGGTGTTCCACGACGGCAAGCTCGGCCGCAAATATGTATCCGTCGACCTGATGGCGGAAGCCGCCGAGTAGATCGGACGATCGTTCAGGGATCGTCCAGCGGGGCGATCCCTTGGGGCACCGGGCGACCGGAAGCCTCCGAACAAAGGGAGAAGGGCCTGCCCCGCCTCCCTTTTTTCATGTCTCCCTGACCACCGCAGACCTCGCCGCGAAAGGGGCACCATTCGCCCCCTACCCGTCGCAAGTCTGTCGCATGCATGTCACGCAACGGCCCCATGGCCGCGGCATAGGAGAGACAAATGATGTTCGCCCGCACCCCCCGTTTGCTGCTGCGGCCCGGCTGGCCCGAAGATGCCGCAGCCCTTCACACCGCCATCGCCGATGAAGGCATTGTCCGCAATCTCGCTTCGGCGCCCTGGCCTTATACGCTCGATGACGCGCGGACCTTCCTCGCCCGCGAGCGCGGTGCGCGGCTGCCCAGCTTCCTGATCGTCAAGCGTACGCGCGGCACGCCGCATCTGGTCGGCGGCTGCGGCATCGGCGAGCGCGAGGATGGCCGGCTGGAGCTGGGCTACTGGATCGCCCGCCCCTATTGGGGCCTGGGCTTCGCCACCGAGGCGGCAGCGGCCGTGATGCGCACGGCGCGCGCCACCGGCCTGCGCGGCGTCACCGCCTCGCACTTCCTGGACAATCCCGCATCGGGCCGGGTCATCCGCAAGCTCGGCTTCCGGCGGACGGGCGAGCCGAAGATGCGCTACAGCCACGGCCGCGGCCGCGCCGACCTCTGCCAGGACTATGAGGAGGCGGAGGACGGCGACATGCGCGACGATATCGCCGTGGAGCTCTACTCGGACGCGGAGCCGCTCGCGGCCTGAGGCGGCCTTCCGCCCCCCTCCGTTCAATCGGATGCAGTCAATCGCCCGGCGACCCGCCGCGCGACCGGTGCAGGACCATGATCGGCTTGCCGTGGAAGTCGGGCCGTTCTGCTTCCGTAAAGCCGAGCTTCGCCGCCACGCGCAGCGAAGGCGCATTGCCGGGATCGATGATGCAGCCGATCCGCGCGTCGGCCAGATGGGCGTCGGCCCAGTCGAAAATCGCCCGCAGCCCCTCGGTAGCGATGCCCTTGCCGCCTGCTTCCGGCATCAGCGCCCAGCCTGCCTCCGGCATGTCCGCGAGCCCGGGCAGGCCGCGCATCGCCTCCATGAGGCCGCCCTCACCGAGATAGGCGCCGGTCGCCCGATCCTCGAACACCCAGAAGCCATAGCCCTGCATGGCCCACATGCCGCCATAGCGCAGCAGGCGGAACCAGACGGCCTGGTCGTCCTGCGCGGTGCCGCCGATGAAGCGGATGGTTTCGGGATGCTGCCAAAGGGTCCGGCAGAGCGGATAGTCGGCGCGGACATGCGGGCGCAGGCGCAGGCGCTCAGTGAGCAGGACGGGGGCTTCCTTCATGCCGCTAGAGCCAGCCCAGGCGGCGGAAGCGCAGGTAGAGCGTCGTGCAGATCGTCGCCATCACGGCGAGTATGAGGACATAGCCATAGCGCCAGTGCAGCTCCGGCATGAACTGGAAATTCATGCCGTAGATGCCTGCCACCGCGGTGGGCACGGCCAGGATCGCCGCCCAGGCCGCGAGCTGGCGGGTGATGTCGCCCTGGCGCTGCTGCTCGAGCAGGCTGCTGCTTTCCGCCGCCGCCGTCAGGAACTCGCGCAGGCCCGTCACCCGATATTCGGCGCGGCGCACATGATCGAGCACGTCGCGGAAATAGGGCAGCATGTCCTCGTCGATATTCGGCATGGGGTGGTTGACCGGCCGCGCGGCGACATCCGTCATCACGCCCAGCACGCGCTGGAAGCGCACGATCTCGCGCCTGATCGCGAAGATGTGCCGGATGGCGTCGCGATCGAGGAAGGTCTCGTCCGCCGCCGCTTCCATCGCCAGCACCCGCTCCTCCAGCACCTCCACGATCGGATAATAGCCGTCGACGATGAAATCCATGATGGCATGGAGCACATAGTCCGGCCCGTGCCGCAGCAGTTGCGGCGCGCTCTCCAGCCTGGCGCGCAGCTCGGTGTGGGCCCGCGCCGAGCCATGGCGCACGGTGACGATGAAACCCGACCCCAGGAAGACCGACGTCTCGCCATAGCAGATCTGCTCGCCTTCCAGATGCGCGGTGCGCAGGATGAAGAAGAGCTGGTCGCCATATTGATCGACCTTGGGCAGTTGCAGCCCCTTGCGCGCATCCTCCAGCGCCAGCGGGTGCAGGCCGAAGCACGCGCCCACCGTCTCGAGCTCCTCCACGCTCGGCTCGTGCAGACCGATCCAGTAGAACTCGCCGGGACCGAGCGGCCCGTCCCGCTCCGCACGGATGTCGACCTCGCCGACAACCGCGCCGTCGCGATATCGCCGTGCCGCAATGACCGTCAATCCGTTCGCTCCTCTCTTCCTGCGAACCGCCTAGCATGCACGCCGGAGCATGGAAACCATGGCCGATACATGGCATGATCGCGGGACTTCCAGGCCATTGAGGGCAGAGCCATGATCAACGGCGCCCATGTCGTCATCTACTCGCGCGATGCCGAGGCGGATCGCGCCTTCCTGCGGGATGTGCTCGGCTTCCCGCATGTAGACGCCGGCGGCGGATGGCTCATCTTCGCGCTGCCGCCCTCGGAGCTCGCGGTCCATCCTGCCGAGACGGGCGGCCGCGAGCAGCTCTACCTGCTGTGCGACGATCTGGACGCGACCGTGGCACGGCTGGCCGATCGGGGCATTGCCTGCGGCGAGATACTGACGCCGCCATGGGGCCGGCTGACCAGCATCATGCTGCCCGGCGGGGGCGTGCTCGGTCTCTATCAGCCCACGCATCCACAGCCCTGAGCGCTTCACCTTTGCCCGCAAAATCCCTATGTCGCCGCGATGCACTTCCTCGATCAGGCCAAAATCTATATCCGCTCTGGCGCGGGCGGCCCCGGCGCGGTGAGCTTCCGGCGCGAGAAGTTCATCGAATATGGCGGGCCGGACGGCGGCGCCGGCGGCAAGGGCGGCGACATCATCTTCGAGGCGGTTCCCGGCCTCAACACCCTCATCGACTTCCGCTACACACAGCATTTCAAGGCGCAGCGCGGCCTGCCGGGCGCCGGCCAGAACCGCACCGGCGCGGGCGGCGAGGACATGATCATCAAGGTGCCGGTCGGCACGCAAGTGATCTCCGAGCCCGACGAAGAGGGCTATAGCGACATCCTCGCCGATTTCACCGAGCCGGGCCAGCGCATCGTGCTGCTGCGCGGCGGCGATGGCGGGCGCGGCAATGCGAGCTTCAAGAGCAGCACCAACCGCGCGCCGCGCCAGCATGGCACGGGCTGGCCGGGCGAGGAGCGCTGGGTGTGGCTGCGGCTCAAGCTGCTCGCCGATGTCGGGCTGGTCGGCCTGCCGAACGCGGGCAAGTCCACCTTCATCAACCAGGTGACCAACACCAAGGCGAAGGTCGGCGCCTATGCCTTCACCACCACCAAGCCGCAGCTCGGCGTGGTGCTGCACCGCGACCGGGAGTTCGTGCTGGCCGACATTCCGGGGCTGATCGAAGGCGCATCCGAAGGCGTCGGCATCGGCGACCGGTTCCTGGGCCATATCGAGCGCTGCCGGGTGCTGATCCACCTGATCGACGCGACCGGCGACGATCCGGTCGAGGCCTGGCGGATCGTGCAGGGCGAGCTGGAGGCCTATGGCGAGGGGCTGGACGAGAAGCCGCAGCTCCTCGCGCTCAACAAGGGCGACCTGCTGGGCGACGAGCTGATGAAGGACATCGCCAAGGATCTCAAAAAGGCCGGCGCGGGCAAGGCCTTCATCATCTCCGGCGCGACCGGCGCGGGAGTCGACAAGCTGCTGGATGCAGCGCTCGATCTGCTGGGCGACGTCAAGGCGGCCGAAGCGGAAGAGGAGGATGAAGGCGCGGCGGGGGACAAACCATGGTCGCCGATCTGAGGACCCGCCCTGCTCCCCCTTCCGCTTGCGGGAGGGGGTCGGGGGATGGGCCTTCACGACGCCGGGTGGATCCTCCGATGCGATGTCGCACGCCCACCCCCAGCCCCTCCCGCAAGCGGGTGGGGGACAGATGGGGAGCGCTCATATGATCGCGCCTCTCACCGGTTTCCCTCCCACCCAATGCCGCCGGCTCATCATCAAGGTCGGCTCGGCGCTGCTCGTCGCGCCGGACGGCGCGGTGCACCGCGCCTGGGTGGAGAGCCTGGTCGCGGAGATCGCGGAACGTCGGGCGCAGGGGCAGCAGATCGTCATCGTCTCCTCGGGTGCGATCGCGCTCGGCGCGCGGCGGCTGGCGCTGCCTAAAGGCGGGCGCGCCACGCTGGAGGACGCGCAGGCGGCCGCCGCGATCGGCCAGATCGCGCTCAGCCAGGTCTGGGCGGACCTGCTCGGCCGCCATGGCATCGCCGCCGCGCAGATGCTGGTGACGCTGGGCGATCTGGAGGACCGGCGCCGCTATCTCAACGCCGCCGCCACGCTCGACCGGCTGATCGGCCTCGGCGCCGTTCCGGTGGTCAACGAGAATGACAGCGTCGCGACCGAGGAGATCCGCTTCGGCGACAATGACCGGCTCGCCGCGCGCATCGGCCAGGCGGCGCGGGCGGACGCGGTGGTGCTGCTCTCGGACATCGACGGGCTCTACACAGCCAATCCGCACAGCGACCCGACCGCTACGCTGATCCCGCTGGTCGAGACGATCGACGCGCGCATACTCGCCATGGCGGACGCGCGCTCGGCCTCCGGCATGGGCTCGGGCGGCATGGTCTCCAAGCTGCAGGCCGCGCGGATCGCGACAGGCGCGGGCACGCATCTCGCCATCATCTCCGGGCGCATCGATGCACCGCTGGCGCATTGGCAGGCGAGCGGCCGGGGCACCATCTTCCGCGCCGCCCGCCGGCGCGGCGCGCGCAAGGACTGGCTGGCCGGCCGCCTGACCGTCAAGGGCCATCTCACCGTCGATGCCGGCGCCGCCGCGGCGTTGCGCGGCGGCCGCAGCCTGCTGCCCGCCGGTATCACCGCCAGCCAGGGCCGCTATGCGCGCGGCGACGTGATCGACATCACCGGGCCGGACGGCGCCGTCATCGCCCGCGGCCTCGCCCAATATGACAGCCAGGACGCCGAGCGGATCATCGGACGGCGCAGCGAGGAGGTCGCCGCGCTGCTCGGCGGCGCGGTACGCGCGGCAATGGTCCATCGCGACCATATGGTGCTGCTGTGAGCCTGCTCGCCATCACCGGCGGCACCGGCTTCGTCGGCCGGGCAACGCTGGAGAAGGCGCTGGCGGCCGGCCATCAGGTCCGCGCCCTCGCCCGGCGGCGGCAGGCGGAGCGCGAGGGCATCGAATGGGTGCCCGGATCGCTGGAGAACGGCAAGGCGCTCGACCGGCTGGTGCGCGGCACGGACGCGGTCATCCATATCGCCGGGGTGGTCAATGCGCCGGATCGCGCCGGCTTCGAGGCGGGCAACGCGATCGGCACCGCCGCGCTCACCGAGGCGATGCTGCTGAGCGAGACGCACCGCCTCGTCCATGTCTCATCCCTCGCCGCGCGCGAGCCGCAGCTTTCCGACTATGGCTGGTCCAAGGCGGAAGCCGAGCGCTATGTGCGCACCAGCGGGCTCGACTGGACGATGGTGCGCCCGCCCGCCATCTATGGCCCGGGCGATGCCGAGCTGCTGGAGCTGTTCCAGATGGCGGCGCGCGGCCTCGTGCTGCTGCCGCCGGGCGGGCGGCTCTCGGTCATCCATGTCGACGATCTCGCCGAGCTGCTGGTGCGCCTCGCCGTCGAACCGACGGGCATGACCCGGCACGCCATCTACGAAGTGGACGACGGGCAGCCGGGCGGCTGGACGCACAAGGACTTCGCCCGCGCGATCGGCCGGGCGGTGGGCCGCAAGTCCGTGCTCGCGCTCGCCATGCCGGCGCCGCTGGTGCGTCTCGGCGCCCGGATCGATCGCCGCATGCGCGGCGACAGGGCACGGCTGACGCCCGACCGCGCCGCCTATTTCTGCCATGACGACTGGGTGGCCGCGCCCGCCCTGCATCCGCCCGACACGCTCTGGCGCGCGACGATCGCCACGCCGGACGGGCTCGCCAGCACGGCCGGCGCCTATCGCGACCGGGGCCATCTGAAGCCCATCTGACACAAAGCGGTGATATGAGCGGGCCGAGGGGGATCGACCCATGCCTTACTATGGCGGTCTCAGATTCAGGTTCGAAGGCGAGGAACGGCACCGCGTCGTGCGCAACCTGCAGCGCCTGATGGCGCAGCTCGACCGCGACGTGCCGACCAAGGACAGCGAGCGCAACCTGCTGCTCGCCACCTGGAACATCCGCGACTTCGGCAAGTCCAACCGGCGCGGCTATGGCGAGCGCCTGCCCGAGACGCATTATTACATCGCCGAGATCCTCTCCCGCTTCGATTTCGTCGCGGTGCAGGAAGTCAATGAGCTGGACGAGTGGCACGAAATCATGTCGATCCTGGGATCGGACTGGGACTTCATCGCCACCGACGTCACCGACGTGAAGATCGGCGGCAATGGCGAGCGGCTGCTCTATCTCTACGACCGGCGCAAGGTGCGCTTCCAGAATATCGCGGGCGAGATCGTGCTGCCCGCCGACATGCTCATCACGCAGACGACCGCCGATGCCGAGGACCCGCTGGCGCGCGGCAAGCAGTTCCGCCGCTCGCCCTTCGTGGCGGCCTTCCAGTCGGGCTGGTTCAAGTTCGATATCTGCACCGTGCACATCTATTATGGCGACGACAGCGGGGCCAAGCTGGACGAGCGGGTGCAGGAGATCGACCGCATCGCGCGCTACCTCGCCAAGCGCGCCAAGGACGCGCTGAAGCGGAAACGCGCGACCATCCTGCTCGGCGACTTCAACATCGTCCATCCCGACCATCAGACCATGCAGGCGCTGAAGGCGCAGGGCTTCACCCTGCCCAAGGCGCTGGACCGGCCAAGCAATCTCGATCTCACCAAATATTATGACCAGATCGCCTTCATCACGAAGCGCGACGTGCTCGAATATATCGACCAGGCGCCGGCCGAGGGTTCGCCGGGCAATGCCGGTATCTTCGATCTCTACGAAAGCGTCTTCCGGGATGACGATGCCGATTTCGAGGAGTTCCGGGCCGCCTTGCGGGCGAGCCCGAACGGCGACGACAAGCCGGAGGAGAAGCTGCGCGGCTATTATACAACCTGGCGAACCTACCAGATGTCCGATCACAAGCCCATGTGGGTGCGCATCCGCTCCAACGAGGCGGACAATTATCTGGCGGGGCTGCTCGCCGACTGACCGCCACCCCAATCATGCCCGAATGCCGCCTTATTCGCTTGCCATAGGCGCGCGGGAGGGGGCATCTGCGCGCAGATATCCCATCCCAAGCTGGGCCAGCATCGGAAAGAAACACGCACATGTCGGACCGTCAGGACGTTTTCGCGCAGGTCGCCGCGCAGATCGCGCCGTTCAACAAGAAAGGCGTGGCGCTCACCGAGACCACCACCTTCGCCGGCGACCTCGAATGGGACAGCCTCACGGTGATGGATTTCGTCGCCGCGATCGAGGACGAGTTCGATATCATCATCACGATGAACATGCAGGCCGAGATCGAGACCGTCGGCCAGTTGGTCGATGCGGTCATCAAGCTGCGCGGGGAGGGCTGAAACCATGGCTGACATGATGGAGCGCGGCACGATGCGCGTCGCGGACACGCAGGCGGACCTCTTCTCCAAATTCGATCCGCTGATCGCCGAGCGCGAGGCGCTGCTGGCCACAGGCGTGCGCGACCCCTTCGCCATCGTCATGGACAAGGTGCTCTCGCCAACGCTCGCGGTCATCAAGGGCAAGGAGACGATCCTGCTCGGCACCTATAATTATATGGGCATGACCTTCGACCCGGACGTGATCGCGGCCGGCAAGCAGGCGCTCGACGCGTTCGGCGCCGGCACCACCGGCAGCCGCGTGCTCAACGGCACCTATCAGGGCCACAAGGAAGTCGAGGCGGCGCTGCGCGACTTCTATGGCACGCAGCACGCCATGGTCTTTTCGACCGGCTATCAGGCCAATCTCGGCATGATCTCCACGCTGGCCGGCAAGGGCGACTATATCGTCCTCGACGCCGACAGCCATGCCTCCATCTATGACGGCTGCTATCTGGGCAATGCCGAGATCGTCCGCTTCCGCCACAACAGCGTCGAGGATCTGGACAAACGCCTGGGCCGCCTGCCCGTCGAGGCGCAGAAGCTGGTGGTGCTGGAAGGCGTCTATTCGATGCTCGGCGACGTCGCGCCGCTGCCGGACATGGTCGCGGCGATCCGCAAGCATCCCAATTGCATGATCCTCGACGACGAGGCGCATGGCATGGGCTTCTTCGGCGCCAATGGCCGCGGCGTCTATGAGGAGCAGGGCGTCGAGAGCGAGATCGATTTCGTGGTCGGCACCTTCTCCAAGTCGGTCGGCACGGTGGGCGGCTTCTGCGTCTCCAATCATCCGAAGTTCGAGGTGCTGCGCCTGGTCTGCCGGCCCTATGTGTTCACGGCCTCCTTGCCGCCGAGCGTGGTGGCGACGGCCGCGACCTCGATCCGCAAGCTGATGCACGCCGCCGACAAGCGCGCGCATCTCTGGGAGAACAGCAAGCGGCTGCACAAGGGCCTCACCGATCTCGGCTTCACGCTGGGGACGAAGACGCCGCAGTCCGCCATCATCGCCGTCATCCTCACCGACCAGACGCAGGCCGTGGCGATGTGGCAGGCGCTGCTGGAGCTGGGCCTCTATGTGAACATGGCCCGTCCCCCGGCGACCCCGGCCGGCACCTATCTGCTGCGCTGCTCGCTCTGCGCCGAGCATTCCGGCGATCAGGTCGGGCAGATCCTGGAGATGTTCGCGACCGCGGGGCGGATGACGGGCGCGATCGCCGGCTGAACATCTTTCTCCCCTCCCCCTCCTGGACGGGAGGGGTCAAGATGGTGACGCAAAAGGGCTCCCCTTGCCAAAGCGCTTCGTCTATCGCGGTTCGCCATGGCTGAGGACGAACCAGGCCTCGAAGCGATCGCGGACGATACGCCACGCTGGCGGCGGATCTTGCCGTTCGTTCTCGCCGCGCTGTTCAGCCTCGCGCTCGGCCTGTTCATCTACCAGTCCAACCGCGCCGCCGACCTGCGCGAGCGCGCCGTGGCGCTGCAACGCCACAGCTACCAGGTCATGCTGCAGACCAAGACGGTGGAAGCGGCGATCGGCAATGCCGAGGCGCTGCTCGCCCGCTTCGCGATCAGCCATGACGAAACGGTCGGACGCCAGTTCCAGGACATGTGGGACAAGGCGGGCCGCGAGCTGACCGCGCTCGAACGGGCGACACGGACGATCCCGGAGCAGCGCGCCACGGTCGGGCGGCTGCGCGAAGCGATGGACGCGCGCGGCAAGACACTGATCGAGATCGCGCGGCGCGTGCGCTCCCGCCAGGCGCTCGGCCGGCTGGGCGAGAGCCGCAACGAGCCCTCCGTGATCGCGATGAACCATGCGCTTGCCCGCCTCATCGCTTTCGAGAATGACCGACAGGCGCGGCACAGCGTCCAGGTCAACCGCACCGAATCGCGCATCGATTTCCTCAACGACAGCTCCATGTTCATCGGCCTGGGGCTTCTGGCGGCGACGATCGGCGCGCTGTGGTTCGCCAATGTGGCGCTCAACGAGCGGCTGTTCGCGCGGCGCCTGGCCCAGGCGGAAGCGGCGCGGGTCGACGATCTGGAGACCGCCGTGCTGGAGCGCACCCAGCAGCTGCGCGAGGCCAATGCCCAGCTCCACAGCGAGATGGAGGAGCGCAGCCAGGCCGAGCGCAGCCTGCGCCAGCTCCAGAAGATGGAAGCGCTGGGCTCGCTGACCGGCGGCATCGCGCACGACTTCAACAACATGCTCGCCGTGGTGATGGGCGGCATCGACATCGCGCGGCGGCAGCTCGGCCGCGATCCCGAGAAGGCGGCGCAGCATCTCGACAGCGCCATGGAAGGCGCCCACCATGCCAGCGCACTGATCGAGCGGCTGCTCGCCTTCGCCCGCTCCGAGCCGCTGCTGCCCGACCGGATCGAGCCCGACACGCTGATCGCCGGCATGAAGGACCTCATCACCCGCGCGATCGGCGCCGGCATCGAGGTGGTGCTGGAGCTGGATGCGGGCGACTGGCTGCTCTGGGCCGACCGCGCCCAGCTCGAAAGCGCCCTGCTCAACATGGCGATCAATGCCCGCGACGCGATGGACGGGCGCGGCAAGCTGACCATCGCGACCGGCCGGACCACGCTGAAGGAGAATGAGATCGGCCAGTGCACCGCCGGCGACTATGTGAGCATCACCGTGACCGACACCGGCTGCGGCATGACGCCGGAAGTGATGGAGCGCGTATTCGAGCCCTTCTTCACCACCAAGCCGATGGGCAAGGGCACGGGCCTCGGGCTCAGCCAGATTTTCGGCTTCGTGAGCCAGTGCCGGGGAACGGTCGACCTGCAGAGCGAGCCGGGCGAGGGCACGACCATCCGCCTGCTCCTGCCGCGCCTGCTGCCGGACGCCGGCTTCGCCACGATCCAGGAGGCCGGCGCGACCGCCGCGGCCAACCTGGTCTCCCTGCCGGAGGTGCCGGAGCAGCCGCTCACCATCATGGTCGTCGAGGATGACGCGCGGGTGCTGCGCTCGACCATGGCGGCGCTGGCGGCGCTGGGCCACGAGGCCATTGCCTGCGACCATCCCGACCAGGCGGGCGAGAGCCTCGCGGCGCATCCGGAAATCGCGCTCATCCTGTCCGACATCATGATGCCCGGCATGTCCGGCCCGGAGATGGTCGAGGCACTGCGACCCGTCATCGCCGACCGGCCGGTCATCTTCGTCACCGGCTTCGCCGGCGATCAGGACGCGCGCACGCAGCTCTCCGGCTATCCCGTGCTGCGCAAGCCGTTCACCGTCCAGCAGCTTGCCGGGGCGATCAGCGAGGCCATGGCGGGGCGGGTGCAGCCGGCCAGCGCGGCGCCGCCGGCGGTTTGACGGCGGACTTCGAGAGCCCCTGTTGCGGGAGAGTGAGCGTCTGCAATCGGTTTGCGAACGGGCTTTCGAGCCTGCTCCATCCCCATCGGACACTCTGAGGTTGCGGCCACCGCGCAAGCGCCTTAGGGCGAGCAGTCATCCGCCAATCGCCTCTTTCCGGCGGATCATCAAGGGATGCGCGCAGGACAGGCCATGCTGACCGCACTGGATCGCTACATGGCGCGGCTCATTGCCGTGCCGCTGCTCGCGAGCCTGATGATCGCCGCCATGCTGCTGGTGCTCGACCGGATGCAGCGCCTGTTCGTGTTCGTCGCGACCGAGGGCGGGCCGGTCAGCGTGGTGTGGCGGATGCTCGCCAATCTGCTGCCCGAATATCTCGGCCTCGGCATCCCGATCGGCCTGATGCTCGGCGTGCTGCTCGCCTTCCGCCGCCTGGCGCTCTCCTCGGAGCTGGACATATTGCGCGCCGTGGGCCTCAGCTACACGCGGCTGCTCAAGGTGCCCTACATGTTCGCCTTCGCGCTGGCGCTGCTCAACCTGGCGATCGTCGGCTTCGTCCAGCCGCACAGCAAATATGCCTATGAGCGGCTGCGCTTCGAGCTGCGCTCGGGCGCGCTGGGCGCCTCGATCAAGGTCGGCGAGTTCACGACGCTGGGCAACAGCTTCACCATCCGCATCGAGCAGAGCGCGGATGAGGGCCGCAAGCTCACCGGCATCTTCGCGCGCATGCAGAGCCGCGCCGGCCAGTCGCTCGCGGTGACGGCCTCGCGCGGCCAGTTCCTCGCGACCGACGATCCGGACACCATCATCCTGCGCCTCTCGGACGGCGTGCTGGTGCATGACGCGCCCAATTTCAGCCAGCCGCGCATCCTCTCCTTCACCTCGCACGACCTGCCGATCGACCTGCCCAAGATCGAGCAGTTCCGCACGCGCGGCGAGGGTGATGTGGAACTGAGCCTGCCCGAGCTGTTCAAGGCGGGGATCTCGAAGACGAATCCGCCGCTCGCCCGCGCCAAGGCCTGGTCCAACTTCAATTTCCGGGTGGTCGAGGTGGCGATGATGCTCCTGCTGCCGCTCGCGGCCGTCGCCTTCGCCATCCCGCCCAAACGCTCCACCTCGGCGCTCGGCGTGTTCCTCTCGATCGTGTTCATCGTGACCTATCACAAGATCAACCAATATGCGCAGTCGGTGGGCGAACTGGGGCTGGTCGATCCGTTCCTGGCGCTGTGGGGGCCTTTCTTCCTAGTCGCCGGCCTCATCGCCTGGATGTATTATCAGACCGCCTATGTGCCCGGCGGCCAGCCGATCGGCGCGCTGGAGCGGCAGTTCGCCAAGCTGCTGGGCGGTCTTGGCCGGCTGTTCAAATGGTTCATCGAGCGCCGGCGGCGCAGGGCGCGCGAGATCTAGGCGATGCTGCTCAACTTCTTCCCCTCCCGCGCGCTGGCCATCTATCTGGGCAAGACCTTCCTGTGGCGCTGCTTCGCCATGCTGGCCATGCTGGTGCTGGTGCTGCAGATGCTCGACCTGCTGAGCGAGGCCGGCAACGTGCTCGCCTATCCCGGCAATGGCGACGGGGAGCTGTGGCGCTATGTGAGCCTGCGCATGCCGCAGATCATCTCGCGCTTCCTGCCCTTCTCGGTGCTGCTCGGCACGCTCGTCACCCTCGCCACGCTCAACGCCAACAGCGAGGTAGTGGCGATGAAGTCCGGCGGCCTCTCGGCGCATCAGATCCTGGCACCGCTGATGCTGGCCAGCCTGGGCGTGGCCGCCATCAGCTTCGTCTTCAACGAGCGGGTCGTGGCGCGCGCGACGGCGACGCTGTCGGCCTGGGAGGACGCGAATTACGGCCCCATACCGACGGACCGCGGCGTCAAGTCCAATGTCTGGGTGCGCGACGGCGAGGACCTGATCCGCGCCGGCACCATCGCCGGACAAGGCGGACGGGTGCAGCTGCGCGACATCGACATCTATGATCGGCACGGCGACCGGCTGGTGCAGGTGATCTCCGCGCAGACCGGCCATCAGGTCGAGGGCGGCTGGCAGCTGGAGAAAGTGAAGGTCTTCGACGTGGTGCGCGGCACCAGCCGCGACGTCCCCTCCATGGTGGTCGGCCGCGACATCAGGCCGGACCAGTTCACGCTCTCCTCGGTCGATCCCGACAGCCTCTCGCTGGTCGAGCTGGACGAGGCGATCGCAACGCTGCGCGAATCGGGGCGGCCGGTCGCAAGCCTCGAAGGCGCGCTGTGGCACAAGATCACCGGCCCGCTCTCCGCGCTTCTGATGCCGCTGCTCGGCTCGGTCGCGGCGTTCGGCATCGCCCGCTCGGGCAAGCTGTTCGTGCGCGCGGTGATCGGCATGGCGCTGGGCTTCGCCTATTTCGTGGCGGACAATTTCGCGCTCTCGATGGGCAATCTCGGCGTCTATCCGCCCATCCTCGCCGCATGGGCGCCGTTCCTGCTGTTCCTGCTGGTGGGCGAGAGCGTGCTCATCACGACCGAGGAATAGCGGGCTCTGTCCTCCCCCTTTTCCCCTTCGCCCTGAGCTTGTCGAAGGGCCGTTCTTCTTTTCGAAGAAGAGGACAGGGCTTCGACAAGCTCAGCCCGAACGGATAAGAGGAGAGCGGTTTTATCCCCGCGCCGTCATCGTGCTCCGCGCGATGCGGGCGACGAGCGGGATCATGCCCGGATAGCTGGCCCTGGCGAAGGTCGAATCGGCGCCGAGCTGCGCGGTGAGCCGCCGGTGCGCCTCGGGCAGCGCATGATAGGGCATGCTCGGCAGCAGATGGTGCAGCGCATGGTAGCGCAGCCCCACCGGCGCCCAGAGCTCGGCGGCGAGGCCGGGCGGCGGCACATTGACCGAATCGAGATACTGGCCCGTCACCGTCATCGGATCGCCCTCATTCTCCCAGAGATGCGCGACCAGCGTGCGCAGCTGGTTGACGATGGTCATGGCGGAATGCACCGCCATGTAAGTGAGCAGCGGCCGCCAGCCGAAGGCCGCAACGCTGGCCATGAGCGCGATCGCCCAGAGGCTCGCCCCGGCTTCCTGCCAGTGCCACATGGCGCGGAACTCGCCTTCCGGCATGCGGCGGCGATAGGCGGGGTTGATCGAGAGCGCCGAATAGCGCTCCACCACGGCGCGGCGCAGCGGCGG
>Ga0182748_1000262_pt1 | contig 59926 bp, 52 predicted proteins | sample eDN3rd37CKraftOP_FD_128877 | JGI IMG/M metagenome (GOLD analysis project Ga0182748, IMG submission 128877) | Enriched Organic Plus compost microbial communities from Emeryville, California, USA - eDNA 3rd pass 37_C Kraft OP (version 2) (version 2) ... | reverse complement strand
TCGCTCAAGATGCGCGAGACCCGCGAGATCATGGACACCATCCGCAGCTACGCCTCGGACGACGCCACCGTGATCTTCGGCACCGCCTACGACGAGTCCATGGGCGAGACCTTGCGGGTGACCGTGGTGGCCACCGGCCTGGGCCGTGCGGCCAGCCGTCCGCAACTGGTGCAGAACACGGCCGAGATGCTGCGCACCGGTACCGACAATATGTCCATGGGCATGGCCGACTACCGCAACCTGGACATGCCATCCGTGATCCGCAACCCGCGCAACCAGGCGGCTTCCGCCCAGGTGCGCGCGCTGGAGACGGCCGGTATGGACCATTTCGACATCCCGGCCTTCCTGCGCAAGCAGGCCGACTGACCGGGGCTGCGGCCCTGCGGCTTCCTCGCGATCCGCCCGCCCCGTTTCCCCGCGGGGCGGGCGGGAGCCGCGCCGATGGTGCCGGTAACGCTTCGGCGTTACAATATTTGCGTCCTGGCGGCAATACGGGGAATTTCGCATTTTGTCGCCTTTCCGTTTCAATACCGTTTCCGCCATGTTCCGTCAGCGCAGCATCCAGAATCTCGTACGCACGACCGGCGTCGGCCTCCATTCGGGCAGGCGGGTCGAGCTCACGCTGCGCCCGGCGGCTCCGGACACCGGCATCGTGTTCCACCGCATCGACCTGCGCGAGGTCGTGGACCTCCCGGCCCAGGCCGACCGGGTCGGCGACACCCGCATGGCATCCGTCCTGCAGAAGGGCGACGTGCGCGTCTCCACCGTGGAGCACCTGATGTCCGCGCTGGCCGGCCTGGGCATAGACAACCTGCACGTGGATCTCACGGCCGAGGAAGTCCCCATCATGGACGGCAGTGCGGGAACCTTCGTCTATCTGCTGCGTTCGGCCGGCATCGTCGAGCAAAACGCTCCGAAACGCTTTCTGCGCGTGCTCAAGCCGGTCGAGGTCCGCGAAGGCGAGGGCCGCCAGGCCAAATGGGCCCGGCTGGAGCCCCACGACGGCTTCGCGCTGGCCTTCTCCATCGATTTCCGCCATCCGGCCATCGATTCCACGGCCAACTTCGCCGAAGTCGATTTCGCCACCCATTCCTACGTGCGCGAGATCGCGCGCGCGCGCACCTTCGGCTTCGTCAACGAAGTGGAAGCGCTGCGTTCGGCCGGCCTGGCCCGCGGCGGCAGCCTGGACAACGCCATCGTCATGGACGAGTACCGGGTGCTCAACAGCGACGGGCTGCGCTACGACGACGAGTTCGTCAAGCATAAGATCCTGGACGCCATCGGCGACCTTTATCTCATCGGCAAGCCGCTGATGGCGCGCTACGTGGCTTGCAAGTCGGGCCACGCGCTGAATAACCAGCTGGCCCGCGCGCTGCTGGCGCGGCAGGACGCGTGGGAACTGGTCAGCTATGCCTCCCAGGCCGAGGCCCCGCAGGCTTTCCGCCGCGAGTGGCAGTTGGCCTGAGGCCAGGCCGCGGCAGGCCGCGGCGGGTTTGTCAGTTCGTGCGGCCGTGGTGGGCCAGCAGCCGGGCCACCGCGTCGGCCAGGGGGCCGGGCTCCAGTTGCGCATGCAGGGCCTGGAAGGCGTCGAGCGCGCCCGCGTCCAGGGGGACGGCCTCCCGGGGCGGGCGTGACGAGATGGTCCCGGGGCCAGGCAACCCCGCTTGAACCCTGACGGCAATTTCGTTAAGGTTCCATCCGCGGGCCGTCAGCGCCTGGGCCAGCCGCGGCGCCAACTGGCGCAGCTTGGCCGCATAGGCGGCGCTCGGCACGGCAAGAATCACCCGCTGGTTCTCCATCCCGGCTATCTGGCAGACGTCGCGCATCGGCGCGGGCAGCGCCGCCGCGAGGTCCTGCCGTATCTGCAGCAGCCTGCGCGCCGTGGCGAGCACGCCGGCGCTGCGCAGGTCGTGTCCCAGCCAGGCCAGGGGCGTCGCGTTCCCCGGCGGGGAGGCACGTTGTCGGCGCGATGCGGGTCGGGTCATGCCGTTCGAATTCGAGGAACTCTATACGTGAAGATCGTCATTATGCATGCCCGCGCGGGGCAGGCCAGGCAGCTGACCCTGGGCGGCATGCGCCTGGCCGCGGCGCTGGCGGCGGGGCTGGCGCTGGCCGCGGGCGCCGGGGCGGCGCTGCAGCGCTACAGTACTCCCGTCTTGCCGGCCGCGTACGCGGCCACCGCGCCGGCCGAAGACCAGGCGGCGCGGGACGCCTCCTTCCTGCGCGAGAACGTCCGCCTGCTGGCGGCCCGGGTCGGCTCCCTCCAGGCGCGCCTGGTCAGCGTCGACGGATTGGGGCGCCGCGTGGCGCAGGTGGCGGGCGTAGCCTATACCGATCCCGAACTGGAGGGCGCGCTGGCTCAGGAGGCCACCGAGGCCATGGACGACCTCTTCACCGAGACCGACGCCGGGGGCGTGCCCGGCCTGACCTCGGCCGAGGAAATCGGCAGGCAGCTCGACCAGATGCAGTCGCGGCTGGCCGCCCAGGCCGACATGCTTTCCATGCTGGACGCGGCCCTTACCCGGCGCAGCGCCGACCAGGCCCGGCTGCCCACGACCATGCCGGTGCGCGACTATCCCTATCTCAGTTCCTCCTACGGCTGGCGGCGCAACCCGGTCACCGGGCGCTACGCCATGCACGAAGGGCTGGATTTTTCCGCGCCGCCGGGCACGCCCATCCTGGCCGCCTCGGGCGGCATCGTGACCGAGGCCAAGTACCACAACGGCTACGGCAACATGGTGGAGATCGACCACGGGGACGGCATGGTGTCGCGCTATGCCCATGCCCATGCCCTGCTGGTCGCCCCCGGCGAGCTGGTCGAGCGCGGCCAGCCCATCGCGCGGGTCGGCTCCACCGGCCGGTCCACCGGCCCGCACCTGCATTTCGAGGTCCGCATGGCCGGGCAGCCGCTGGACCCCAAGCTTTTCCTGGGCAAGCCCGCCGTGCCGGCCACCCTGGCCGACGCGTCGGGGCAGCCCGGTTCCGGGCGGCAGCTGCGTTAAACTGGATCGTTTCCCGGCGGCCGCAGGCCGCTTAACCCAAGACACGCACGGCAGGCGAACGCCCGGCGCGCGCCCGCAGAGCCCGAATACGCATGTTTTCCCTGCTCAAGAAAATGGTAGGCAGCCGCAATGACCGGCTGCTCAAGCAGTACCGCCGCCAGATCGCCCGCATCAACGAACTGGAAGCCGGCATCGCGGCCCTGACCGACGAGCAGCTGGCCGGCAAGACCCCCGAGCTGCGCGGCCGCATCCAGCAGGGGGCCTCGCTGGACGAACTGCTGCCGGAGGCCTTCGCCGTGGTGCGCGAGGCCAGCCGGCGGGTGCTGGGCATGCGGCATTTCGACGTCCAGCTGATCGGCGGCATCGTCCTGCACGATGGCAAGATCGCCGAGATGCGCACCGGCGAGGGCAAGACCCTGATGGCCACGCTGCCGGTCTATCTCAACGCGCTCTCCGGGCGCGGCGTGCACGTGGTGACGGTCAATGACTACCTGGCGCGCCGCGACGCCGAATGGATGGGCCGCCTGTACCGCTACCTGGGCCTGTCGGTGGGCGTGGTGGTGCCGCAGCAACCCAACGAGGAAAAGAAGGCCGCCTACGCCGCCGACATCACCTACGGCACCAACAACGAGTTCGGCTTCGACTACCTGCGCGACAACATGGAGTACCGCGTCGAGGATCGGCGCCAGCGCGGGCTGGTCTACGCCATCGTCGACGAGGTCGATTCCATCCTCATCGACGAGGCCCGCACGCCGCTGATCATCTCGGGGCAGGCCGAAGACCACACCGAGCTGTATATCCGCATGAACGCGGTGCCGCCGCTGCTCAAACGCATGGCGGCCGAACCCAAGCCGCACGAACCCGAGCCCGAGGGCGATTTCTGGGTCGACGAAAAAAGCCACCAGCTGTACCTGTCCGAGGCCGGCCACGAGCACGCCGAGCAGGCGCTGGTGCGGCTGGGCCTGCTGCCCGAAGGGGATTCCCTCTACGAGCCCCGGCACATCAGCCTGATGCACCACCTCATGGCCGCGCTGCGCGCCCACAACCTCTTCCACCGCGACCAGCACTACGTGGTGCAGGACGGCGAGGTGATCATCGTCGACGAGTTCACCGGCCGCCTGATGGTCGGCCGCCGCTGGTCCGACGGCCTGCACCAGGCGGTGGAGGCCAAGGAAGGGGCGAAGATCCAGCACGAGAACCAGACGCTGGCCTCGATCACCTTCCAGAACTACTTCCGCATGTACGAGAAGCTGTCCGGCATGACCGGCACGGCCGACACGGAAGCCTACGAGTTCCAGGAGATCTACGGCCTGGAAACCGTGATCGTGCCCACCAACCGGCCCATGGTGCGGCAAGACCAGAACGACCAGGTCTTCAAGACCGCCCAGGAAAAGTACAACGCCATCCTGGAAGACATCCGCGACTGCCACCAGCGCGGCCAGCCGGTGCTGGTGGGCACCACCAGCATCGAGAACTCCGAGCTGCTGTCCGGCCTGCTGCGCAAGGCCGGCCTGCCGCACGAGGTGCTCAACGCCAAGCAGCACGCCCGCGAGGCCGAGATCGTGGCCGAGGCCGGCAAGCCCGGGCACATCACCATCGCCACCAACATGGCCGGGCGCGGCACCGACATCGTGCTGGGCGGCAGCGCCGACAAGCAGGTCGACCTGGTGCGCGCCGACCCGAACCTGGACGAGGCCGCCAAGGCCGAGCGCATCGAGCGCATCCGCGCCGAATGGCAGCCGGCCAACGAGCGGGTCAAGGCCGCCGGCGGGCTGCGCATCATCGGCACCGAACGCCACGAGTCGCGCCGCATCGACAACCAGTTGCGCGGCCGGGCCGGGCGGCAGGGCGATCCCGGCTCCTCGCGCTTCTACCTGTCCCTGGAAGACCCGCTGATGCGCATCTTCGCGGGCGACCGCGTGCGCGCCATCATGGAGCGGCTCAAGCTGCCGGAGGGCGAGCCCATCGAGGCGGGCATGGTGACCCGCTCGATCGAGACCGCCCAGCGCAAGGTCGAAGGGCGCAACTTCGACATCCGCAAGCAGCTGCTGGAATACGACGACGTCGCCAACGACCAGCGCAAGGTGCTCTACGCCCAGCGCAACGAGGTCCTGGAGGCCGCGTCGGTGGGCGAGACGGTGGAGAACCTGCGCGACGCTACCTTCGAGGAAGTCGTGCGCACCTATGTGCCGGCCGGCTCGGTCGAAGAGCAATGGGACGTGCCCGCCCTGCAGCAGGTGCTGGAGGCGGACTGGCAGATCCCGCTGCCCCTGGTGGACATGCTGGCGCAGGAATCCGAGCTGGACGACGCCGACATCCTGTCCCGCGTGCAAGACGCGGCCCGCCAGGCGTATCGCGACAAGGTCGAACGCGTGGGGGCCGAGAACTGGGCGCAGTTCGAGCGCTCCATCATGCTGCAGGCCATCGATACCCATTGGCGCGAGCACCTGTCGGCGCTGGACCACCTGCGCCAGGGCATCCACCTGCGCGGCTACGCGCAGAAGAACCCCAAGCAGGAATACAAGCGCGAAGCCTTCGAACTGTTCTCGGACATGCTCGACCGCATCCGCAACGACGTCGTGCGCGTGCTCATGACGGTGCGCATCCAGTCGCCCGAACAGGTGGAACAGGCCGAGCCGGCCCAGCCGCCGGTCCAGAACGTGCAGTACCACCATACGGACTACGACCAGGCCTTGGGCGCGGACGCGGGCGGCCGGCCCGAACCGCAGGCCCCGGCCCGGGCGGCGCCCGCCGCGGCAGCCGCCGGCACGGTGCGCAACTTCGCGCCCAAGGTCGGACGCAACGACCCCTGCCCTTGCGGCAGCGGCAAGAAGTACAAGCACTGCCACGGCCGCCTGGCCTAGGGGCGGCGCAAGGAAACCCGGGTCCGGGCGGTTCGCCCTAGGGTCCGGGGGCGGCGGCCAGGCGGCGAAGAGGCCGCTGCGCTGCGACCCGGGGGAGGGGGCGGCGCGGCGGGGGCCGGGCTGCCGCGGGCCCGCGCCTGCCGCCTCACGGCCGCCGACGGCTGCCGGTTCAGACCAGGAAGATGGTCGCCAGGCCCAGGAAGATGAAGAACCCCAGCGAGTCGGTGGCGAAGGTGAGCAGCACCGATGAGCCGATGGCGGGGTCCTTGCCGAAGCGCACGCGCACCATGGGCACCAGCACGCCCACCGACGCGCCAACCAGCATGTTGAAGATCATGGCTGCCATCATGACCAGGGCGATGGGCACCGAGCCCGAGATGGCCCAGGCGAACACCGCCGCCACCAGGCTGCCGCACAGCCCCACCAGCAGCGTGACGGTCATTTCGCGCTTGACCAGCTGCCACACGTTGCGGCCGGTGATGCGGCCCACGGCCAGCGCCCGGATGATGAGCGTCATGGTCTGGTTGCCGGAATTGCCGCCGATGCCGGCCACGATGGACATCAGGAAGGCCAGGATGACGATGTGGCTGACGGTGTCCTCGAAGCGCGAGGCGACCAGCGAGGCGGTGGCGGCCGTGCCCAGGTTGAACAGCAGCCAGGGCGCGCGGTTGCGCAGCGCCATGCCGATGGGCGCGAAGATGTCCTGTTCCTGCATCCCCGCGCGCGACAGCGCCTGCTCGTCGGAGTCTTCGCGGATGACGTCCACGACGTCGGCGATGGTGACCCGGCCGATCAGCCGCCCATGGTCGTCGGTCACCGGCGCGGATACCAGGTCGTAGCGCTCGAACGCGCCGGCCGCGTCGGCGTCCGAGTCCAGCGGGTTGAGCGTCAGGTATTCGGTGCTCATGACTTCGCGCACCAGGGTTTCGGGTTCGCTCAGCAGCAGGCGCGACAGCGGCAGGGTGCCCTGCAGGCGGTCCTGGCGGTCGACGATGAAGATCTGGTCGGTATGGTCGGGCAGCTCGTGCAGCCGGCGCAGGTAGCGCAGCACGACTTCCAGCGTGATGTCGTCGCGCACCCGCACCATGTCGAAGTCCATGATGGCCCCGACAGTGTCCTCGGGATAGCCCATGGCCTCGATCAGGCGCGCGCGCTCGGCCTCGGTCAGGCCCTTCTGGACTTCGGCCACGACGTCCGGCGGCAGGTCGGCCGCCAGGTCGGCCAGCTCGTCGGCGTCCATGTTGCCGGTGGCCGCCACCAGGTCGTGGCGGTCCATGGCCTCGATCAGGGACTCGCGCACCCATTCGTCGACTTCCAGCAGGACGTCGGCGTCGTGCTCGGAGCTGACCAGCCGCCAGACCGCCTGGCGCTCCGGCTTGGGCAGCGATTCCAGGATGAAGGCGATGTCCGCCGGGTGCAGGTCGTCGACCAGCGTCTTGATCTCGGCGTCGTGCTGGCGGTGCAGCAGGCCTTCGACGAGGTCGGCGCGTTCGTCGCCGGCTTCCTGCCGGTGGACCAGGTCTTCGACCAGCTGCTGCCGGCGCAGCAGCTCCTGCACCTGGTTCAGGGCCAGTTGCGCGTCTTCCGGGTCCAGCCGGCGGGGCGCGGGGGACGCGGCGGCGGGCGACGGCGTCGGATCGGGGGTGTCGGCCATAGGCGCTTCAGATCCGGGGCAGGGGGCGCGGCCGGCGGGCTTCGTCGGTCGCCACATAGGTCAAGGTGGCTTCGGTGACCTTGACGATCTCGGCGTCCAGCCGCTCGCGCTGGGCGTAGACCTCGACCTCGACCGTGACCGAGGTGGTGCCGGTGCGCACGATCTCGGCGTAGAAGCTGAGCAGGTCGCCGACGAAGACCGGCTGCCGGAACTGGATGGCGTTGACCGCCACCGTGGCCACCCGCCCGGCGGCGCGGCGGGCGGCCGGCACGGCCCCGGCCAGGTCCAGCTGGGCCATGATCCAGCCGCCGAACACGTCGCCGTGGGTGTTGGAATCGGCCGGCATGGGCAGCACGCGCAGCACGGGGATGCGGCCGGGGGGAAGTTGGGTGAGGGGAACGTTGGCGTGCGTCACGGCCGGCTCCTGAAGCGGGACCGGCCGATTATGCAGGAAAAATGCGCCGCGGTTGTGTAGCGGCCCGCCATGCGGCGGGCCGGCCCGGAATCAGGTCGCCAGCTGCACCACGCCGTAGCCGCCGACCAGCAGGAGCGCGTAGATCATGGCGCCCAGTGCCAGCACGCGGGGGCCGGCCCGGCGGACCTGGGCGTAGCGGGTTTCGATGCCCAGGGCGGTCATGGCCATGGTCAGGGCGAAATAGTCCAGCTTGCGCACGGCCTCGACCACCGCCGGGGACAGCACGCCCAGAGAATTGACGATGGCCAGGGCCAGGAAGCCCAGCGCGAACCACGGCACGGGCAGCTTGCCCGCCTTCCCGCCTTCCTGCCTGCCGGCATGGCGCAGCCACAGGCCGACGGCCAGCAGCACCGGCACCAGCAGGGCTACCCGGGTCATCTTGACGATGGTGGCGACTTCGGTGGTGGCGGGGTCGATGTTGCTGGCCGCGCCCACGACCTGGGCCACTTCGTGGATGGTCCCGCCGATATAGATGCCGAGGGCCTGGGTGTCGAAATGCAGCCACCCCAGGTGGTAGAGCACCGGGTACAGGAACATGGACAGGGTGCCGAACAGCACCACGGTGGCGACCGCCACCGCGCTCTTGTGCGGCTGGGCGCGCAGCGTCGGCTCGAAGGCCAGCACCGCGGCCGCGCCGCAGATGGCGCTGCCGGCGGCGGTCAGCATGGCGGTGTCGCGGTCCAGGCGCAGCAGGTAGATGCCCGCCAGCGTGCCCACGGTCAGGATACCGACCACCATGACGGTCGACACCACCAGGCCCGGCATGCCGACGGCGGCGATTTGCTGGATACTGATGTTCAGGCCGTAGAAGGCTACGGCGATGCGCAGGAGGCGGCGCGCCGTGAAATGGATGCCGGCGTTCCAGCCCGCCGGCATCTCGCCGCGCAGCGAGTTGCCGTAGAGCATGCCGCAGACGATGCCCACGGTCAGGGGGCTCAGGGCCAGGTTCTTGATCCAGGGCAGGCCGGCCAGCTGGGTGGCCACGGCGGCCAGCAGCCCGGCGAACAGAATGCCGTTGAGCTGGTCGCGGCGTTGGGAAGGTAGGGGCAGGGCAAGGGTGCTCATGATGATGCCTAAGCAGGTGAACAAGGGAAAACCCGATGTTTTGAATGTTAGGCAATTCTTATATATTTGAAAAATCTTCTTTTTTTATGATAATTATAGAAATTTCGGATAGTTTCTGATGCCCTGATGTCTTGGGCACGCGCTTTCTTGCCCCTGGTCCCAAGCCCGGTTCCCGCCTCGCCCCAGCTCTCTTCCGACAGCGCCATGACTCCAGACCAGCTCCTGACCTTCGCCTGCGTGGCCGACCTCGGCAACATCAGCCGGGCGGCCGAAACCCTGAACCTTTCCCAGCCGGCCGTCTCGGGCCAGTTGCGCATGCTGCAGGACTGGTTCGGCGAACCGCTGTACCGCCGCAGCGGCCACGGGATCGCCCTGACCCCCGCCGGGCAGCGGCTGGCGGCCCAGGCGCGCCAGCTGCGGCAGGTATACCGGCAGGCGCTGGCGGCGCGCGACGCCTGGCGCGGGCTGGAAACCGGCTCGCTCAAGCTGGGCGCGAGCACCACGCCGGCCAGCTATCTGCTGCCCGGGCTGGTGGCGGAATTCCGGCGCCGGTATCCCGCGGTGGCGGTGCACCTGTCCGACGGCAACACGGCCGAGATCGTGGACCAGCTCACCGGCCTGGACATGGCCTGTATCGAGGGCGAGGTGCCGGGCGGGCTGCCGGCCGACACCGCCGTGCACGTCTGGCAGGAAGACGAGGTGGTGGCGGTGGTGCGGGCCGATCATCCCCTGTGCGGACAGGGGCGGGTCGGGCTGGTGGACGTGGCCCGCTATCCCGTCATCATGCGCGAGCCGGGCTCGGGGGTGCGCAAGTTGGTCGAGCGCGAATTCCAGGCTGCCGGCCTGGCGCTGTCGGTAGGGCTGGAGCTGGCCGGGGTCGAGGGCGTCAAGCAGGCCGTGCGCGCGGGGCTGGGCGTAGGTTTCGTCTCCAGCATGTCGATGCGCCACGAGGACGCGCTGCTGCAGCCGCTGAGGCTGGGGATGGCGCGCATGCTGAGCATCCTGATGCCGCACGCCAGTACGCCGTCGCGGGCTGCCGCGCGTTTCCTGGAGCTCTGCCTGGCGTCGACCGGCGCGCCGCTGCCCTGACCGGGCGGCAAGGCCACCCCGCAGGCCGGTGTGTCCTGGGGGTTGGCGAGGCCGGCGCAGACAGGGCCGGACCCCCGGCCGGCAATGCCGCCGGGAAGGGCGGCGCTGCTAGCGCGGCTGCGCCAGCCAGCGCTGCGCCAGCCGGACCCAGTAGGTGGCGCCCAGCGGCAGGATGTCGTCGTTGAAGTCGTAGCTGGCGTTGTGCAGCATGCAGGGCCCGATGCCGTGCCCGGCGTCGCGGTGGCCACCCTCGCCGTTGCCTATCCAGACGTAACAGCCGGGTTTTTCCTGCAGCATGAAGGCGAAGTCCTCGGCGCCCATGGACGGCCGGACCGCGGCGTCTACCCGGTCGGGGCCCGCCAGCTCGCGCAGGACCTCGGCGCAGAGCGCGGTTTCCGCCGGGTGATTGATGGTAGGTGGATAGTTGCGCACGAACTCGAAACCGGCTTCGCAGCCCAGGGCGGTGCAGACATGGCGGACGGTTTCTTCCATGCGCCGCTCGATCAGGTCCAGCACATCCAGCGTGAAGGTGCGCACGGTGCCGCGCAGCACGGCTTCGTTGGGCACGACATTGTCGGCCTGGCCGGCGTGGATCTGGGTGATGCTCAGCACCGCGGCATCCAGCGGGTCGCGGTTGCGGGTAATGATGAGCTGCAGGGCCTGGGCCAGTTGCACGGCGGCCATGACCGGGTCGATGCCCAGGTGGGGCATGCCCGCGTGCGAGCCCTTGCCCCGGACGGTGACGCGGAACTCGTTGCTCGAGGCCATGATGGGCCCCGGCGTGAGGCCGAAGCTGCCGGCGGGCATGCCGGGCCAGTTGTGCATGCCGAACACGGCCTGCATGGGAAAGCGTTCGAAGAGGCCTTCGTCGATCATGCGGCGCGCGCCGGCGCCGCCTTCCTCGGCGGGCTGGAAGATGGCGTACACCGTCCCGGAAAAATCGCGGTGGCGCGCGAGATAGCGGGAGGCGGCCAGCAGCATGGCGGTGTGGCCGTCGTGGCCGCAGGCGTGCATCTTGCCGGGGTGGCGGCTGGCGTGGGCGAACGTGTTGGCTTCCGGCACCGGCAGGGCATCCATGTCGGCGCGCAGGCCGAGGGCCCGGCCGGCGCCGTCGTCCCTGCCGCGCAGGATGCCGACCACGCCGGTGCCGCCCAGGCCGCGGTGCACCTCGATGCCCCATTCCCGGAGCGCCCCGGCGACCACGTCCGAGGTGCGGCGCTCTTCGTACATGAGTTCCGGATGCGCATGCAGGTCGCGGCGGATCCGGCGCATTTCGTCCTGCCAGGCCGTCAAGGGTTCGAGCAGCTTCATGGGAGCGGTTCCGGGGTTCGTCAAATCAAAGGGTATCATCAAAAAAACACAAGGAGACCGTGCATGGAACGTCCATGGCTGGAGCACTATCCGCAGGGGGTGCCGGCAGAAATATCCACCGAAGGCTATGCTTCGCTGGTCGACCTGCTCGACCGGGCATGCCGGCGCTACGCCCGCCGCCCGGCGTGCAGCGCGCTGGGCGCCACCATGACCTACGCCGACCTGGACCGCCACGCGCGGGCCTTCGCCGCCTGGCTGCAGTCGCTGGGCCTGGCGCCCGGCAGCCGGGTGGCGCTGATGATGCCCAACGTGCCGGCCTACCTAGTGTGCCTGCTGGGCGTGCTGCGCGCCGGCCACGTGGTGGTCAACGTCAATCCCCTGTACAAGCCGGCCGAGCTGCAGCACCAACTGCACGACAGCGGGGCCGAGGCCATCGTGCTGCTGGAGAACTTCGCCCATACCCTGCAGCGCGTGGAAGACCGCGCCGCGCTGCGACACGTGGTGGTGGTGGCTCCCGGCGACCTGCTCGGGCGCTTGCGCGGCGCCATGGTGAACTTCGTGGCGCGCGATCTCAAGCGCCTGGTTCCCCCCTGGAACCTGCCCGAGGCCCGGCGCCTGGCGGACGTCCTGCGCGAAGGCGGGCAGGGCGAACTGCGGCCGGTGGCCATCGGCATGGACGACCTGGCCGTGCTGCAGTACACCGGCGGGACCACCGGCACGCCCAAGGGCGCCCAGCTCTCGCACCGCAACCTGGTGGCCAACGTGCTTCAGGTAGAGGCGGTGGCGTGGCCGGCCCTGCACGACCTGGGCCAGCGCCCGCTGACGATGCTGAGCGCGCTGCCGCTCTACCACATCTTCGCGCTGACCGTCTGCGGCCTCTACGGCATGCATGCCGGCATGCGCAACCTGCTGATCATCAATCCGCGCGACCTGCCCTCGCTGATCGGCGCCTGGAAGAAGGTGCCGGTCAACATCTTTCCCGGCGTGAACACCCTGTTCAACTCGCTGGTCCACAACGAGGATTTCGCCCGCCTGGATTTTTCCGAGCTGCGCCTGACATTCGGCGGCGGCATGGCGGTCCAGCGGCCGGTGGCCGACCGCTGGCTGGAAGTCACCGGGCGGCCGCTGATCGAAGGCTACGGGCTGTCGGAAACCTCCCCCGTGGCCGCGGTGAACCCTACCGACACCAAGGAATATTCCGGCAGCATCGGCCTGCCGGTACCATCGACAGACCTGGTGATCCTGGGCGAGGACGGCCAGGCCCTGCCCATAGGCGAGCGCGGGGAGATCGGCATCCGGGGCCCGCAGGTCATGCTGGGCTACTGGCGGCAGCCCGGGGAAACCCGCACCGCCATGACCGAAGACGGGTTCTTCCGCACGGGCGACATCGGCATCATGGACGAGCGCGGCTATACCCGCATCGTCGACCGCAAGAAGGACATGATCCTGGTCTCGGGCTTCAACGTCTATCCCAGCGAGATCGAGGAAACCGTGGCGGGGCACCCGGGCGTGCTCGAATGCGCCGCCATCGGCGTGCCGGACGAGCATTCGGGCGAAGCCGTCAAGCTGTTCGTCGTGCGCAAGGACAAGACGCTGACCGCCGAACAGCTCATGGCCTGGTGCCACCAGCGCATGACCGGCTACAAGCGGCCGCGGCACATCGAGTTCCGCGACGATCTGCCCAAGAGCAACGTGGGGAAGATCCTGAGGCGGGAACTGCGCTGACGGCACGCCGCGCGGGCGCGCCCGGCCGCGCCTATCCGGCGCGGGGCGCGCGCCGGTCCGTCAGGTGCGGGGCGATCATTTCGCGCAGCGCGCGGGCAATGTCGGGATTGCCCGCCACTACGTCGCCGCCGCTGGGCCAGGGCGCGTCGCCGCGCAGGGCGGCCGCCACGCCGCCGGCTTCGCGCACCAGCAGGGTGCCCGCGGCCACGTCCCAGGGGGCGAGCCCCAGTTCCCAGTAGCCGTCGTAGCGGCCGCAGGCGGTCCAGGCCAGGTCCAGCGCGGCCGAGCCGGCGCGCCGCACGCCGCGCGTGGAATAGACGGCCGCGTGCAGCATGGGCATGTATTCGTCGGCGATGGACAGGTCGCGCATGGGAAAGCCCGTGGCCAGCACCGCGTCTTCCAGGCCCTGGGTACGCGAGCAGGCGATGCGCCGGCCGTTGACCCAGGCGCCGATGCCGTGCACCGCGGTGAAGAGCTCTTCGCGGTTGGGGTCGTAGACCACGCCCACGGCCGGCGTGTCCTCGGCCACGGGCTGTCCCGCCACCAGCGGGGTGCCGGTGTGCGCGACCAGGGCGATGGATACGGCGTAGTGCGGCAGGCCGTGCAGGAAATTGGTGGTGCCGTCCAGCGGGTCGATGTACCAGGTGGCGGGGCCTTCCGCCCGGCCGCCGGTCTCCTCGGCGATCAGCCCGAAGCCGGGCGTGCGTTCGCGCAGGATCTCGATGATGGCGGCCTCGGCCTCGCGGTCGGCCTGCGACACAAGGTCGTTGCGGGCCTTGCGGTCGATGACCAGGTCGGCGCGGTGATGGGCATAGGATTGCAGCACTGCGGCGCCGGCATGGGCCGCGCAGACGGCGGCGTCGATGGCGGCGCCGAGGTCCAGCGCGGAGGCAACGGCGGTATCGGGTTCGGGCATGTCCATGTATCCAGTGTAGGCGGCCGGCGTGACATCCGCGCGAAAACGCATCGCCCGGGGCCCGGGAAGCCGGGGCAATGGCATGATTGCGGTCCGGCGCACGCCGCCATTCTACGACCACGGCATGACCCAGGCATGAGATGACCCACGCTTACGAACCGCTGATTCCCGCAGACGCCGCGCCGGGGCCGGACGGCGTGCCCTACAGCGCGCGCTACGGGGACATCTATCATTCCGCTCAAGGGGCGCTGGCCCAGGCCGCACATGTCTTCCTCGGCGGCAACGGGCTGCCCGGGCGCTGGGCGGGGCGCCGCGCGTTCTGCGTCTGCGAGACCGGCTTCGGGCTCGGCCTGAACTTCCTGGCGCTGTGGCAGGCCTGGCGCGAGGACCCGGCGCGTCCCGGGCGCCTGCACGTGGTGTCGCTGGAGGCGCATCCTTTCGCCGGCGGCGACCTGCGGCGCCTGCTGGAGGCGCTGGTGCCGGCCGCGCTGCGGCCGCTGGCCGGGCAACTGGCCGCGCGGTGGCCGCCGCTGGTGCCCGGCCTGCACCGGCTGGAATTCGAGGGCGGCGCGCTGACTCTGACGCTGGGCTTCGGGCGTGCGCAAAAGCTGGCGCCGCAGCTCGGGGCCCGCGTGGACGCCTATTTCCTGGACGGCTTCGCGCCCGACCGCAATCCGGAAATGTGGTCCGAGCCGCTGATGCGCGACCTGGCCCGGCTGGCTGCGCCCGGCGCGACGGCGGCCACCTGGTCCAGCGCGGGTGCGGTGCGGCGGGCCCTGGCCGCGGCCGGTTTCGCGGTGGCCCGGCGCCCCGGCTTCGGCGCCAAGCGCGACATGACGGTGGCCGTGCACGAGGCCGGCGGCACCGGCGCGCAGGCGCCGGGCGCGCCGCCGGACCGGCACCATGCGCTGGTGATCGGGGCCGGGCCGGCCGGGGCGGGAGTGGCGCATGCCCTGGCCCTGCGGGGCTGGCGTGCCACCGTCGTCGACCCGGATCCGGACCCCCTGGCCGGCGCGCACGCGGGCCATGCCGCGGCGGCGGTGTCGCCGCTGGTGGCGCGAGACGACAACCCGCGCGCCAGGCTGGCGCGGGCCGCCAGCCTGTGCGCGGCGGCCCGCTGGGCCGGCCTGCCCGGCGAGGCCGCCCCGCTGCGCTGCGGCACGCTGCAACTGGCGCGTGCCGGCGCGCGTCGTGCCGACCTGGCCGGCACGGTACAGGCGCTGGGCCTGCCCGAAACGTGGGTGCGCCATGTGGATGCCCGCCGGGCGGGGGAATTGGCCGGGCTGCCCCTGGCGCGGGACGGCATCTTTTTCCCGGCCGGCATGCGGGTGCGGCCGCCGCTGCTGCTGGACGCGCTGTTGCGCGCGCCCGGCATCCGGCGGCTGGCCGGGCGCGTCGAACGCCTGGAGCCGGCCGGCGGCCAATGGCGGGCGCTGGATGCCGCGGGCGCGGAGCTGTCCCGGGCGCCAGTGGCCGTGGTTGCCAACGCGGCGGGCGCGGCCGGCCTGCTGGCCGCCAGCGGCCTGGGCGCCGGCCTGCCAGGGCTGGCTGCCATGCACGCGCTGGCGGGGGAAATCACGCTGTTGCCGGCCGCCGGGCTGGGCGGAGGGCCGCGCTGCATCGTGGGCGGCGACGGCTACCTGCTGCCGCGGACGGACGGGTATTGCGTCGCCGGCAGCACCTATGTGCACGGGGCCGCTGCCGCTCAGGTCACGCCCGGGGGCCGGCGCGGCAACGTCGCCCGCGCCGGCGCGCTGCTGGGGCGCCACCTGCCGCTGTCCGGCGATGCGCAAGAGCTGCCCGGCTGGGCAGGATGGCGGGCGGTGCTGCCGGGCCGGCTGCCGGCGGTGGGCGCTCTGCCCGGCGCGCCGGGCCTCTGGCTGGCCACCGGCTACGCCTCGCGGGGCCTGAGCTGGTCCGCCCTGGCGGGCGAAATCGTCGCGTGCGCGCTGGAAGGCGAGCCCGCGCCGCTCGAGCGGGACCTGCTGGCGGCGATCGCGCCGCGCTGAGCGTCATGCGCCGGCTGCTGCTGTCCGGTCCCGCCCCCGCGGCCGATCCCCCCGCGGGCGCCCGCATTGCACGGGCGGCGCAGGGGCCATCGGGGCGGCGAGTTTATTTCAGCGGCCAAATCCGTCAAAATACTGCCTTTTGAAGCTTTTTGGCCTGGTGCCCGTCAGGAATCGGCGGCGAGTCCCTGCGGCATGCGCGCAGGGCCTGCCCGCCGCGGGTCCGGAGCCGGGGGATGCCCGTGCCGTCCACGTTCGACTCTGCCTTCGCTACGCCGCTCGAAACCCTGGAGCCCGGCCCAGCCCGCTCCGCCCGCCTGGAGTTCGAGGCGGACGAAGGCTTGCTGTGGGTCGTCGAGCCCCATGCGCCGGGTGTCTTCCGCCTGCGCTGCGGCGCCGCGGCCCAGCTGGCCGAAGACCGCCCCGCGGGCCCGCGCGCGCGGGCGGCGGCCGAAATGCTGCTGGGCCGCCAGGAGGCCGTCGGCGAGGCGTCCTGCGAACCGCTTGCCGGCGACCACCGCGGCTGGCGCATCGTGCAGGGCGACGCGGTGCTCGAGATCACCGTCGATCCGGTCCAGGTCGCGCTGTACCGCGGCGGCACCTGCGTGCTCGCGTCGGACGTCTCCCAGGACGTGCCGGCCTTCGGCTACGGCGGCGAGCCGCCCGAATGCTGGAGCGTGGCCTTCGCGCTGGACAAGGGCGAGCCCGTCTACGGGCTGGGCGAAACCCCGGGCGACCTCAACCGGCGCGAAGAGCCCGTGGTCTCCGACCTGCCCGAGCACCGGGCGCTGCCGCTGGCCTGGAGCCCGCGCGGCTGGGGGCTGTACGTGAACACCCTGCAGCGCGTCGAGCATGCGCCGGGCGTGGCCGGGGCCTCGTCGTCTTACGTCGTGTCCGTGGACGACGCGGTGCTCGACCTCTTCCTGTTCGCCGGCGATCCCGCGGAAATCCTCAACCAGTACAGCCAGCTCACCGGCCGCGCCGGGCAGCCCGCCCTGTGGGCCATGGGGCTGTGGGTGCGGCAGGCGCCCGGGCGCACGCCGGCCCAGACCGCCGAGCTGGTCGCGCAGATGCGCGAGCACCAGGTGCCCGTCGACGCCGTGCTGCTGGCCCCGCCGGCCGCCTGGACGCTGACCGAAGCCAAGCTCGTGCCCGAGTGGGACGCCGCGCGCTTTCCCGACGGGCGGCAGATGCTGGCGCTGTTCCATAAATACGATGCGCATGTCTGCGCGCCCACCTTTCCCGGCGTCGCGGCCGGCACGGCCACGTTCGCCGAACTCGAGGACCGCGGCTGGCTGCTGGCTTCGGACGACGGCAATGCCCACGTCTTTCCCGGCAATGCCGCCACGGGCGGGCAGCCCTACGGGCTGCTCGACCTCACGCACCGCGACGTCTACAACCTGTGGTCGGAGCGGCATCGCCAGTTGTGCGACGACGGCCTGGATGCCCCGGCCTGCGACGCCCAGATCGACATTCCCGATGGCATCGTCGCGCGCAGCGGCGAGACCGGCGCCTCGCTGCGCACGGCCTATCCGCTGCTGGCCCGCCGCGCCTTGCACGACGCCGTGGCCGGCCACAAGACGCCGCCCGAAGGCATCGTCTGGAGCACCGACCTGTTCCCGGCCGCCCAGCGCCTGCCCTGGCAGGGCGGCCCGCAGGTGTCCAATACCTGGGAAGGCCTGGAGCACACCCTGCGCACCTCGCTGTCGCTGGGCGCCAGCGGCATCCCGGTGCAGGTGCACGCCCTGGGCGAGGCCGCGGCCGCGCGCGACGGCATGTCCGCCGAGCTCTACCTGCGCTGGCTGACCTGCGCGGTGTTCTCGGCCAATTTCAGCTTCGCGGGCGTCCCCGAGCTCATGCCCTGGGCCTACGGCGAAGACACCCTGGCCCATGCCCGCACCTGGCTGCAATGGCGCTACCGGCTGATCCCCTACGTACTGGGGGCCGTCGAGGACGCCGCCCGCACCGGCCTGCCGGTGCAGCGTTCCATGGCGCTGTCCTTCCCGGCCGACACCGACGCCCATCTGTGGGACACGCAATACCTGCTGGGCCCGGCGCTGCTGGTGGCGCCCATCGTCCGGCCCGGCGCGCCGACGCGGGTCTACCTGCCCAAGGGCGAGGCCTGGTGGGACCTGAACACGGGGTGGCGCTACGAAGGCGGCAGCGTGCTCACCATGGACTGCGGGCCGGAGCAATATCCGGTGTTCGGCCGCGAGGGCCACATGCTCTGCCTGGGCCCGACCGCCCAGCACACCGGCGAATTCAACTCGGCCCGCATCCTGGACGAAGTCTGGATGTTCGGCATGCCCATCCACAACCCGGTGGTCATGCGCAACAAGATCCGCGTCATGCAGATGCAGGGTTCCAGCTACATCAAGGGGCTGGAAGGCCTGCGCATCCTGCCGTCCGAGGGCCTGGAGGTCAAGCGCCGCGGGGCCGAAGTACGCATCTCCCGCGCCCGCTGAACGGCGCGGGCCATTTTGACAAGCCCCTTCCCGCAGGCCATAATCTAAGGCTTCGGGTCGTTAGCTCAGTTGGTAGAGCAGCGGACTTTTAATCCGTTGGTCGCGCGTTCGAGCCGCGCACGGCCTACCAAGTATCGATGCGGGTCCCAGGGCAGTTTTGCCTTGGGACCCGTTTTTATGCGACGCCCCGTCCTTCTTGCATGGCTGTTGGCGCCGGCCGCGCAATGCCGGCGTGTGCGGCCGGAATCCCGCCGGCGGCGATTCCGGGACGGGGCCCGGGCTGTCGCGGTCAAGGTCCGAAGCCGTAGAGGCGCGCCGGGTTGTCTGCCAGCACCGTGGCCAGCAGCCCGGCCTCGTCCAGGCAGTGGCACAGGCGGGCGAACAGCGCCAGGTCGTCGGGCTGCCCGTGCGGCGGGCAGCCGGGGTGCGGCCAGTCCGAGCCCCACAGCAGGCGTTCCGGGGCGCGGCGCAGCAGGTCCGCGGCCAGCGGGGCGAGGTCCTCGTGATCGGGACCGGGGTGGCGGCTGGCGAGATAGGGCGCCGAGAGCTTGATCCAGGTCCGGCCGGCGTCCAGCAGGGCGCAAGCGGCGCGATGGCCGCCGCGGCCGGGAACGTCGGCGGGATCGATGCGTGCCCAATGGTCGAGGACCACGGGCATGCGCAGGGCGTGCAGCCAGGGCGCGAGATCTTCCAGCGCCGAGGCCGGCGCGTGCAGCAGCAGGTGCCAGCCCAGCGGCCGGACGCGCGCGCACAGGCCGTCCAGCGCGTCCCGGTCCAGCCGGGCGCCGCGCAACATGTTGATGCGCAGGCCCCGCGCGCCGCCCGCGTGCAGCGACTGCAGTTCGGCCTGCGTCGCAGCGGCGTCGAGCACGACCACGGCGCGGGCAGCGTCCGGGCCCAGGGCCTGGACGGCGGCCATGGTGCAGCGGTTGTCGGTGCCGTAGCTGGAAGGCTGCACCACCACGCCGCGGGCCAGGCCCAGGGCGCGGCGCAGCTGCAGGTAGCGCTCCAGGGGCGCGGGCGGCGGCGTCAGCCCCGCGCCGGCGGCATAGGGAAAGCGCGGATCGTAGATATGGAAGTGGCAATCGCAGGCGCCCGGCGGCATGGCCCGGGCCGGGCCGCGAGGGGCGGGCGCCTGGGTCATGCCGGGGACCTCATTCGGGCGAGATGCCGGCGGTCTCGATGACCTTGCGCCAGCGCGCCGCTTCTTCCGCCACGAAGCCGGCGAACGCTTCCTGCGTCATGTCGAGCGCTTCCGAGCCCTGCGCCTGCAGGCGCGTCTGCACCTCGGGGTCCCGCAAGGCGGCGTGCAGGGCGCGCACCAGCGTGTCGCGCACCGCGTCGGGCAGGCCGGCGGGCGCGAACAGGCCCGTGTAGACGGCGACGTCCACGCCTGCCACACCTTGTTCGCGCAGCGTGGGCACGTCCGGCAGCAGCCGCGAGCGGTGCGTGCCGGTCTGCGCCACGGCGCGCAGGCGGCCGGAGGCGATGAACGGGGCCGAAGAGCTGATCTGGTCCACCATGGCGTCGATCTGGCCGCCCATCAGGTCCGAGAGGGCCGGGCCGGCTCCCTTGTAGGGAATATGGGTGGCGTTCAGTCCGGTCTTTTCCTTGAGCAGTTCGGTGGTCAGGTGGTTGAGCGAGCCGGTGCCGGGCGAGCCCATGTTCAGGCCGCTGGGGCGGGACTTGCTGAGCTGTACGAGTTCCGCATAGGTCTGTGCCGGCGTGGACGGCGGCACCACTACGACCGACGGCGTGATGCTGATGCCGCCGATGGGGGTGAAGCTGTCGACCGGATCGTAGGGGGCCTTGAGAAAGGCGGGCGCCGTGGCGTTGGTCGCGGTGCTGCCCACCATCAGTGTATAGCCGTCCGGCCGGGCCCGCGCGACCAGGGCGCTGCCTATCGTGCCGCCGGCGCCGCCGCGGTTGTCGATGACCACGGGCTGGCCCAGCTCCCGGCTCAGGGCGGGGCCGATGGCCCGGGCGGTGGCGTCCACGTTGCCTCCGGGCGCGAAGGCCACGATGACGGTGATGGGCTTGTCGGGATAGGCCTGTGCGGCGGCGGGGGCGATGGCCGCGCAGGCCAGGAAAGCCGCCAGCAGGGCGGCGGGGTTGCGGGAAAACAGCATGGGAGTCTCCGTCGTTGGTATGGGAAATGGAGAAATCGCCGGCGCAGGCGCGCCCGTTCAGGGGCGGCCGGGGAGGGCGAAGATTTCGTGGAAGTCCTTGGGCGGTACACCTTTGAAATGGGCCTTGTAGCCGGCGGCCGCGATGGCGAGCAACTTCTCGCGCGTGGCGCGCGACATGGTGGCGTCGACCCGCGCGGCGGCCAGGGTGGCGATGACCTCGTCCATTTCGTGCGCGCGCCGTTCGGCGTGGATGACGCCGCGCGAGATCAGTCCGTTGACCACTTCCAGGAATGGCCCGGCGGCGAAGGTCTCGGCGATGGAGTCGAGCAGGTCGTCCTCCAGCGCGTATTCGTGGCCGGCAAGCACGGTTTCCAGCAGCAGCGCCACCACGCCCTTCATGAAGATGCTGCGCAGCATCTTGGAGGCCGAGGCGCGGCCGGCCTCGCCTTCCAGCACGGTCACGACCGAGCCGAAAGGCGCGAGCGCGTCGCGCAGGCGCTGGGCGCCCGTGCCGCACGCCAGGATGGGAACCTTGTGGCCGAGCCCGGGCACGGTGCCCATGATGGCGCCGTCGGCGAAATCGGCGCCGGTGCCGGCCACGATGCGCGCGGCTTCCGCCTTGGTCTGCGGGCCGGCGGAATTCAAGTCGGCATAGAGCTTGCCCGGCCGCAGCCAGGGCGCGCTTTCGGCCGCCAGCGGCACGGCCAGGTTGGCGCTGACGGCGCTGACCACGATGTCGGCCGCCTCGACCAGGGCCTGCAGGCTGGGCAGCAGGCGCACGCCGGCCTGGCCGGCACGCTGGCCGATCAGCTCCGCGTGGGGCGCGGTGTCCCAGAACTTGTCGTAGGCGACGATGCCCTGCATGCCGGCGCCGTGCAGGCCGCGGGCGATGTGGAAGGCGGCCTCGCCCAGGCCGATGAAGCCGATCACGGGGGCGTTCGCCATCATGCCTGCCCGTCCTGGTAGGCCGCGTCGACGATCTCGCATCCCATGGCGGCCAGGGCGGCCTCGCTGTAGCCCGACCGGTCCCACGTGCCGGCCTCGATGGCCTTGCGGGTAGCGATTTCCTTTTCGAGCTTCTTGCGCGCCTTCTCGAGCACCGCACGGGCGTCGCGCGGCGCGATCACCACGACCCCGTCCTGGTCGCCGACCAGGATGTCGCCGGGGTGCACCGCCACGCCGCCGCAGCTGATGGGCACGTTGATTTCGCCGGGGCCGCTCTTGTGCGGACCGCGGGGGTTGATGCCGCGCGAGTACACCGGGAAGTCCATCGCGGCGATGGAGGCCAGGTCGCGCACCGCCCCGTCGATCACCACGCCGGCCAGGCCGCGGCGCCGGGCCCACATCATCATGTTCTCGCCCGTCAGCGCATTGGCCTGGTCGCCCTGGTCCTCGACGATGACCACGTCGCCGGGCTCGGCCATGTCCAGCGCGCGATGCAGCATCAGGTTGCAGCCCGGCCGCGCGCGCACGGTGAAGGCGGTGCCCAGCAGCGGGGCGGTGTTCAGCGGGCGGATGGCGGCGTCGAGGCAATACATGCGCCCCATCTCGTCGGCGATATTGGCCACGGGCAGGCCGGCAAAACCCTGCACCAGGTCCGCCGGCGGGCGGGCGATGCGCTTGAAAATGCGGAATCCGATGTTCGGCATGGAAGACGTCTCCTGGATGGACAAGAAGCGGCCCCGCGCGCCGCGAGGGCGGCACGGGCCATGGCGACATCGTAGGCCGGGCCGGACCCCGTGTCGCCGAGGTTTTCTTGGTAAATACCGGAGTTTTCTTTCGGTATATGGTCGTCGCAGGCAGCCGGAAGGTATCCGATATTTGTAAGAAAGACTATTTAAATCAATCAAGTGTCCGGGATTTTCGGCTACGGGGTTTGCATGGGCCGGCTACGCCCCTTATGATCCGGGGATCCGAAACTCCTCAGGAAATCTTCGTTGAAGGTCGAAGCCCTGCGCAGCCTTTGCGCGGTCATCCACCACGGGTCGCTGGCCGCGGCGGCCCCCGAGGTGAACCTGACGGCCAGCGCCCTGGGCCTGCAGATCCGCCAGCTGGAGGCCCATTTCGGCCGGCCGCTGTTCGACCGCTCGGCCCGCCAGTTGCGTCCCACGGCCTTCGGCCTGGAGCTGGCCGAGACGGTGCGGAGCACGCTGGACGCGCTGGAGCGCCTGCGCGAGCAGGGCGATGTTTCCGTCTCCGGCCGGTTGCGCCTGGGGGTTATCGAATCGGCCCAGATCGCGCTCCTGCCCGCCTACCTGAAGACCTTGCGCGCGCTCTACCCGCGGGTGGAAGTGCAGATTTCCCGCGGCGTGTCGCAGGCGCTGATCCAGGACATCAAGGCGGGGCGGCTGGACACCGCGGTGGTCGTGCGTCCGCAATCCGGCGGCAGCAGCCGCCTCAAATGGATGCCGCTGCGGCGCGAGCCCTTCGTCGTGGTGGCGCCGCCGGATTGCGCCAGCCGCGATCCGGCCGAGATCCTGCGCCGCCACGAATGGATCCGGCTCGACCGCAGCGCCACGGGGGGACGCATCGCGGCGGCCTACGTGGAGCGGCGGGTGCCCGGCAAGCGACCCTGGGTGGATCTGCCCGGCACGGATGCCATCGTGGCCATGGCCGCGGCAGGCCTGGGGGCCTCGGTGATTCCCGCGACCCGGCGCGCGCTGCGGCGCGCCTACGATTTCCTGGAAGTCGGCCTGGGGCCGGACGCGCCGATCCGCGAAATCGCACTGGCCTGCCGCGTGCAGGAGCAGGAAAACCGCCGCATCCTGGCGGCGCGACATGCGTTCGAGGAAGCCGCGCGCGGGCTGGACTGAAAGAGCGGGAGCGGCGCGTATTCAGCGCACTGCGGCCGCGGGGCGTTCCGGACCGTAGACGCTGCGCCCGCCGTAGCCGGCCGAATCCCGCCGTTCCCCTTCGATGAAGGCCGGCAGCGCGGGGCCCCGCGCCACGCGCTCCAGCCGCCGGGCCTGGTCGTCCAGCCGGCGCAGGGCCTGCAGCCGCTCGTCGTTGCCGAGCCGGGCGGTGGACAACGCCGACTTCAGCACGCCTATGGTGCGGTCGTAGACGTCGCAAGGCACGGGGAAGGGGTGGCGGTCCTTGCCGCCGTGCGCCATGGAAAAGCGCGCCGGATCCTGGAAGCGGCAGGGCGCGCCGTGGACGACCTCGGCCACCAGCGCCAGGGCGCGCACGGTGCGCGCGCCCACGCCGGGCACGCGCAGCAAGTCGGCGAAATCCTGCGGGCCGCGCTCGGCCGCGGCGGCCAGCGCGGCATGCAGGCGGCGCAGGTTCACGTCTTCGGGCCGGACATCGTGGTGCGCGGGCAGGTCGAGGTGGGGCAGCGCCAGCTGGGCGCCGGCGCCGGCGGGCGGGCCGGCCGGCGCCGGCCGTTCCTGCGCGCAGCCCGCCGCGCCTGCCGGTTCCGTGTCTTTCGCCGCCGGGCCCGGCGCAGCACGGTCTTGCGCCGCCGGGTTTGCCGCGGCCGCCCGCCCGGCGCCGGCCCCGGGCAGCAGGGCGAGCTCGGCGGCCTGCCGCGCGATGCGTTCCGGGCCGAACTCGCGCAGCAGTTCCAGCTGGCCCCGGCGCGAGGCGCGGGCGCGCCGGTCGGTCAGGTTGACGATGCGGCCCTGTCCGGGGCCGTCGATGGCCGCGTGCGGCGCGTCGACGAAATCCTTCAGGTCTTCCGACAGCCAGTGGTAGCGGCGGGCCCGGCGGCTGCCGCCGTTCATGCCCTGCTGCACCACGGCCCAGCGGCCCTCGTCGGTCACGATGAAGCCGTGCAGGTAGAGGTCGAAGCCGTCCTGCACGGCGGCACTGTCCACCTTGGCGACCAGCCGGCTGGCATCGGCCAGCGCGTCGCCGTCGATGCCGGTGCGCTCGCCGACGGCGGCGAGTTCCTGCGGCGTGCGGCGCGAATGGCCGCCGCGCCCGCCGCAGACGTGGATGCCCAGTTCGCGCTCCAGCGGGGCCAGGCCGCGCTTGAGCGCGCCGATGACGCTGGTGGTGATGCCCGAGGAATGCCAGTCCATGCCCATGACCGCGCCGAAGGACTGGAACCAGAACGGATGCGCCAGGCGGCGCAGGAATTCGTCGCGCCCGTAATGGTGGACGATGGCCTGGGCGACGACGGCCCCCAGCCGGGACATGCGCTGCCCCAACCACGCGGGTACGCGCCCGCCGTGCAGGGGCAGGTCGGCGCTGCCTGCCCGTCTCATTGCCTAGCCTCCGGGGAAAAGGAAAATCCGATCATGCTTTATATCATCGGCTGCGCCGCGTCCGGCTTGCGCTAACATGCTCACCCGCGCATCCGGGCCGGGTGCGCGATCTTCCATTCTTCTACCTCGAAGTCCGGCAGCCCGACGGCAGCGTCAACCCGGACGGTCGGGCAGCAAGGAGCCGGGACATGACCGTGCGCGACGATTTTCCCGATGGCCTGGCGCGCTGCGCGTGGGTGGACCACACCGAGGGCTACCGGGCCTACCACGACGACGAATGGGGCCGTCCGGTGGGCGACGACGGCCGGCTCTTCGAGCAGCTGTGCCTGGAAGGCTTCCAGGCGGGCCTGAGCTGGCGCACCATCCTGGTCAAGCGCGAGGCTTTTCGCAAGGCCTTCGCCGGCTTCGACATGCGGCGCATGGCGCGCTTCGGCGACCGGCAGGTCGAGGCGCTGCTGGCCGACGCCGGCATCGTGCGCCACCGCGGCAAGATCGAGGCCGTCATCCACAACGCCCGCCGGGCGCTGGAGCTGCAGGCGGAACAGGGGTCGCTGGCGGCTTTCCTGTGGCGCTACGAAGCGCCGGCGCGCCGTGGCGGTCCGGCGCCGGACCCGGTGCCGGACCCGGTGCCGGCCGAGGCCCGGGCGCTGTCCCGCGACCTGAAGGCGCGGGGCTGGAAGTTCGTCGGCCCGACCACCATGCATGCCTTCATGCAGGCCGTGGGCATGCTCAACGACCACCATCCGGCCTGCTGCCGCCACGCGGATTGCGAGGCCGCGCGGGCGCGCTTCCGGCGTCCCGGCTGAGGCGCCGCGCCGGGCCTGCCGGCCCGCGGGTGCGGCTAGGGGGCGGGGCAGGGGCCGCTGCTGCCGCGCACCACCAGTTCCACCGGCAGGCAGGCGTCCGGCGGCGGTTCCTGGGTGCCGAACCACGACAGCAGGGCGTGGGCGGCCTGCTTGCCCAGGTCGTATACCGGCAGCAGCACGGTGGTCAGCCCCGGCGCCACCTGCGAGGAGATCGGCAGGTTGTCGCAGCCGACGATGGAGATGTCGCCGGGCACGTCCAGCCCCATGTTGCGGGCCTCGAACAGGCAGCCCAGGGCCAGCACGTCGTTGCCGCAGAATATGGCCGTGGGCCGCGGGCGCGTCTGCATCAGTACGCGCAGGCCGGCGCGCCCGCCTTCGTAGCCGAAGGGCTGTTCGACGACGTTCGCGTCCGGCAGCGGCAGCCGGGCCTGGCGCAGCGCCTGGCGGAAACCGGCCGCGCGTTCGCGGGCGCGATCGTTGTGGCGGAAATGCCCCGACACGATCCCGAAGCGCGTGTGGCCGAGCTCGATCAGGTGGCGGGCGGCCAGCTCGCCGATGAGACGGTTGTCGAAACCCACCGAGGGATAGTCCGGCGAGATGGCCCAGGTGATGAGCAGCGGGATGCCGTGCATCTGCACCAGGTCGCGCGTCTGCTGGGTGTGGTCGGCGCCGACCAGCATGAGCGCGTCGATGGAGCGCTCGACCAGGGCCCGCGCCAGCGCGAGCTCCGCCGCGGGGTTGTATTCGTGGGCGGCGATCAGCAACTGGTAGCCGGCATCGGCCAGCGTCGTTTGCAGGCCCTGCACCGCCAGCGCGAAGATGGAGTTGTCCAGCGTGGGCACGATGGCGCCCACGGTGCGCGTGCGCCCGGAGGCCAGCGCCCGCGCGGAGCCGTCCGGCACATAGCGCAGCGCCACGATGGCCGCGCGGATCTTCTCCAGCGTGTCGGGGCGGACGATCTCGGGGTTGGACAGCGCACGCGAGACCGTGGCGATGGATACGCCTGCCAGATCGGCGACGTCGCTCAGGCGAGCCCTTTGAGCCATGTTCTTGGGGAATCCGCAGTGAAAAGGAAACCAGTGTAAACGCTTACAACTTTGCAAGCATCCTATCCGGGTATCCCTGGTTGCGTAAAGCCAGATATTCCCGTATCTTTTGCTGTAAGCGCTTACATGAGACGGCATTCAGCCGTCCGGGAGCGAAAACTAGAATCCGGGGAGACAAACGGTGGCCCGATTCCGTCCCGCCCGCCTGGCAGCCGGAGCCTGTACCCTGGCCGGGGTGCTGCTGCTGTGGTACGCCAGCACCAGCCTGACCGGCTGGATCGGCCCGGCAAGGTTTCCCGAGCCCGTCGAGGTCTGGGACGCGTTGCGGCAGATTACCGTGGCCGGCTATGCCGACGGCCGGCTCGACCAGCACGTGCTGCACAGCTGCGCGCTGGTGCTCATGGGCTTCGCCGCGGCCACCGCCGTGGGGGTGCCGCTGGGCCTGTGGATGGGGCATTCGCGCCGCGCCGAGGCCTTCTTCAATCCCATCTTCATGCTGATCCGCCCGATCCCGCCGCTGGCGTGGATCCCGCTGGCCATCGTCTGGCTGGGGTTGGAAGACGCCTCCAAGGTCATGGTGATCTGGTTCGCCGCCTTCGTGCCGTCGGTCATCAACAGCTACGTCGGCGTGCGTTCCATCGAGCGTCCCGTGCTGGAGGCCGCTGCCATGCTGGAAGTGCGCGGAGCGCGCTTCGTGCGCGAGGTCGTGGTGCCGGGCGCGCTGCCGCACGTGTTCACCGGCCTGCGGCTGTCGCTGCAGGCGTCGTGGACCACGCTGGTCGCCGCCGAGCTGATCGGCGCGCTCTTCGGCCTGGGCCACGTGCTGACCCAGGGTTCGCTCGACATCTATCCGGCGATGATCCTGGTGGCCATGATGGCGGTGGCGCTGTGCGGCGGGCTGATGACGGCGGCGCTGACCTGGCTGGAGCAGGCCTCCATGCCGTGGAGGTTCAAGGCATGAAACGGGACGCGGATTCCACGGCGGGCCTCTGGCCGCTGTCCGTCGCCGGCCTGGCGGCTTTCTTCGGCATCTGGTGGCTGGCCGCGGGCCTGCACCTGGCTCCCCCGCAATTCCTGCCCATGCCGCAGGAGGTGCTGCGCACCTTCGCGGGCCTGCTGCACGAACCGTTCGCGGGCTACACCCTGGGCCAGCACCTGTGGTCCAGTTTCCTGCGCTTCGCCATGGGGTTCCTGCTGGCGGCGGCCATCGGCGTGCCGCTGGGCCTGCTGATGGGCTGGTTCGAGTGGCTGGACCGCATCGTCACGCCGCTCTTCGAGTGCGTGCGCTACGTGGCCCCCATCGCCTGGGTGCCTTTCGCCGCGCTGTGGTTCGGCACCGGCATCGGCGGGCCGGTGCTCATCATTTTCGCCGGCGCCTTTCCGGCCTGCGTGGTGAACGCCTACCGCGGCGCCAAGTACGTCGAGCCCCGGCTGGTCGAAGCCGCCCAGACGCTGGGGGCCTCCAGCCTGCGCATCGTGGCCCAGGTGCTGCTGCCCGCGGCGCTGCCGTCCATCGTAGCCGGGCTGCGCGTGTCGGCCGGGCTGGGCTGGATGTCGCTCATCGGGGCCGAGCTCATCGTTGCCTCCAGCGGCATCGGCTATATGCTGGTCAAGGGGCAGAGCAACATCGATACCGCCATCGTCATGAGCGGCATGATCGCCATCGGGCTGGTCGGGGTGGCGATCGATGTCCTGCTGCGCCGGGCGGAATCCCGGCTGATGCGCTACCGCCACCCTTCCCATTCCTGAGCCCTGGAAGCCCACGAGCATGAGCAACATCGTCTTCGAATCGGTCAGCCGGGTGTTCCGGCGCGACGGCCGCGATTTCCCCACGCTGGACGGCATCTCGCTGGAGATCGCCGACAAGGAATTCGTCGCGGTCGTGGGGCCGTCGGGCTGCGGCAAGACCACCTGCATGCGCATGGTCGCCGGGCTGGAGTTCCCCAGCTCCGGCGAGGTCAGGGTCGCCGGCCAGCCCGTGCGCAAGCCCAGCGCCGAAAGGGCGGTGGTGTTCCAGCAGTTCGCGCTCTTTCCCTGGAAAAGCGTCTGGGACAACATCGACTTCGGCCTGCGGGTCAAGAGCCTGCCGGCCTCGCGCAGGCGGGAGATCATCGAGCACTATATCGGCCTGATGAACCTCAAGGGCTACGAATCGGCGTATCCGCACCAGCTGTCCGGCGGCATGCAGCAGCGGGTGGCGATCGCCCGCGCGTACGCGCTGGACCCGCAGGTGCTGCTCATGGACGAGCCCTTCGGCGCCCTCGACGCCCAGACGCGCGTGGTCATGCAGGAAGAACTCGTCAAGCTGGCGCGCATCAACCCGCGCACTGTGATGTTCATCACCCACGCCGTCGACGAATCGGTCTACCTGGCCGACCGGGTCGTCATCATGACCAGCCGTCCCGGCCGCGTGAAGGAAATCGTGGACGTCAAGCCCACGCGCGAGCGCGAGGGCTGGGACAAATATCCCAAGATCGAAGACGTAATGGATCTTCCCTCGTTCACCAACCTGCGCACGCATATCTGGCGTTCGCTGAGAGAGGAGCACGGGCACGTCGAGAAGCGGGCATAGCCCGCCGCCGCGCACCGTACGACAGCCGACCCGGCAACCATCCAAGGAGACATCATGAAACCCCTGTCGATCCGTATCGCCGCGCTCAGCGGCGCACTGGCCCTGGCGGCCGCGGCGGCCCCCGGCGCACGCGCCGCCGAGGCGGTGGAAATCAAGATCAGCTACCAGCCCGCGGTGTACTGGGCGCTGCCTTTCTACGTGGCTACCGAAAAGGGCTGGTGGGCGCAGCAGGGCCTCAAGCCGGTCTTCTCGGTGTTTCCGGCGGGCGTGCCGCAGATGGCCGCCTCGGCGTCCAAGTCCTGGGACGTCGGCAGCACCGGCTCGGTCCCGGCCATCCTGGGTTTCCACCGCTTCGGCATCAAGACCATAGGCATCTCCAACGACGAGTCGCAGGGCAACGCGCTGGTGGTCAGCAAGGGCAAGTACGACGAGATCCAGGCCGATCCCACGCGCCTGAAGGGCCAGACCATCGTGCTGACCGCCAACTCCACGGGCGACTACGCGGTGCAGTCCTGCCTGCGCAAGTTCGGGCTGGCCAAGAGCGACGTGACGCTCAAGAACATGGGGCAGGCGGAAATCATCTCGGCCATGTCCTCGGGCAACGCCGACTATGGCGGCCTGTGGGCGCCCAACACCTACACGCTGGAGGAGCGCGCCGGCGCCCGCGTACTGTGCTCCGGCAAGGACGGCGGCGCCTACGTGCCCGGCGCACTGGTCGCGCGCGGCGACTATGCCAAGGAACACCCCGAGAACGTGGCCAAGTTCCTGGCCGTCTACCTGCATGCCTGGAACTGGCTGCACGCCAACCCCAAGGAAGCCATCGCCATGATGGAGAAGTTCTATTCCCAGGGCGGCGTGAAGATCTCCGAGGCCTCGATGCAGAAGGAATTCGACACCCGGCCCACCTACGACCTGGCCGCGCAGCGCAAGCTGTTCGACCGTTCCGGCGGGGCGTCCGAGGCCGACAAATGGTTCGACGCCATCGGCGAGTTCATGAAGGCTTCCGGCGCGCTGGCCAAGGTGCAGCCGGCCGGCGAATATATGGACGGCAGCTTCCTGCAGCGCGTGGCCGACGACGCCGCGCTGGCGGCCTTCGCCAACGGCAAGGACTGAAACCGCGCGGTTCCCCCCGGCCGGCGCGCGCCGGCCGGTTTTTCCCCGAAAATGTAAGCGCTTACAGGGCGACACCACCATGGCGACCACCTATCTGAAGCAGGCAAGCAAGACCCCGGAAACCGAAACCGCCACCGCCCAGCAGGTGGTCAACGACATGCTGGCCGACATCCAGGCCCGCGGCGAGCAGGCCGTGCGCGACTACGCGCGCAGGCTCGACAAATGGGAAGGCGACATCGTCATGTCGCAGGCCGCCATCGAGCGGCAGATCCGCGACGTCCCCGCCGGCGTGCGGGCGGACATCGATTTCGCGGCGAAGCAGGTCTACGACTTCGCCGTCGCGCAGCGCAAGTCGCTGCAGGAATTCTCCGTCGAGTTGCATCCCGGGGTGACGGCCGGCCAGCGCGTCGTCCCGGTCAATGTGGTCGGCTGTTACGCACCGGCCGGGCGCTACGCCCACATCGCGTCGGCCTACATGGGCGTGGCCACGGCCAAGGCGGCCGGCGTGGACACCATCGTGGCCTGCTCCAGCCCCTTCCGCGGCGCGGGCATGCACCCCTACCTGCTGTACGCCTTCAAGGCCGCCGGCGCCGACGTCATCATGACCCTGGGCGGCGTGCAGGCCATCGCGTCGCTGGCCTACGGCCTGTTCAGCGGCAAGGCCGCCGACGTGGTGGTGGGGCCGGGCAACAAGTTCGTCGCCGAGGCCAAGCGCACGCTCTACGGCAAGGTCGGCATCGATGTTTTCGCCGGGCCGTCCGAGGTGGCGGTGATCGCCGACGACAGCGCCGACCCGGACATCGTGGCCAGCGACCTGGTCGGGCAGGCCGAGCACGGCCACGAATCCCCCGCCTGGCTGATCACGACTTCGCGCGCGCTGGCCGAGGCCGTCATGCGCAAGGTGCCCGAGCTGATCGAGCGGCTGCCCCCGACCGCCCGCGATGCCGCCGGCGCCGCCTGGCGCGACTATGGCGAGGTGGTGCTGTGCGACACCCGCGAGGAGGCGGCGGCGCAGGCCGACCGCTACGCGCCCGAGCACCTGGAGGTCCAGGCGGCCGACCTCGACTGGTGGCTGGCGCGGCTGACCTGCTACGGCTCGCTCTTCCTGGGCGAGGAAACCACGGTGGCCTACGGCGACAAGACCAGCGGCACCAACCATGTGCTGCCGACCAAGGGCGCCGCCCGCTATTCCGGCGGGCTGTCGGTGCACAAGTTCATGAAGACGCTGACCTGGCAGAAGATGACGCGCGAGGCCAACGACCGCATCGGGCAGGTCACGGCCCGCATCTCGCGCCTGGAGGGCATGGAAGCGCACGCCCGCACGGCCGACGACCGCCTGGCCAAGTATTTCCCCGGGCGCGCCTTCGACAAGGGTGTGCCGGTGGAAGTCTAGGACCCGTCGACACGCAAAGGAGCCACGCATGAATCTTCCCATGGATATGGCGTCCCTGTTCGATCTGAGCGGCCGCACGGCGCTGGTGACCGGCGGCAATTCCGGCGTGGGCGAGGCCATGGCCACCGCGCTGGGCCGGGCGGGCGCGCGCGTCGCGCTGCTGGCGCGCCGCGAGCCGGAACTGGCTGAGGCCGCCTCGCGCCTGGAAGCCGCCGGGGTGCGGGCCGGGACGCTGGCCTGCGACCTGACCGACATCGAGGCGCTGCGCCGCGCTGCCGCCGAGGCCGAGCGGCGCTGGGGAGGCGTCGACATCCTGGTCAACGCTGCGGGCGTCAACCTGCGCGAGCCGTACGCCGAGGTCGGGTACGACAGCTGGAAGCGCCAGATCGACCTGCATCTGGCCGCACCGTTCTTCCTGGTGCAGGCGCTGGGCCCGGGCATGCGCGAGCGAGGCTGGGGTCGGGTACTGAACATCGCCTCGCTGCAGTCGTGGCGCGCCTTTCCCGACAGCGCGCCCTACGGTGCGGCCAAGGGCGGCATCGTGCAGCTCACGCGCGCCATGGCGCAGGCATGGTCGCCCCACGGCATTACCTGCAACGCGCTGGGCCCGGGCTTCTTTCCCACCGCGCTGACCGCGCCCGTTTTCGCCGACCCGGAGCTGTCGGCCCGCCACGCCGCGCAGACCTGCATCGGCCGCAACGGCCGCATGGAGGACCTGCACGGCGCCACCGTATTCCTGTGCAGCCAGGCCTCGGCCTACATCACCGGCCAGGTGCTGATGGTCGACGGCGGCTACACCGCCAAGTAAGGGCGCGAACGCGCCGCCATATCGAGGAGGCTCCATGAAAGCCCTGGTCTACACGCAACCCGACACGGTCGAGCTGCAGGAAGTCGCCTACCCGCAGGCGGCCGACGGGGAGGTGGTGCTGCGCATCGACGCCGTGGGCATCTGCGGCTCGGACATGCACGCCTATCACGGCCACGACCCGCGCCGCGGTCCCGGGCTGGTGCTGGGCCACGAACTGGCCGGTGTCATCGCCGAAAGCGCGGCCCCCGGCTTCGCGCCCGGCATGCGGGTCACCGCCAACCCGCTCATCACCTGCGGCGTGTGCGACTATTGCGTGCAGGGGCGCAACAACCTGTGCCAGAACCGCACCATGGTCGGCATGACGCGGCCCGGCGCCTTCGCGGAATACATGTCCATCCCGGCGTCCAGCCTGGTTGCCATTCCCGGGGACATGCCGGCCGAGCATGCCGCGCTTACCGAGCCGGCCGCCACCGCCCTGCATGCCGTCAACCTGTCCTTGCGCGCCATGGCCAGGCCGCTGCCGGAAACAGTCACGCTGGTGATCGGCGGCGGCGCCATCGGCCTGCTGGCCGCACTGCTGCTGCGGGCCTACGGCTGCCGGCGCATCACCGTGGCCGAGGTCAACCCGCTGCGGCGCGCGTCCGTCGAATCCCATGTCCGCTGCGGCACGCTGGACCCGCGCGCGCAGCCGCCCGCCGAAAACGGCTACGACTACGTCATCGATGCCGTCGGCTCCAGCATCACGCGCGAGACCGCGCTGAAGGCCGTGCGCCCGGGCGGCGTGGTCATGCACATCGGCCTGCAGGACTGGGCCAGCGAGATCGACATGCGCAAGCTCACCCTGGCGGAAATCTCGCTGCTGGGCAGCTACACCTATTCCACGGCCGACCTGCGCGCCACCGTCGCCGCGCTGCACGAAGGCGCGTTCGGCGACCTGGCCTGGACTGAGCAGCGGCCGCTGGAGGAGGGCCCCCAGGCTTTCCGCGACCTGGACGCCGGACGCAGCGCGGCGGGGAAGATCCTGCTGAGGCCGGGCGCCGAGCGCGGGGCACAGCGCGGAATGCGGGGTTGAATCCGGCCGGATATGCCGACCGGATGCGCAGGCCGCTGGGGCAGGCCCTGGCTTGCGGGATACAGGGACGACCGCGCCGCGGCGTAACACTTCGTTTACGGCCGGTTATACGGCTGTAAAGCCTCGCAGGTAGAGTGCCTCCTGCAACGGCGCCAGGGCTTCGGCGCCGTCGGAGATTTTCTTGCAGGATACGATCATTCAAGCCTCTGCCGGCAACGTGCGGGCGGACCAACCGGTTTCGGTGTCCTCCATCTTCGCCCGCATCGCCTCGGGCCGGGCGGACGCCGCCGATTACCGCAGCTACATCGAATTGTGGACGGTGCTGCGCGCCGCTCAGGCGCGGACCCGGCCCGGCGACGCGGCGCCGCTTCCGGCGCCGCGCGCCGCCTCGCGCAGGGCCGCCAGCACGCGCGCCACCGGCGGGGCAGGGCGCGCCTCGCGCCAGACCAGTCCGACCGGCTCCCGTCCGTAGGACAGGCGCAGCGGCAGCACGCGCAGGATGCCCAGCTGCTGCTGGGCCTGGCTTGCCGCCAGGGAAGAGACCGCCAGGCAGTCGCTGGTCCTGAGCAGCGTGCGGTTGGCCGTGGGCGAAGCCGACTCCAGCCACGGCGCGGGCGGGGCCATGCCGGCTTCGGCGAAGGTCGCGTCGATGGCATGGCGCAAAGGCGTGTCGGCGGGCGGCAGCAGCCACGGATAGGCGGCCGTGTCCCGCCACGCGGGCTGCCGGCGGCGCGCCAGCGGGTGGCCGGGACGCGCCACCACGCAGTGCGGGTCCTCGAACAGCGGCTCCAGGGGATGGCGCGCGGCCAGCGCCCGCTCGTCCAGGCGGACGACCAGGATATCGAGCATATTGCGGTCGAACCGCTCCCACAGCCCCACGGCGATGTCCTCGGTGAGCTGGATACGCACGGTGGCGTCGTGCCGGCGCAGCGCCACCAGCGCCGCCGGAACCAGTGCGGCCGCCGCCACCGTCATGGCGCCCAGGCGTACCAACCCGCTCGCGCCGTCGCGGATGGCGCGGATCTCGGTGTGCATGCGGCGGGCTTCGCCCAGCATGCGGTCCGCGTGCCGGAGCATGGCTTCGGCGTAGGGCGTCGTGCGCAGCCGGCGGCCGCGCACGAAAAGAGCGACGCCCAGCGCCGACTCGATGTCGGCCAGCCATTTCGATACCGCGGGCTGGCTGCATTCCAGCTCCTGGGCGGCTGCGGTCAGCGTGCCGTGGCGCGCGATCGTGCCCAGCACCGCCAGGTGCTGGAGCTTGAGCCGGCGCAGCCAGCGGGCCAGATCGGGCGGATCGGTATCCATAAGATTTCCCTTATTGTTTCAGAGCAATATCGCAGTAGATCATTATGCATGTACCGCCTACGATGCGTCATCGACTCTTGCAAGGATGACGCCATGATTTCCCGGAAACGCCGTCTCGCATGCCTTGCCCTGGCGCTGGCCGCGCCGCTGGCCCATGGCCAGGGCGCCCAGTCCCGTCCGGTGCGCATCGTCGTGCCCTTCGCGCCGGGGGGCGGGTCCGACATCCTGGCGCGGGCCATCGCCGTGCCGCTGCAAAAGGCGCTGGGGCAGACGGTCTTCGTCGAGAACCGCGCCGGAGCCGGCGGCAATATCGGGGCCGATTTCGTGGCCCGTTCCGAGCCGGACGGACACACGCTGCTTTTCACCGCCGCGCCCTTCGCCATCGCGCCGGCGCTGTTCCCCAAGCTGGCCTTCGACCCTGTCCGGGACTTCACGCCGATCACGCAGGTGGCGACCGTGCCGCTGCTGGTGGTGACCCGCCCCGAATCCCCGCTGCGCTCGCTCGAAGACCTGATCGCCATGGCCCGCGAGCAGGGCGACGCGGTGACGTTCGCCAGCTTCGGCAACGGCTCGCCGCCTCACCTGGTGGGCGAGAGCATCAACCGGATCGCCGGCGTGCGCATGACGCACGTGCCCTACAAGGGCAGTGCGCCGGCGCTGGCCGACGTTATCGCCGGCAATGTCACGGTGGCCATTCTGGACGCCGTATCCATGGCTCCGCAGGTCCGGAGCGGCCGGCTCAAGGCGCTGGCGATCACCGGTCCCAAACGCTCGCCGGCGCTGCCGGACATCCCCACGCTGGGTCAGGCCGGCATTGCGTTCGATACCGTCGGGTGGCACGCCGTCTTCGCGCCGGCCGGCATGGACCCCGCGCTCGCCCGTAAACTGAACGAGGCCTTCAACCGGGTGATTGCCACGCCCGATATCCGGGAGCGCATCGTGTCCGGCGGTTCGATTCCCATCGAACCCGCCCTGACGGCGGACCAGTGGGCCGAACAGTTCCGCCGCGACGTCCAGGCATGGGGCGAGGCCGCACGCCGGTCGGGAGCGCGCAACGAATGAATACTCCGGTGCCTTTTCTGGCCAAGCGACATGAGGTCGACCTCGAACGCGACGTGGTATACGGCAGGGGGCGGATAGGCATGGGCGGCGAGCCCGCCTGGCGCGAACTGGCGCTGGACGTCTACCTGCCCCGGCCGGGCGGCCCGGCGCCGGCGGCCGGGCGGCCCGGCCTGCTGCTGGCGTTCGGCGGCGCCTTCCACCGCGGGTCGAAAGAGGCCGACGAATTCGAAGGCACTACCCAGCGCAGCACCCCCATGGCCGATTATTGCCGCGAATTCGCGCGGCGCGGGTATGTGGCATTTTCCATCGACTACCGCCTGGTGCAGGAAGATCCCGACCCGGGAACCACGCCGGTCGTGGGCGACCCCGATTCCTTGCCTACTTCGCGGGTGGACGTGGTGCGCCGCATGCTGGGCCTGCCGCCGGCTACCGCGCGCATGGTATGGGCCGGCGTCGAGGCGGCCAGCGACGACATGGCAGCTGCCGTGGCCTTCGTATGCGCGCATGCCGGGCGCTGGGGGCTGGACCCGCGGCGCTTGGCGGTCGGCGGTTTTTCGGCCGGCGGGCGCACCGCCCTGAACGCGGCCTACGGCGAAGGCGTCCCGGCGGCGGCCGTCGTGGTCCTGTCCGGCTTCATGGCCGACGCGGACCTGGAGCGGTGGCTGCGCCCGTCCGGGCCGCCGGCGCTGTGCTTTACCGCCGAGCACGACCTGGACTACGTGGCCCGGAACGCCGATGGCATGCGCCGGCATTTCGAGGCGGCCGGCGTGTCCCACGAAGCCTGGCGGGTGCCCGGGGCCGACCATTTCTATCCCTCGCATGCCCCGGTGGAGCCGGTAGCCGGCGCGGCGCCGCAGGCCGTGGCGCCAGACGCGGCGGCCGCGCCGCCGACGGTGGAAAGCGTGATGGCGCGGTTTCTTTACCGGGCGCTGGATCTGGCCGCGCTGGAAGGCTGACGCGTTGCGGCATCGACGCGCCGCCTGCCGGTCCCTGCCGGGCGGGCAGACATGCCCCGTCCGATGGAACCGGCCGCATCCGTCCCGATACGGCCGTGCCGCCGCGGCGGGCGGGTCAGGCTTCGGACGGCATCGCGCCCATTTCCGGATCGCTCACCGAGTGCTCGCCGGTCTCGACGCGGCCGGCGAAGCGGCGCACGAATGCCGGGTCGCTGCTGCTTCGGACCTGGAAGTCGTACCAGCGGCCGCTGTCGCCCAGCTCCCAATGCAGGGTCTCCTGCGCGCCGGCGGCCACGGCCGCCGTCCAGGGGCCGTCCTCGCGGTAGGCCATGGGGGAAACCGTGAAGGTGCAGGCCTGGGCCCCGCCGTTCATCAGCTCGGCGTAGACATTGCCGTTGGCGATGTCGTAGCAGACGCGGATCTCGGGCTGCGCGCCGCCGGCCAGGCGGCCGGTGTCGCCCGCGAACTGCCGGTGATAGCCGTTGGGGCCCAGCACCCACAGGTCGTAGCGGCCCAGGTTGTCCAGCCCGGCGTTCCAGGTATCGTCCAGCGTCTTGCCGGCCTCGACCATGTAGCGGCGCGGAATGCGGTCCAGGTGGTGGCGGTCGTAGACGTGGAACACGGCGGCCTGCGTGCCGGTGTTCGAAAACAGTAGCCGGACCTGGCCGTCCTCGCCGCAGCGCGCGCTGGTGTGCAGTTCGTAGGGCAGGGCGCGCGACGGGCGCGTGCCGGTGGCCTGGATGGGCAATTGGACGTCGGCCGGCAGCGGCACGGCCGGCAGCCCCGCCTGGGCGTCGCGCAACCGGTCGGCGGCGGCGCGCGTGGTGCGGCCGTTCAGCGTGGGCAGCACTTCCTCGTTGGGCGTGGCGAAGTTGAAGGCGCTGGTCAGATCGCCGCAGACCGCGCGGCGGAACGGGCTGATGTGCGGCTCCCGCACGCCGAAGCGCGTTTCCAGGAAGCGCAGCACCGAGGTGTGGTCGAACACCTGCGAATCGACCCAGCCGCCGCGGCTCCACGGCGAGATCACAAACAACGGCACCCGCGGGCCGGGGCCGAATACGCGCCCGTCCGGGGCCGGCTGCACGTCCGCGCTGCTGCCGTCCGGCCGCGGCTGCGTGAAATACTCCGAAGCCATGTCTTCGTCCGGCAGGGTGGCCTTGCCCGCCAGGCTCGCGTCGGCGTTGCGCGACGGCGCCGAAGGCGACGGCATGTGGTCGAAATAGCCGTCGTTCTCGTCGAAGTTCACCAGCAGCACGGTCTTGCTCCACACCTCGGGCACTGCCGTGAGCGCGTCCAGCACTTCCTGGATGAACCACGCCCCCTGCACCGGGCTGGACGGCCCCGGGTGCTCGCAGTAGATCGACGGCGCGTTCAGCCAGGACACCTGCGGCAGCCGGCCCTCGCGGACGTCGCGGCGGAAGGCGTCCAGGTAGGTGTCGGGCGTGGTGCCGGGCAGCGTGTTGGCGATGCCCTTGTACAAAGGGTTGCCCGCGTTGTCCGTGGCCGGGTCGTAGGCATGGTAGGGCAGGGGCTGCCGGGTGTCCCAGTACGGGGCATTCGGCTCGCCGCCGCTGGACACCGGAAAGCCGGACGCCAGGTTGGCGGCCCGGAACTGCCGGAAAGCACCCAGCATGTTGTCGCCCCATTCGTCGGGCATGTTCTGGTAGCAGATCCAGCTGATGCCGGCGTCTTCCAGGCGCTCGGCGTAGGTCTTCCAGGTATAGCCTTCGCCATCCGAGCCCGGCGTGCCGGGAATGGCGTCCCATTCGTTGCGCACGAAGGCCACGTTCTGCGCGGTGGGTCCGTTGGTGCCGGTCAGGAAGTACGAGCGGTTGGCGTCGGTGCCCGTGTGCATGGCGCAGTGGTAGGCATCACAGAGCGTGAACGCATTGGCCAGGGCGAAGTGGAAGGGAATTTCCGTTTCCTTGAAATAGCCCATGGACGTATCGGTCTTGTGGCGTGCCCACTGGCTCATGCGGCCGTGGTCCCAGGCGAGCTGGCTGTCGTTCCAGTCGTGCGGCGTGCCGCTGGCGCGCTGCGCATTGTTGGCCGTGCCGTCCAGGTGGTAGGGCGTGAGCAGGGCGCCGTTGCCGCGTTCCTGCTGCCACACCTTGCGGCCGTTGATCATGGGGATGGTGAAGCGGTCGCCGAAACCCCGCACGCCCTTGAGCGTGCCAAAGTAATGGTCGAACGAGCGGTTCTCCTGCATCAGGATCACGACGTGTTCCACGTCCTGGATGGTGCCGGTCCGGTTGTTGGCGGGAATGGCCAGCGCCTTGCGGATGCTGGGCGGAAAGGTGGCGAGCACGGCGGCGGCGAGGCCGGCGCCCGTGGTGGACTGCAGGAATTGGCGGCGGGAGGTCATGGCGATGGATACGGGTTCGTGGGACGACGCGTCAGGGCGCGCAGCGCAGTTCCGGCTTCGCGGGCTGTTCGGTACCGGGGTCGGAAGGTGCGGGCGACGGGTCATCATCGTCGTCGCTGCCACAGGCGGACAGGAGAGCGGCCATGGCGAGGGCCGCGGCCAGGACACGCACGGAGTTCGGTATGGGCATGGGATAGGCTTGCAGGAAAGGGGAGCGTGGGGCCCGACGCCGCAAGGCGTCCAGGTCCGGCCAAGCCTAAGAGCCGCACGTGACAGAGGGGTGAAAGGCGAAGGTGTTTCGCGATTGCAATGCCTTGTTGCACGAATGGATCGTGGCAGAGGCTTGCGGGAATGCGGCAGCCGGGGATCCGGCCGGGGGGAAGGGGATCGGGCCGAGCGGATGGCATGGCCAGAAACGACTTGGGCCAACCCCGGAGAGTTGGCCTAATGCGTGATGGTCTTTACCGGGGGAAGTCCAATCACAGGCCCTGGCTGTCTACCGTACCGGGGGAAGTCCAGATCCACATCACCAAATGGTCTGAACGTGGGGGTAATCGCGAATCTTCAAGTCGGCAGAGACTACAGGCACGGAATGATGCCGCGCCGTGGCCACAATGATGCGGTCGGCCGGGTCCTTGTGGAATTCCCCAGGCAGATCCACAGATTGGACTGAAATACGTACATCCACTGGCACAAACCGGACCGCTGGCACTTGGGCAACGGTATCCAGCCAGGCCCCTGCATCCATGGTCAGTGCCAGACGGCCCGCCTTGGCCAGCATTGCCACTTCCCAAGCGCTGATGGCCGAAATCAAGATTTCGCCATCCGGCACCTCAGCCTCGATGGCTTCGCGGGCGAGGCGGCTCAACTGCGAGCCTCCCGCCGCCCACCACACCAGCACATGGGTGTCCAGTACGATCATTGCGCCGCCTCCCACGCATCTTCGCCTACCGGCGACAAGGGATCGTCAAACCGAAGGACGGAGCCGCGCAGTACCTCCAGCGGATTGCGCTTCGCCACCGCCCGGTAGGGGCGGATTTCAAGCGCAGGCTTGCCGTGGTCGGTCACGACAATGGACTCCCCGGTGGCTTCGACCTGCCGGAAAAGTTCAAGCGCCCGGGCTTTGAATTCGGATTTCGACACATGCTGACTGTGCATGATGACCCCCAGAAAATAGTCATTCGGAATAGTCATTTTATCGAAAAGCGACCATAAAAAATAGTCATTTTTGGCGTGGGAGCTTTGCCCGAGCCGCGTACCAGCTCGGGGATTTCCCCCAGGCTGGCATGTGGCCTGGGCCTCTACCTCTCCCACAGATGCTCAACCGCCATTGGCGAAAATCGATTCGACTCGACTCAATGCCCTCCTTGATCAAAGTGAAGAACGAGGTGTGACGCCGCCCCATAGTGTGCGCACTTAGACGGCCCGACATAGTCGCTGCCCAGGAATGGGCGGATGCACGGTCAGGCGCGAATACGCCCCAACGGCGAGCTTGCTGCCGGCAGCGGAACGCTATCAGTACCGAACCTAGTGGTAGTCCTCTTCCCGCTGATGTCGGACTGCCAACACCACGACCTTGCTGGGCTGCGCGATTTCGTAGAGCGCAACGTATCCGGTGGTACCGAATGGAATGATCAGCTCGCGACGCAAGCTATTGGCGCCTGCGGCCTTACGGTAGATAAAAGGCGTTTGGGACAGATGAACGCCCACTGCCGTTTCGACTGCTGACAAGGCACGCTCTGCAAGGTCGAGGTCTTCGACCGTTTCGGCACGATCCAGGATATAGCTATAGAGACGGATCAAGTCTGCCCGCGCAGCGGGGGCAAAAACAACCTCGTAGGTCATGTGGGCGACGCGGTTCGGCCCTGTAGTTCCTTACGCTTGCTCTCCAGCATGTCGCGCAATTCCTGGGTAACCTGGCCGGCCGGGACTGATGCCCCCGTACGTTGGTACTGTTGCCAGGCAGCTTCGCCACGTGCGTGGAATTCCGCTTGCATACGTCGATACTCGACGGCACTACGCACCGTCGCTTCGACGAACTCGGACAAGGTTTCCCCCTTGCGAAGCACCGATTCGAGATCGGAGCGCAGCTCGGGCTCGACCCTCACCTGGGGGATGACTGCTGTTTTCATATCGAACTTGTAGTGCATTTGCGTTGCACGGTCAAGGGCGGCAACATCCTTACCTTGCAGCGCATACCGGGACATCAGGACTTGAAGACGACGATGCGGTACGCCCACCTTGCGCCGGACCATCCGGACGCAGCCAGAACCCTTACCCGCTGTCGTCTCGATTCTGCGTTGACACTTGGTCGACCCCCAAGCCGCAGACAACAAAAAAGCCACCGCAGCGGGTGGCTTCGATGTCCTGATTTGACAGGGAAAATTCTGGTGGGCTGTGAGTGGCTCGAACACTCGACCTACGGATTAAGAGTCCGCTGCTCTACCAACTGAGCTAACAGCCCGCGATGCTGCGTGTAACGAACGGCGCGCATCAATTAAGCCGGAAATTATACATGATCCTGGGCCCATTCTAAAACGGGCCCGGCGGTTGTCGCGTCCATTGCACGAGGCCATGGCACGAGACTCGCCTGCTACGGCGGGCCGGTGCCAGCCTGCGTGCGGCGCGTCGCCAGCCGCGACGTGGTCTTGCGTGCGGGTCGAGAACGTGTTCAACCGCCGCTATTGGAAGACGTCGCCGGCCTGCCAGATGGTCATGTCGGCGGCGCCGCGGGCCTGCGTGCTGCCGGCCGGCATGGACTGCTGTGCGTCAATCGAGCGAAATATGCGCGTTCTCGATCACCCCGGTCCAGCGTTTGATCTCGGAATCCACCAGCTGGCCGAGCTCCTGCGCCGAGGAGGGGGCCGAGACGGCGCCCTGGGCGGCGATGGTCGCCTTGGTGGCGGGGTCCTGCAGCAGTTCCACCACGTCGCGGTTGAGCTTTTCCAGGATGGGGGCGGGCGTGCCGGCGCGGGCGAACAGGCCCCACCAGGACGTGACGTCGTAGCCCTGGACCCCGCTTTCTATCATGGTCGGCACGTCCGGCAGCTCGCTGGAGCGGTCGGCGGACGTTACGGCCAGCGCGCGCAGCTTGCCGGCCTTGATCAGCCCGATGGCCGCGGGCAGGTTGTCGATCGCCTCGGGGACCATGCCCGATACCACGTCGGTCAGGGCGGCGTTGCTGCCCTTGTAGGGGACGTGCGTGATCGGCGTGCCGGTCATGTGCTTGAAGAGCTCCGACGACAGGTGCGGCGAGGTGCCCGAACCGGGGCTGGCGTAGAAGGCCTTGTCGGGGTTGGCCTTGAAGTACTCGACCAGTTCGGAAACCGATTTCGCGGGCACGTCGGGATTGACGACCAGCACGTTGGCCACGGTGGCAATGCGCGAGACCGGCGCGAAATCCTTGACCGGGTCGTAGCCCAGCTTGTCCTTGTACAGGCCCGGGTTGATGCCGTGCGTGTTGATCGAGCTCATGTAGAGCGTGTAGCCGTCGGGCGCGGCGCGGGCGGCGAGCTGGGCGCCGATGTTGCCGCCCGCGCCGGGCCGGTTTTCGACCACGACCGGCTGGCCCCATTTCTTGGCCAGCCCGTTGGCGACCAGGCGGGTGAAGAAATCGGAACTGCCGCCGGGCGGGAAGGAGACGATCAGGGTGACGGGTTTGGCGGGATAGTCGGCCGCCGGCTGCGCCGCGGAGCCGGACGCCGCGACCGACAGGACGGCGCCCAAGGTGCAGGCCAGCAGGCCTGCGCGTGTGCGATGGTGCATGGAGGATCCCCAGGTTTCGGAATGTTCAGGGCCGGACGCAGGCAGGGTGGCTTGCCCGGCGGGACGCGGGCCCGGGCGGCAGGCGTGCGCCCGCCGCCCGGGAATTATGCGGGATGCCCACGGGAATATCGTCGCATTCGAACCGGGGCCTGCCTGCTGCGATTGGAATCTTTTTTCCGATACTGCGCCAGTCTATGGTTATAAATGCCAGAAATATAGGATGGCGGGCGTATCGATGCTATTTTCCGGCGGCGGGCCTATTGTCATCGGGTGCGCATGCGCGGACAATGCCGGGGTGGGCTGCGCGGCGCGCAGGCGATGCAAACAGGGGACCCATGGACGCCATAGACCGGAAAATCATTGCCATCCTGCAGGACAATGCGGAGACTCCCATCCAGGCCATTGCCGAGATGGTCAGCCTGTCCAGCACCCCCTGCTGGCGGCGGGTCCAGAAGCTCAAGGAAACGGGCGTCATACGCAAGCAGGTGGTGTTGTGCGACCCGGCGATGCTCAATGTCGGGGTCACGGTGTTCGTCTCGGTGCGCACCAACCAGCATTCCCAGGCCTGGCTGAACAAGTTCGCCCAGCACGTGAAGGACATCCCCGAGGTGCTCGAGTTCTACCGCATGAGCGGCGATATCGATTACCTGATACGCGTCGTCGTGCCGGACATCAGTTCTTTCGATGCCGTGTACAAGAAGCTGATTTCCATCGCCGACCTGTACGACGTCAGCTCGTCCTTCGCGATGGAACAGATCAAGTACACCACTGCCTTGCCCGTGCATTACGTGCCCTGATGCGGGCGCGGGTCCGCCCGTCGCAGGGAGGCGTCTCGGGCCGCGCCGCGGCGGCCCGAAGCGCCTCGCGGCACCCGGGGTTCAGGCCGGTTCCAGCTCGGCGATCCGGTTGACGTGGGTGGACACCCGGGGGCTGGCCACGCCGTACACGTGTATGGATACCGCCGTGCGCGGGCTGTCGTTGCGCAGGCGGTGGATGCGGTCCATGCCCGCATGGCTGGCCGCGGCGTCTCCCTGCGGCCGGGCCACCTGGCCGGCCGGCGCCGCGCGCCGGTTTTCCGCGTCCCACGAGAAATGCTCCTCGCGCATGTCGCCTTCCAGTATGTAGTACGCGCACCAGGTGTAGTGGCCGTGCACCGGCGTGATCTGGCCCGGCCGCCACACCAGGGCCATGACGGTGAACAGGCCCTGGGGATGGGCGTACAGGACGTGGCGCGTGTAGCTTTCGGCGCGGCCTTCGAGCTGCTCGCCGCTCAGCAGGCTGGACGCCGCAGGCAGGAGTTCGCGCATGGCCGCGCAGACCGCTTCCGGCAGGTGTTCGGCCGGCGTGTCGTCGATGGCGCGCTCGATTGCGTCCGCCAGTTTTCCGAGCGCCGGATGGCCGGCGCGGGGGGCATCGTCCCGGGCGGGAATGCGGGTCAACATGGATGAAACCTCTCCGTCTGGATGGCTCCATGCTACGCGGGGCAAAGGGGAAAATAGTGTCGTCTTTTCCTCCGGAATGCCGTTATCGGACAATGGAGTTCTACGTTTCGCGCGATCGGAGGAATGCCTTGACGGGCGGGCGAACGGGCCGCGGGCACACCGGCGCGCGCCGCGCGCGACTGGGTTCTAGCGGGCGGCCGGTAGGCAGGGCCTGCGTGTCGTTTCGGGGCGGATCCGGACGCGAGATTGGTATCCGATTCCAGGCCGGCTTCGTAGAATATCCCCATCCCGACGAGCATCCACGGAGTCCGAGATTGACCAGCACGAACGCCAACGTATTTTCGGAAAGCTATGCCGACGCGCGCGCCGTCTTCCTGCGGGCGGCCGAGGCCGCCGGCGCCCGCATCGCCAGCTATGAGCACGAATCGCAGCGCGGCCCGGAGGGCGAACGGCTGTACCTGGACGCCGCCATGGTCGGGCCGGTCCGGGCCTCGCGGGTGCTGGTGGTGGGCTGCGGCACGCACGGCATCGAAGGCTATTCCGGGTCGGCCGCGCAGACGCACTGGCTGCGAGGGCAGGCCGCACGCACCCTGCCGCCGGATGTGGCCGTGCTCTTGCTGCACGCCCACAATCCCTGGGGCTTCGCCCACGCGCTGCGTTTCACCGAGGAAAACGTCGATCTCAACCGGAATTTCGTCGACTTCGGCGCACCGCTGCCGGCCAACCCCGACTATGCGCGCGTGCACGAGCTGATCGCCCGGCCGCAGTGGGACGACGCCGAGGTCGACGCGATATTCGAGCGCCTCTCGGCGCTGCGCGCAGCCATCGGCGAGCAGGCCTATTCCGATGCCTTCAACGGCGGGCAGTACACCCACCCCGACGGGATCTTCTACGGCGGGGTGCGCGAGCAATGGTCCAACGGCGCGTTCCGCCGCGCCGTGCGCGAACACCTGCAGCATGCCCGCGCGGCGGCCATCATCGACCTGCACACGGGAATAGGCCCCGAGCGCGGACACGTCTTCCTGTGCTTCCACCCGGAAGGCAGCGCGGCGTACGAACGGGCCCGCGCCTGGTGGGGCGAGCGGGCGGTCAACCGCGAAGGGGTGACGCACAAGGCGGTGGCCAAATACCAGGGCCTGCTGGTCGACGCCTTCGTCGCCATGCTGCCGCAGGCCGAGACCACGGCCGTGGTGGTGGAGTTCGGCACGCTGCCGCGCCCGCTCATGCAGCGCGCCTCGATGGCGGCGCGCTGGCTGTGGGCCTCGAAAACGGAAGATGCCGGATTGCGCCGGCGCCTGATGCGGGAAGTGCGCGAGGCCTTCTATCCCAGCGCGCCGGACTGGCGTGCGGGGGTGTTGCGCCAGTCCGAGGACATCATCGGCCGCGCGGTGGCCGGGCTGGCCGGCTGAGCGCACCCCGCCGCGCGCCCTTGGCCGGGAAACCCGGCCCGGCGGGCACTGCGCCGGGCGCCGCGGGACGCCCGCGAAACGGGCGTCCCGCGGCGCAAGGTCATTCCGAGAGGTTGCGTGAGGCCAGCTCGCGGTCCCAGAACACTACCCGGCGATGCAGCAGCTTGACCAGCTGGCTGCCCGCGATGCCCAGGACCGCCAGGCTGATCAGCGCGGCGAACATCGTGCTGGTGTCCAGCGTGGTGGTCGCGGCGTTGATCAGGTAGCCCAGCCCCTGGGTGGACGAAACGAACTCGGCCACCACCGCGCCGATCAGGCCCAGCACGATGGATATCTGCAGCGCGGCGAAGATGTGGCCGGCGGCGGATGGGATCTTGATGCGGGTCAGGATATGCCACCGGCTGGCCGAGAAGGCGCGCATGAGGTCGACCAGGGACGGGTCGGTGGCCTTCAGGCCGACGGCCGTGTTGACGAACATCGGGAAGAAGCACACCAGGGCGACCATGATGGCTTTGGATTCCAGGCCGAAGCCGAACCACACCAGGATCAGCGGGGCCAGCGCCACCTTGGGCATGGACTGCAGCGCCAGCACGAAGGGATACAGTAGCCGCTCCAGCCAGCGGAACTCGGCGAACAGCACACCGACGACGAAGGCCGCGGCGCAGCCCGCGACGTAGCCCAGGGACATCGACGCCAGGGTGTAGCCGAAATCTCCCCAGAAGTCGCCCTGCACATAGCCGCGGTAGAGCGCGGCCAGCACGCCCTCCAGCGGCGGCAGCACGTAGTTGGGAACCTCCCAGTACTTCACGGCCACGACCCACAGCGCGAGCAGCAGCGCCAGCAGGAGCAGGGGGTAGCCGACCGATTTCGCTTTTTCCATGATGCGTGTCCTCAATGCGGGATGGCCGAGAACAGGGCCCGCAATCCCGCGCACAGTTCGCCGAAGCGGGGACTGGCCAGCGTTTCCTGGGTGCGGGGCAGGGGCAGGTCGATGTCCATTTCCTTGACGATGCGCCCGGGCCGCGGGGATAGCACGATGATGCGGCTGGACAGGAAAACCGCTTCGGGGATCGAGTGGGTGATGAACAGCACCGATTTCCGGGCTTCCAGCCAGATGCGCTGCAGCTCGACCATCATGTTCTCGCGCGTCATGGCGTCCAGTGCCGCGAACGGTTCGTCCATCAGCAGCAGGCTGGGGTCGTGGATCAGGCCCCGGGCGATGCCCACGCGCTGCTGCATGCCGCCGGACAGTTCGTGGGGGTAATGGCCTTCGAACTTGTCCAGGCCCATGACGGCCAGCAGCTCCCTGGCGCGCCGCAGCCCCTGCTGGCGATCCATGCCCAGCGTGCGCACGGGCAGCATGACATTGTCCAGCACGGTCTGCCAGGGCAGCAGCGTGGCCTGCTGGAACACGATGCCCACGTCCTTGCGCGGACCGCGGATCCGCTGACCGTCCAGCTCGGCCACGCCGGCGCTGGGCATCAGCAGCCCGGAGGCCACCTTCAGCAGCGTGGATTTTCCACAGCCGGAGGGGCCGAGCACGGAAAGGAACTCGCCTTCGCGCAGGGTCGTGGTGAAGCGGTCCAGGGCCTTTACGGGACCGCGCGACGAGCGGTAGGTGACTTCCAGGTCTTGGGCGCGAAAGACGGCCTTGGCAGGGGCCGTGGCGCCGGGCCGGGTTTCCTCGGGCACGGCGTCAGTCCTTGTAGGCCTTGGCCGCGGCTTCGATCGGGGCGCCGTCGAACTCGTTGAACCGGGGTACCAGCGCATTGGTATAGCAGTCCGCGACGTCGACGTCCGGCGTGCTGAGCTGGCCGCCGTCGTACAGCGCCTTGGCGAAGTCCTTCCAGACCTGCTGCGGGAACTCGCCCCAGCGGCGCGGCTGACCGGCCGGGAAGTCGACCATTTTGTCGAAGCGGGCCGAGAACACCTTGACGCCGTCGGCCAGCACCTTGGCGTCGTCGCCGGACGGCCGGGTGTTGGGGTATTCCTTCCAGAACATCTTCACGCAGGCTTCGCGGTTGGTGTCGCAGAACAGGGTGGCCTTGGCCACGGCCCGGCCGAACCCGGCCAGGACGTCGGGGTGGTCGCGGATCGTGTCCTCGTGGGCGACGAAACCGTTGCTGAACAGCGCGGCGAAGACGGGAAGCTGGGCGATCCGGCGGATCTTGGTGCCCTGGGTTTCGAGCGTGGCGTGCTGGGCGTCGAACAGGTTCAGGGCGTCGATCTTGTGGGTGGTCAGGGCCAGGAAGCCGGAGCTGCCGATGCCCACCGGAACCAGGGTGGCGTCGATGCCGGTTTCCTTGAACTGGGCGCGCGTGATCGGCACGTTGCCGAAGGTCATGGCGCCCACGCCTATCTTCTTGCCGTCCAGATCCTTCAGCGCGCGGATGGGGGAATCTTCCAGGACGGCGAATTCCCAGCCGGAGCTGCGGGTCATGTTGTAGAAGAACTTGAGCGGCAGCCGGTCTGCCCCCGGCGCGCGCGACAGGATGAGGGTGTCCGGGTTCGGGTAGCCGATGTCCACGCGCTTGGCGAGCATTTGCGGGATCAGGGTGCCCGTGCCCTTGAAACCCATCAGTTCGACGTCCAGCCCTTCCTCCTGGAAGTAGCCGAGCTGCTTGGCGGCCACCATGGGCGCCTGCGACAGCGTCATGTCCGTCACGTTGCCGTAGCGGATCTTGGTGAGCTCGGCCTGGGCCGCCGCCGAGGCCAGCATGAGGACCGCCGCCAGGCCGGCCCCCGCGTTCCGGAAAGTGATGCGCATGTGAATTCCCCTTGGAGTTTATGGTCATGCCGACCGTGCCGGCATGGAGTCATGGTACGCGCGCGTGACAGGAATTGCGTACCCCGATTGCGCCCATCGTCCGGAAATATTCGCACGGAATGCTTCGTTCCGCTCGAATAAAAGAATTTTCTTCCGGATTCGGGCCTTTCATGGATTCTTCTCGTGCGCGATGCGTCCCGGTCAGCCGCCTTCGGCCAGCGCGATCAGCGTCTTGCGGTCGACCTTGTTGGTCGAAGCCAGCGGCAGGGCGTCCACGAAATAGACCCGTCGCGGGTGCTGGTAGGCGGGCGCGTTGGCGAGCACGAAGGCCTTGACCTGCGCCTCGGTCAGGTCGGCGCCGGCGCGCCGCACCACGAAGGCGACGGGCTTGTATCCCTTGATTTCGTCGCGCACGGGCACGACGCTGACCTGCATGACTTCGGGCAGGCGGGCGATCACCTGTTCCACCTCGCCCGGATAGATGTTTTCGCCCCCGCTGTTGAACATGTCGTCGACGCGGCCGACGAAGTAATAACAGCCCTGTGCGTCGCGGCGGAAGACGTCGCCGGACTTGTACCAGCCGTCGGGCGTGAGCACTTCGGCCGTTTTTTCCGGCAGGTTCAGGTAGCCGGTCATGTTGGCCGGCGTGCGCATCCACAGCTCGCCTTCCTCGCCGGGGCCGGCGTCCCGGCCCCGGGCGTCGACCAGGCGTACCTCGACTCCGGGCAGCGGCCATCCCAGGCCGCCCACCGGCGGCGTGCGCCCCTCGACGGGGCCGAAGACAATGGGGCCGGCTTCGGTGGTGCCGTAACCGCCGGCCAGCGAGGCGTTCGGGAAAGCCTGCTTGACCGCCGCGTAGAGGCTGGCCGAAGCCGGGGCCGAGCCCATCCTGATGTAGCGGACCTTGCCCGTGTCGATGCGCGACAGCGCTTCCTTTTCGTTGACCACCATGGCCATCATGGTGGGCACCGACGTGACCCAGGTCACGCCGTGCCGGCCGATGGCCTCGATGAATCTGCACGCGTCGAATTGCGGCAGCAGGACGATGGAGGCCTGGCCGGCGAGCGCGAACTTGACCGACGCCAGCGCGTTCATGTGGAACAGCGGCGCGGCCACGATGAAGCGTTCGCCGGCGAATGAGGCGCGGGTGGCCAGCCGGGACCGTATGGTCCAGAGCTGGCCGTCGTGGGAAAGCTGCACGCCCTTGGGCCGGCCCGTCGAGCCCGACGTGTAGAGAATCATGGCGCACTCGCCGGGGGCGGGAACGACCGTGTCGAAGGGGCCTTCGTCGAGAAAGGCCCGCCAGGCGGGCCCATCGTCCAGGCGCTGCGTGTCGACACCGGTCGGCAACTGGGGCTGGCGCGCCGCGTCCACGAAAGCCAGCCGGGCCTTGCAGTCGTCGAGGATGAGCGCCAGCGTGTCGGCGGCGACCTTGTAATTGATGGGCACCGCCACCATGCCGGCGCGCATGATGCCCAGGTAGGCGATGACGAATTCGGCGCAATTGACGCTCATGAGGGCGACGGTGTCGCCCCGGGCCAGGCCTTTGCGCAGCAGCCCCCTGGCGCAGGCATCCGCCAGCCTGTCGATATCGCCGTGCGTATAGGTGCGCGGCCGGTCGAAATCGATGCAATCGATGATTGCGACGTCGTCCGCCGGCTGCGAGGCGGCCGCCAGCTTGCCCAGATTCACCAACATGTTTCCACCTGTTCGGTTCCGCCGCGCCGGGATCGCCGCGTCCGGATATCCGGAGGCGGGCGGAAAGAAATTTCCTGCGGCCCGGCAGCCTTTACGGTGGCCGGGCCATGCCTTCATGGTACCGCCTGCGGCCTCAGCCGGTGACGGGCACGTAGGTTCCGCGGCCGATGGCCACCAGCTTGCCGTCGGCCGAGGTCACGTCGATGTCGACCACCGCCGCGCTGCGGCCGGCCTTGCGCACCACCGCCACGGCATCGACGTGGGGCGCCGTCGCCGGCCGGAGATAGTCTATCCGCAGGTTCATGGTCGGCACGCCGCCGCCCACCAGCATGCCGATGGCGAAGTCGCCCGCCGTGTCGATCAGCGCCGCCAGGGCGCCGCCATGGAACTGGCCGGAACCGACCGCGCCGCGTTCCAGGTGGGGGGTCATGGGCATGCGTACCCGAAAGCGCGACGCGTCGTAATCGATTTCCAGAATTTCCAGGTGCAGCGTGCTGATGAAGCTGGAGCGCCGGAAGATGGCCTCGATGTCGCCGCGTTCGAGCCGCCTGGGCGCGGCCTTGCTTGTGTCCTTGTCGCTCATGGCTTCACCATGACCTTGCCGAAGACCTGGCGGTCTTCGAGCTGTTTGAACGCGTCGTTGACCTCGTGCAGGCCGTAGGTCTTGTCGATGACGGGCTTGAGCCTGCCCTGGCGCACTTCCTCGACCAGAGCGATCAGCTCGTCGCGCATCCAGCCGTTGGAGCCCAGGATCTTCAGCTCGTAGCTCCAGACGAAGCGCAGGTCTTCCTTGGGGTCGTAGCCGGCGGTCGCGCCGCAGGTCAGCACACGGCCGCCCCGGTGCAGGGTGCGCAGGGATTTCACCCAGGTGTCGCCGCCGGTGAAGTTCACCACGACGTCCATGCCTTTTTCCGCCAGCCGCCGGTGCGGCTTGCCGAAATGCTCGAAGACCCACTTCATGAAATCGTGCTGCTTGTAGTCCAGCAGATGGTCGGCGCCCAGGTCCTTGAGCCGGGCCAGCTTGTCCGGCGAGGACGCGGCGGCGATCACCTCGGCGCCGGCCATCTTGGCCAGCTGCACGCAGCAGGTTCCCACGCCGCCCGAGGCGCCCAGGATCAGCACCCGCTCGCCGGCGCCGACCTGGCCGATGGTGCGCATCATGCGCCACGCCGTGCCGTAGGCCACGGGCAGGGCGGCGGCGGTTTCGTAGCTCACGTCGTCCGGCAGCTTGACCAGGTGGTGGTCGGGCACGGCGCAGAATTCCGCCAGGCCGCCGTGCCGCGCTTCGCCGATCACGCCGCCGAAGGTCTTGCGGTCGGAGGGGTCGATCATGACGCGGTCGCCGGCCTTCCAGCCGCCTTCGACGCCGGGGCCGACTTCGACGATTTCTCCGGCGAAGTCCAGGCCCATGATGATGGGCATGGGGACGGTGATGCCGGGCATGCCGTTGCGTGTGAAGACGTCGTGGTAGTTCAGCGTGGCGGCATGCACCTTGACGATGACTTCGCCTGCCTGGGCCACGGGGTCGGGGAAGCCGGTCTCGTATTTGATGCTGCCGGGGCCGCCGTGTTCGTAGATGACTGCTGCCTTCATGGTCGGAGGTTCCTTGTCTGATCCTGCGGAGGGTTATCTGGACTGGACGAACTGGAGCGCGGCGTGGCTGGCCTCGGACGGGTGCACCCAGAGGGAGGGTGCGCCGTCGTCCAGGGTGGGCGCCGGGAACGTGCGGACCCCGCGCCCGGCCAGCAGCGTCTCGAGCGCGGGCAGCGAGGCCACTTCGATGCACGCCGCGGCGACGCGGTGGACGAGGCCGTCGAGCACCGGGCAGGCTTTGCGCATGGCCTGCTCGCCCAGCACCCAGAAGGCGCCGCGCCCCAGCGCGAAGCGGTGGGCGGGGCCGTGCGCGGCGGGCTTGCCGAGCAGGCGCTCGAAGCGCGCCAGCGTGGCGGCCGGGTCGGGCGGGCAGAAATACATGGCCGCCAGCCCCTGGGCGCCGTTGGGGTGCGACAGCAGGTGGGGTTGCCACAGCACGTCGCGCGTGCCGTGCTCGATGACGATGAAGCGCGCTTCCGGGTACTGCTCGGTGTCCAGGTTGATGTTGCGGAAGCGGGCACGGCGGGTCTGTTCGTCCTGCGGCCCGAAGGCGGCGTCGCGCTCCAGCGCCATGGGCGCCGCACAGGGGATGTCCCGCGCCTGGAGTTCGCGGTAGGCCGCGTCGGCGTCCGGGCAATCCATGGCCACGATATGCAGCCCCTCGTAGCGGTCGATCATGCGCTTGGCGGTGCTGTGCAGGGTAGGGTCCACCAGCCCCAGCAGCTCGAGGTAGCCGTGCCGAAACATGGCGCAGTGGTTGCCGGATCCCCAGGGCACGACCGGCCCGCCGGGCGTGACGCTGCCGGCGTGCATGCTGCGCGCGGACAGGCGAAAGCCCAGCCGCTCGTAGGCCTGGCGCGCGGCGTCGAGGTCGCGCATGACCAATCCCGTGTGGTCCAGGTTCAGATTCAAGTGCGGCACGGCGTCACCCCTGTTCTGTCGCGTTCTTGCGGGCGCGGCGGCCGGTCGGCCCTGCGTGCCCGAAGCAGGTATGGTACGCGGGGCGGCGTGGAATTCCATGCCATTTGGCACTTCGGGATTCGCACTTTTGGGAATTTTTTTCTGATTTATGTGCGGTTTGCCCGAACGGATACCCAATTTTCCCCGGCTTTGTGGATATTCTATAGCACTCCTCCGCCCGTGCCGGGCGGTTCGCGGCGTCGGCCGGATGGCGCAGGAACGGGGCCCTGTCGGATGGGGGGAGGGGATGGCCCGGGAGGCGGCGCGGGTCCGGCCACGCGGGGGGGGGGGGAACCCGCGCCGTGCGAGGGCGGTCCCGGCCGCCGGGGGAGGTCCTCCGGCCTGCCGGGACTGCCGCGTGCGGCGCTATTGCCCCGCGGTTTCCTCCACGCTCTTGCCGGCAGTCTCGATGCCGGCGACGAACATGGGAACGACCAGCAGCGCCATGCCGATGCCGAACAGGATGAACAGCCCCTTGACCTGGAAGATTTCCAGCAGGGTGGGGATGTAGAACACCAGGACTACGCCCATCAGGAAGCGGGTGATGGTTTCGCCCGCGGCGGTGCCGGTGGCGCGCAGCTGGGTGGGGAACTGCTCGGACATGTAGAGCTTGGGCATGGCGAAGCCGCCCAGGCCGAAGAACCAGGCCGAGAGCGCGGCGAGGATCATGAGCGGGGCGGGCAGCTGCAGGCCGACCAGGGCCAGGCAGACGGCGGCCACGAACATGAACACCGCGTGGGTCCTGGGGCGGCCGTAGCGGTCGCTGCAGTACGAGGCCAGGATAGTGCCGAAGCCCGAGACCACCTGCAGGCAGCCCACATAAAGCAAAGAATTGGCGCTGCCGAAGCCCATCTGGCTGAAGATGGTGGGGCCGTAGACCAGCATGGCGTAGAACAGCGCCAGGGGGGACGCCAGGGCGCAGTACGAGATGAAGGCGCGCCCCAGGTAGGGCGGGCGCAGCAGGTCGCGCAGGCCCCATTTCCGGGTGTCCGCGGCGCGGGACGAGCCGGCCGCCGCGACGCCGAGCCCGGCGTCGTGCGGCAGCCCGGCCTCGCGCTCGAAGCCTTCTATCATGGCGCGCACTTCGTCCGCGCGTCCCTGCTTGAGCAGGAAGCGCGGCGATTCCGGCAGCCACAGCCACAGGATGGGAACGATCACGACCAGCGCGCCGCCGATGGTGAACAGGATGTGCCAGCTGGCCGCCGGCGTGTAGCCCTGCTTCAGTATCCACACGCCGACCGCATTGGGCAGGACGTAGGCGGCGGTGAGCACGAAGTTCGCGATGCCCACGGCGAATCCGCGGCGGTTCTTGTTCACGAACTCGGCGATCATCAGGTAGGGCGCGGTGAAGACGGCGCCCTGGCCGAGGCCGGCGATGAAGCGCAGCACGGCCAGTTGCTCGATATCCGTGGTGAAGACGCCGAAATAGGTGAAGGCCGAGAACAGCGCGGTGCCAGCCAGCAGGACCTTCTTGCGCCCGTAGCGGTCGGCCAGCCAGCCGGCCGGCAGCAGCCCGATCACGATGCCGAAGGTGCCGGCGCTGCCCAGCATGCCGGTCTGGTCCGGCGTCAGTGTCCAGGTCTGCTTCAGGAACAGCAGGGCCGATCCGATCATGCCGATGTCGAAGGCTTCGACCACCCAGACGAGGGTGACCAGGGCGATGATTTTCCAGACGCCCCGGGTCAGGGGCAGCCGGTCGAGCCGGGCCAGCAGGTTGGCCTCGGTCCGGCGGGACGCGTCCAGGCGCGCGGATACTGTCGTATTCATGGGTTCCCCTTGGATTGAGCTGTGAACCAGTCTGCGATCTGGGAGCCGACGACGAACTGCGTGTCGTCGCGCTCCATGAGCATGTCCAGCGTGCGTTCGAACATCGCCATGCGATAGGGCGCGGCGATGATGTGCGGGTGCAGGGCCATGGTGACGATGCGCGGCGGCTTGCCGGGCTCGGAGGCGAAGTAATCCACCGTCGCGGCGAAGCGCCGGAAGTATTCGTCCGCCGTATGCCGCTCGATGGCATAGACCATGACGTCGTTCAGGTCGAGCGCGTAGGGCACGGCCAGCATGGGACCGTGCTCGGTGCGCATCCAGCAGGGCGTGTCGTCGACCATCCATTCGTAGACGTATTCGATGCCCCGGCTGCGCAGCAGGTCGGGCGTGCGCAGGCTTTCGCCGAAGCCCGGTCCCAGCCAGCCGCGCGGGCGCCTGCCGTCGAATTTTTCCAGCCGGGCCAGGGTTTCGTCGATGACGGCTTCCTCGTCCTGCTCGAACTGCAGGGACTGCTGGAACAGGCCGTGGCCGGCCAGTTCCCAGCCCGCCTCGCGCACCAGCTCCGCGCAGCGCGGGTAGTAGTCGGGAAAGACGGCGTTCATCATGTTGGTGGCCGGCAGCCCGCGCTGGGCGAAGGCGCGCACCAGGCGGGGCACGCCGGCGCGCAGGCCGTACTCGACCCAGCTGTAGTTGGCGATGTCGGGCACGGGCGAGCGGCCGTGCGGGTTCTCGAGCAGGGCGCGGGGCATGGCCTTGCCGAACGGCCAGACCTCCAGGTTCACGACGATGTGGACCAGGATCTGCTTGCCACGGTAGGGCGCCAGCGCGGGCCGGTCGCAGGAAAGTTCGAAGGGAATACGCGGATTGTTGTCCGGCATGCGGGCTCCAGGTCGTCGGTGCGCGTGGCGGCGCGCGGGCGCACGCCTGCGCCCGCGCCGCGTTTGCGCGGAAAACTTCTTGCTCGATGAGAAGGGCGGCCCGCCGGGGCGTTCAGCCGCCGGCGGGCCGCCAGGCCCGCGGGGCGGGCGGGGGGCGGGACGCGGGGCTGCGCCCGGGCATCCTGTGCGAAGGCCGGTTTGCCCGCCGCGCAAGGCTGCCGCGGGAGCGCGTGCGCGCCGGCTCCGGGCGGCGGACCGCCGTCGGATCGAAGCGAAGGCGCGTATGCGGTGCGAGCGTCGGCGTGGGCGAGGCCGGCATGTGTTCCCCTTGGCGGCTTTTTTTCTATCTTGATCGACGGCCTGCCGGCGGTCCAGACGGGGCCGGAGGAAAGCGCCCACGAGATGGAACATTCCTGGAAAAAGCGTGCCCGCGCCGGGCGTCCGTCATGCCGGTGCCATGGCCCGCGCGGCCCCGGCCGCGCGGGCGCCGATACGGTGCGCGGCCGCCCCGGTGCGGTGCGTGTCCGCACCGCGGCCGCGCACGCTCGTCAGCCCCGCCCTGCGGGCCGCGCGCCGCGGCGGTTGTGCATCGGCGGGTCTCCGGAAAGCGTCCACATCATGGAATAATTTTCCAGGGAAAATCTACCGTCCGGAAATCAAACATGGTGGAATAATTCTCGAAAAGACATCGATCGCCACGAGTCCACGACATCAGGGGAAGGCGGATTGGCAGCGGAAAACCAGGTCGCGGGCACGCAAAGCATACGCCGCGCCAGCATCATTCTTCAGGAAGTGGCGGCGGCCGGCCAGGGCGGCACCCGCCTGAGCGAGCTGGCTCAGCGCACCCGGCTCGAGCGCGCCACGGTCCACCGGATGCTCAAGGTGCTCACGCTGGAGCGCTGGCTGCAGCGCGACGACGCTTCCAAGCGCTACCGGCTCGGGCCGCTGGTGTTCGAGCTGGGCCTGTGCATTCCGACGCGCTCGGATTTTCGCAGCGTGTTCGAGCCGGTGCTGCAGGACCTGGTCGAGGAAAGCCGCGAAACCATCTACCTGAACGTGCGCAGCGGCCTGGATTTCATCTGCATGGCGCGCAAGGACGGCGGCGACCAGTGCTCGGCCATGATCCACGACGTGGGCGGCCGGCGGCCGCTGGGCATAGGCGCGGGCGGCATCGCGCTGCTGCTGGAGATGGACGAGGACGAGGCCGAGCGCATCGTGCGCAAGAATGCCGGGCGCTACCCCTACTACGGCTGCGCCAATTGCGATCTGGCCCTGGAAAGCGTGCGGCAGTCCCGCCTGCTGGGCTACGCGCTGGCCCGAGACCTGGACATCATCGGCCTGTCGGCGCTGGGCCTGCCCATACACAATTCGTCGGGCAATGCCTTCGCGGCGGTCAGCATCGTCACGCCCTCGGCCCGGCTGACCGACCCCCGCTGCGCACAGCTGCTGGGCATGATCCGCCAGGCGGTCGAGCGCATCGAGCGCAAGATACTGTGACCCGGTGCGCCGGCCGGCGCAAGGGCCGGCGGCGCTCAGAAGCGCGTGGCCAGTGACAGGATGAACGAGCGCGGCTGGCCGTAGTAGCTGCTGCCGGTGGTCAGGTAGTAGCGCTTGTCGAACAGGTTGTAGACGTTCAGCGAGGCCGTCAGGTGCTCGTTGATTTCGTAGCGAGCCAGCAGGTCCACCACGTAGTAGGAGGGCTGGGTGAAGCGCGCCTGGGCGGGGCCGAGGCCGTCGGTGTAGATGCTGCTCTGCCAGCGGATGCCGCCGCCCACCGTCAGGCCGCCGTCCAGTCCGCCGACGCGGTAGGTGGTGAACAGCTTGGCGACCGCCTTGGGGATCTGGGTATTGATGCGCGCGCCTTCCCGGTCCACCGTGCGGTTGCGGGCGAAGCTCGCGGCGATCTCCCAGCCGGGCTGCAGCGTGCCCGAAACCTCGATCTCGAAGCCGCGCGTGCGCGTGCCCGACTTCGCCTCGTAGGCCTGCGAGCCGTCCGGCGCGTAGACGTCGGGGATGGCGATGGCCTTGTTGTCCTCTTCCACCTGATAGAGCGCCGCGCCCACGTTCAGGCGGCCATCCAGGAACTCGGCTTTCAAGCCGGCCTCGTAGCTGTCGCCGGCCAGCGGGTCGATGTAGCTGCCGTCGACCTGCTTGTTGCTTTGCGGCGTGAAGATGCTGGTGTAGCTGGCGTAGGCCGTCCAGTGGTCCGACAGGTCGTAGGTGACCGCCGCGTAGGGTACGAACTCGTGCTCGGCGCGCCGCTGGGAGGTCGTGACCCCGGTGGCCCGGGTGTAGTCGGTCTCGTCCCGCCGCCAGTCGAGATAGCGCGTGCCCAGGATCACCGCCAGGCGATCGGTCGGGCGCAGCCGCACCGACAGGTAGGCGCCGTTGTTGCGTTCGTCCATGCCGTGCGTGCCGATGCTGGGGTTGTCCGGAGCGGGGGGATAGTCGCCGTCCCAGTCGTAGATGTCGGGCACCATGCCGTCCCAGCCGGCATGGGTCCAGTTGGTGTACGACGGGCTGGTGTAGTGGGTGCGCGAGAGCGTGCCGCCGAAGGCGGCGTCGTGTTCGCGGCCGAACAGGGTGAAGGTGCCGCTGGCCAGCAGGTTCAGGGCGTCCTGCCGCGGCTGGTAGGCCCAGCGCGTGGCCCAGAGGTTCACCCCCTGGCCGGTCGCGCGGCTGGGGTAGCCGCCGCTGGCGTATCCGACCAGTTCGTCCGAATCGGTCAGGGTGCGCGTGGCATTCACGCGTACGTTCCAGTCGTTGGCGAACCGGTGCTCCACCTCGGCGAACATGGAGGTGGCATGCCGGCGCGAATAGGCCCAGTCCGCGGCGGCCGATGCCGAGCGCGACCATTCGATGCGCGAGCCGTCCTCGGCGTAGGCCGGCCGGCCGCCGCGCGCGTGCGCGCTCAGGTCATGTCGTTGGTGGCTGATGCCGCCGCGCACCTGGGTGGCAGCGCTCAGGTCGGCTTCGACGATACCGTAGAACGCCTTGCGCCGGTCGTTGAAGCGTTCGATGTAGGAATCCGAATCCTGGGCCATGGCGACCAGGCGCGCGCGCACCGAGCCGCTGGCGTTCAGCGGGGTGGACAGGTCGAACATGCCCCGCTTGTGGTTCCACGAGCCGGTCTCCAGGGTCAGCTCGGTGCGGAAGTCGGCGAAGGGCTTTTTGCGGACCAGATTGACGGCGCCGGCCGGTGAGCCCACGCCGTTCATCATTCCGGCCGCGCCGCGCATCACTTCCACGCGGTCGTACAGGCTCATGTCCTGGCTCTGGAAAATGCTGGTGTAGGGCGAGATCAACTTGATGCCGTCCACCATGTAGGTGTCGACGCTGAAGCCGCGCGAGTAGATGGGCGAGCTGTCCGAGCCGACGTTGCCGCCCTGCGCCACCACCAGCCCCGCGGTCTGGTTGGCCACATCGGTCAGCTGCGTGAGCTTCTGGTCTTTCATGCGCTGGTCGGTGATCACGCTGACGGATTGCGGCGTTTCCCGAAGGCTCAGGTCCAGCCCGGACGACAGGCTGGTGGGGCCGGTGGCGGTATAGGCGCCGGTGCCTTCGGTGACGGGGTCCGCCGTGCCTTGCACCGTGACGGCCTCTAGCATGGCCGTGCCTTGGGCGTCCGGCCGCGACAGCGAGACGTTGCTGCCGTTGCGGCGAAAGGCGATGCCGGTGCCCGCCAGCAGCTTCTGCAGCGCCTGGTCCGGCGTGAGTTCGCCCGAGACGGCCGGCGCCCGCAGGCCGCGCACCGTTTCAGGCAGGTAGAAGATCTGCAGCGAAGCCTGTTCGCCCAGCTGGACCAGCGCGTCGTCGAGCGACTGGGCCGGAATGCTGATGTGCGCCGTGGTCGGCTGCGCGCCTGCCGCGCTCGCGGCGGCGCCCAGGGCCAGCGCCACCGACAGCGCCAGGGCACGCCGCATCGCGCCCCGGTTTGTGCCGACCTGTTTCGTGCGGGGGCGCGCACCGCGCCCGGCTTGTGTATCCGCCATGAGTCCCGTTTCCGAATTCCGTTGTCCACGCCCCGGGGCGTTCTCCGGGACTTTCTCCGGCCGGCTTCGGCGCGCGTCCGCCGGCTCCCTCACACACCAGGACGTCGGCACGGCGGATTTTCCGCAATGGCGGGAGAGTGAAATTTGATACGAAAAGTATCTGACGAATCGGGGCGGGCCAGGTTGGTCTGGCTGGATGCGGCGGATGCGGCGGATGCGGCGGATGAAGCGGATGGGCCGGGAAT